>Ga0209633_10002222_pt1 | contig 19026 bp, 20 predicted proteins | sample Cruoilmetagenom1_FD_187290 | JGI IMG/M metagenome (GOLD analysis project Ga0209633, IMG submission 187290) | Oil polluted marine microbial communities from Coal Oil Point, Santa Barbara, California, USA - Sample 1 (SPAdes) (version 2) | ecosystem: Environmental > Aquatic > Marine > Oil seeps ... | reverse complement strand
ATGCAGCAACTGCATTAAAACCAATAGCAAACCAAGATGTACCCCAAATAAAAGGTAAATTGACACCAAAAATACTAAGGATCCAATTGATGATGTAAATTGTCATAATAGTAACTATTGATGTTATAATTACACTTCTAAATCTTTTGGTAACAACAACAAGTTTGGCCTTATATAAAATAAGCATAACAAAAAAAGTAAGTATTGTCACGCTCACCGCTCGCATAGGCATGCCTTCAAATTTGAGCTCAGCAAAAGCAGAAATTCCTCCTAGAAACAATCCTTTTGATAGAGCGTAAAGTGGCGTGGTAATTGCCGCCCAAGTTCGTTTAAAAGAAGTCAATACACTAAAAAATATGGCAGCCAAGAGTCCACCCGAAGTATACCATTTTACGTCAACACCTTTATAGACTAAATCCCATACAAACCAAGTGGTAAGACTTACCAAAAAAATAGCAAATAATGACTTAAATAAAATTCCGTTTAAAGACATTTTAGAAGCGGAAGAACGGCTTTGTTTCCAGACATATCTACTGAATACGGGATTGGAAGTCTTATAATTTATAAGTGACATCTGTTTATTTTTTAAATTGCCTGCCTTTCCAAACAAAGTTATTTTTAAAAGAAGCTAAAGCAACAAACATACTAAAAAAAGGATAATATAAACTACTAATAATGAAACTGAAGATATTAAAATTTTGCTTTGAGAATGAATGAAATTGCCCTGTCAAAATACCATCTAAAATTAATTTTACACAAAAAGTTATAAGCAACCAGTACCATATAAATTGATTAAAAATAAGCATTAACAAAGCAATAACCAACCAAGAATTCATTGAAAACACCAATAAACCTACAAGCTTCGTGAAATTATTTTTATAAGATGTAGATTTAGCTGCCCAACGGATACGCTGTGCAGTTAATGCTTTAAAAGTTGATTGTGGTTTAGTACGCACTAAAACGTCATAGGATTTTAAAAAATGAACTTTATCAGGGTATTGCTTTGTGATTTTTTCCAATAGAAAAATATCATCTCCACTGGCCAAATTTTCGTTTCCGGTAAAACCTTTAACATCTAAAAAAGTTTTTTTAATATAACAAAAGTTAGCTCCATTACATAAAAAGGGTTTACCTATACCAAAACCACCAATAGTTGATGCCTGTAAACTTAAAAATTCAAGCGATTGAAATTGTTCTAAAAAAGAACTATCAATGGTGTATTTTACCGGAGCCGCAATTAATTTTGGTCGATTTATTTGTATAAAAGCATCAAAAGTATTTAACCATTTACTAGGTACAATACAATCAGCATCCGTTGTAATAACCCAATCAAATTGAGCCTGTAGTATGGCTGTATTGATAGCATCTTTTTTGGGAGAATTTGAAGTTCTAATATTCTTAATAATGCTAATGTTATTTTCTTTGCCTTGATGCATTTGTGAATACTGTTGAATAAGTTCAACTGAATTATCTGAAGAATCATCATCAATCATTATTATTTCAAAATAATCTCTAGGATATTCTAGTAGAGCCAAACTATTCAGTAATGGAGTTAAATTTTCAGTTTCATTTCTAAAAGGAATAATTATAGAAAATTTAGTTACTGGTTTCCAATTATTTTTTGGTTTAAATTCTTTAACTTTAACAAAGCCAATAATAAATGAGATGATTAATAGACTATAAGCTAATAATATGACAAAAGTTATAATGATCATTTCTGATTCGAGAAATTAAAATTCAACACAAAATAACTTCCAATAATAGCCGGTAAGCCAAAATTCAACAGCCACATTAATAAAGTAATAGTAAAGATAACCAATTCGTTTACTTGGATAAAACCAAATACCCATATAGCTACAGAACCTTTTATCAACCAATCTAAAAAGGCCAGGCTAGGCACTAGGGAAGCTAATAAATACATCGACGTTATTAATGACATTGCTGTAAAGTAATTAATTTCGATATTAAAGATCAGTAATAAAAAATAAAATTGATGTGAGAAAACCAAATACCTCAACACTGAAAACAATCCGTTTAGAGAATGAATTCTTAAGGGTATTTTTTTAATAAAATCAATAATCTTATCAATATAAAAACCTCTAATTTTTTTATAACCACCAATACTTCCAGTGATGACGGTTACTACTATTAAAGCAAATATATAGGCCGCTTTTCTAAATCGAAAAATTTCAAAATTGACCTCAAAATTTAAAACAAAACAGAGCAGCCCTAATCCACCAAAAAGAGCAGTAATTGTCATTTGAGTCATATTTCCCATTAAGTTTAGTAGCATTACTTTTCTTCTATTACCTTTTTTATAATACATGGCTTTAGCACCATATTCACCAATTCTGTTAGGTGTAAATAAAGAGGCGGTTAATGAGCCCAAGCTTTGTTGAAATGCTTCATACAATGATATTTTTCTAAGAGAAGAGATTAAAATTTGCCATTTTAATATTTCAAAAAACCAATTGACTAAGGTAAAGCATAACAAAAAGAAAAGGGTTTTATATTGGCTAACAATTGAATTTTCAAGTTGGGCTATAAAATGTTGAATGCTAATGTGTTCATTATGTACCGTTTTATTGTAAATAAAATAAAATGCTCCAACAACAATAGCCAGTTTAATTAGAAAAAAAAAGAATTGTTTAGTTTTGTATCCCAACGAATTGTACTTTAGTGCAAAGTAATAAAATTAAATGACCTTGCTTAAGTTGAAGTCTTAGAAAATTTGAAAGCAGAAAAAATAATATTAGGCATAGACCCGGGTACAACCATAATGGGATTTGGGTTGATAAAAGTTGTAAATAAGGAAATGCACTTTTTGCAATTGAACGAATTGCAATTAAAAAAGTATGACGATCATTATTTAAAACTAAAATATATTTTCGAACGTACTATTGAATTAATTGATAATTACCATCCTGATGAAATAGCTATTGAAGCTCCTTTTTTTGGTAAAAATGTGCAAAGTATGTTAAAATTAGGTAGAGCTCAAGGAGTGGCTATGGCCGCAGGTTTGTCTAGGCAAATACCTATTACTGAATATTCTCCTAAAAAAATTAAAATGGCCATAACCGGTAATGGAAATGCCAGTAAAGAACAAGTGGCTAAAATGCTTCAAAGCACGTTGGGATTAAAAGAATTGCCTAAAAATTTAGATTCTACCGATGGTCTTGCCGCAGCGGTTTGTCATTTTTATAATGCAGGAAGAGTTAGTGCCGGGAAAAGTTATTCTGGGTGGGGAGCCTTTGTAAAACAGAATGAAAAAAGGATAAAAAAATAGTATTCAGATGGTAGCCATAGCTAGCAACTGTTGAATAGTTTGAAATGCAAAACACAAAACATTAAATGGCCGGCATCTATATCCATATTCCCTTCTGCAAACAAGCTTGTCATTATTGCGATTTTCATTTTTCTACAAAGCTAAAGAGAAAAGATGAAATGATAAAAGCACTGGTTAAAGAACTACTGCTTCGAAAGGGTGAATTTCTTAATAAAACGGTTGAAACTATTTACTTTGGAGGAGGGACTCCTTCTTTATTAACCATTGATGAAATACAACTATTACTTGATGCTATCTATCAAAATTATAGCATAATTGATAAACCGGAAATAACACTAGAGGCCAATCCAGATGACTTAACGAGTTATAAAATCTCTGAATTGGCAGAATCGGACGTTAATAGACTGAGTATTGGAATTCAATCCTTTTTTGATGAAGATTTACAAATGATGAATCGAGTACACAATGCTAAGGAAGCCAGAGGGTGCCTATCTGCTGCCATTAAAAGTTTTGATAATATTACGGTTGATTTAATTTATGGAATTCCAAATATGACTCATCAGCATTGGAAACAGAACTTACAAAAGGTATTCGATTTTGGTATCAGTCATTTATCAAGCTATGCCTTAACTGTAGAACCTAAAACGGCCTTAGCAGCATTTATTAGACAAGGGAAATATCCCATAGTATCAGAAAAATTGGCTTCAGAACATTTTAATATATTGGTTGCAGAAACCAAGAAACAAGGATTTATACATTATGAAATTTCCAATTTTGGAAAGCCTAATTATTTTTCTAAACACAATACCTCCTATTGGTTGGGCAAATCGTATTTAGGAGTTGGTCCCTCTGCTCATTCATATAATAGAGCTGATAGGAGTTGGAATGTATCCAATAATATAAAATACCTGAAAGCCATACAAAAAGGTGAATTGCCAATAGAAATTGAAAAACTATCTAAAAATGATCGTTTTAATGAATTAATTATGACGGGTCTAAGAACCATTTGGGGTGTTTCACTTGATCAAATTGAACAAAATTTTGGTATTGATGTTAAAAATGAATTATTGAAAAATGCTGAAAAATTTATCAATCAAAAGCAAATTTATATTGATAATGACCAGCAATTAAAAACAACTTTGAAAGGAAAATTTTTAGCAGATGGTATAGCGTCAAATTTATTCATGATTTAGTATATTTGAATTATGCTTACAACAATTCAATACGGTTCACAAAAATTAAAAATTAATTTGTCAGAGCCATTAGATATTTCAATTTCATTGCGGATGGATAAAACCAATGTTATTGCTTGGTACCAAAAACCTCCCAAAATAAAGAAAATTAAAAGTGTTTCTAAAAAAGATTCCACCAATTTTAATTCTATTTATTTTAATCCACATGCTCATGGAACCCATACCGAATGCGTTGGCCATATTACAAAAGAATTCAATTCAATAAACAAACATCTAAAGCAGTTTTTTTTCTTAGCAGAAGTAATTACTGTAGCTCCTGAAAAAATGGATAAAGATTTTGTGATTTCTAAAAAGCAAATGCAATTTGTGTTAGGTAATAAAAAAAGAGAAGCCATTATTATTAGAACTTTGCCTAATACTAAAGAAAAACTATCTAGTAATTATTCTAGAACTAACCCCCCATATTTGCTTGAAGAGGCTGTTATTTATTTAAGAAATAAAGGTATTGAACATTTATTAATTGATTTACCGTCAATAGACAAAGAAAAGGATGGAGGTAAATTATTATCTCACCATGCTTTTTGGAATACTAAAGGTAAAACCAGATTCAATGCTACCATAACTGAACTCGTTTTTATACCCAATGCTATTAAGGATGGAAAGTATTTTTTGAATCTGCAAATTGCACCTTTTGAAAATGATGCAAGCCCAAGTAAACCTGTTTTATATGAAGTTTTAAACCCGTAACAAGTGCTATTTAAATTTCCTTTTCTAAAGTAATGATGTATTATGAATATCGAAGAATTTCGTGAATATTGTTTGAGTAAAAATGCAGTGACAGAAGAATTTCCTTTTGATGAACAAACATTAGTGTTTAAAGTATTAGGTAAAATGTTTGCCTTGTCAGGATTAGAAAATCAACCTCCAAGGGTTAATTTAAAATGCGATCCGGAACGTGCCATTGAACTTCGTGAGACATATGATGGGATTATTTATGCGGGTTATCATATGAATAAAAAACATTGGAATACTATAGAAATAAGTAATTTACCACAGCAGCTTCTTTTTAAATTAATAGACCATTCTTATGATTTGGTAGTAGCTAAATTACCTAAAAAATTGAAAGAACAGTTGTAATATTTTTCAAAAATGATGAAAGATGTAGTAATTATTGGTGGCGGTATCATTGGCCTATGTTCGGCATATTATCTTCAAAAAGAAGGGCATCAAGTTACGGTTGTTGATCAATCTAATATGAATGCCGGGGCATCTTATGTCAATGCTGGTTATTTGTCACCTAGCCATATTATTCCCTTATCAGCCCCTGGAGTTATGAAGAAAGGACTAAAATGGATGTTTAACACGTCAAGTCCATTGTATATTAAGCCTCGTTTAGATCTAGATTTTTTAAAATGGGTATGGGCTTTCAATTCATCTTGTAATAAAAGTCATGTAGAAAAATCTATTCCTGCCATTAAAGATATTGCTTTATTAAGTCAGGAATTATACGATGATATTAAAAAAAATGAAAACTTTACTTTTCATTATAAAAAGAAAGGCTTGTTAATGCTTTGTCAAACAGATAAAATGTTAGAGGCTGAAATAAAAGCATCCCAATTAGCGAGTAATGAAGGATTGGAGGCTAAAGCGATCGACCAGGCTGAATTAAAGTTATTAGAACCAAATGTAAAAATAAACGTTAAGGGAGCAACTTTTTATCAAGGAGATTCTCATACCACACCTCATGAATTTATGGATGAAATGAAAATTCATTTAAAAAAAGTAGGTGTTAAAATATATAATAATGAAAAAGTAGAGGATATGGAGGTTAAAGATGGGAAAATAATGGTTATTAAAACCAATGAACAAAGATTAACAGCAGATGATTTTGTTTTAGCAGCGGGGTCTTGGAGTGGTTTTTTGAGTAAAAAATTGGGGTTGAAGCTATTGTTACAAGCAGGAAAAGGATATAGTATAAATACTTCTAGACAAACCGGAATTACAATTCCGGCAATTATGACCGAGGCAAAAGCTGCTGTAACACCTATGCACGGTTTTACGCGTTTTGCTGGCACCATGGAAATAGCAGGTATAAATCATAATATCAATAAGGATCGTATAGAGGCTATTGCCAATGCGGTTGCAAATTTCTACCCGGAAATTGAACTTACCAAAGATGAAAAAGAAAATGCGGCTTGTGGTCTACGTCCACTTTCAGCAGACGGATTACCTTATATTGGAAAGTCAGTTAAATGTAAAAATTTAACCATTGCTACTGGTCATGCCATGATGGGATGGAGTATGGCTACTGCTACAGGAAAATTAGTTTCAGAAATTGTTTCTGATCAAAAATCTTCAATAAAATTAACACCGTATCATCCAGATAGAACATTTTAATTTTAAACTTTAGATTTCCTTTAGATTCTGTTTGTACTTTTATTTTTTCGCTAATCATACAAAGGAAGAATTATGGATGATAATTTTAATATAGGAGAAATAGTAGTTTGTAAAAATGCCAAGGGGAAGTGGTATAAATTAGGAAGACTTAAAGAAAATGAAATGTATACTGTTGTTGGATTTAATCCGTACGATGGTGGATTAGTTCTTAAAGAAATAAAATCTAGGTGGAGTGGTAGAAATGCATACAGGTTAGACAGATTTAGAAAAGTTGACTATAAATTTGCCAATAAAGTTTTAAAAGAGTGTGAAGCTCAAGAGAAAGAAATTTTGGAATTGAATAATACAATATAGAGTTGCAAAAATAATACACTGAATTAGAATTTGTATAAAAACTGAAGTTGAATTTAAAATCGACTTCAGTTTTTTTGTGGCGTAAAGTATTTTTTAATATTTGCAGGAAGTAATTAATACTTTTATATTTGTTTATTAAATAATATAAAATGAATATTGAAAAAGAATTAATTGAACGAAGTGGTTCAAAATGTGAATTGTGTAGTTCAATTGATGGTTTGAACGTATATAAAATACCGCCGTTATTAAATGAGACAGTTGATAGTGCGATATTTATTTGTAGTACATGTAGCCAACAAATTGAAGATGCAGATAATGTTGATGCCAATCATTGGCGTTGTTTAAATGATAGTATGTGGAGCGAGCATCGACCTGTTCAAATTATGGCATGGCGAATGTTAAATAGACTACGCTCAGAAGGATGGCCACAAGATTTATTAGATATGATGTATTTGGACGAGGAGGCTTTAAAGCTGGCAAAGGCTACCGGAGAAGATCAAGACGATGAAGCTAGAATTGTGCATAGAGATGTTAATGGAGTAATTTTAGAAGCTGGAGATGCTGTGGTATTGATAAAGGATTTGAAAGTAAAGGGTTCTAGTATGGTGGCAAAACAAGGCACAGCAGTTAGAAGAATTTCTTTAGATCATGATAATGGTGAATATATTGAAGGTAAAGTAGATGGACAGCAGATTGTTATTATTACAAAATATGTAAAAAAAATATAGTATTATTTATCAGAATTAATTAATTAGCTTTTAATCTTCTATTATTATAGGATTGGTAGCTAATTTTACAATAGGCTTTTCTGAATCTTGTTCTTTAATCTGAATATTTATATTCTTGTTGTTTTTGACAATCTCGATGGCTTTTTTAGTGCTTATTTTTGAACCTTTAAAATAGAACTCAGCTCCCTTTTCAGCCATGTCTTTGATATGGTCAACTGGATTTGGAGGTAAAGGAGGTGGTAGAACAGTATTGTTTTCTTTCTCATTAGATTCGGTTAAATGTTCGTTTTTTACATCTGCAGGTAAAGGAGGGCTTGGAGGTATTGGTGTTTTAGGGTTATCAACCTCTGTAGGTTCTACATTAGGTGCCGAACTTATATTAGATTTTTGTCTATTATGATTAACATTTTCTTTTTGGTAATCTTGCTTTTGTGCTGGGATAGTATTTTCTGGTAATTCTGGGGTTGGTGGAGGAGGAACAGGTGCGTTTTTTTCATCAGTAATAACTACAACATCAACGGTTTCACCTTCTTCTGTTTTGTGTTTATAAGTGTAACCTGTTTTTTTATTTTTATAGTTCTTTACTGCTTTTTCATATGCTTCTTTTTGCACAGGTGTTGCATCTGATGGTATTGGAGGTGGAGGAGGTAATTTTTCGTTTTGTAACTCGTGAGGCGTAATCGGAGTAGCATCAGATGCTGGAGGTGGAGGGAAATTGGGGAAAGGCTCTGCCGCTTTCTTTTGCTCAGCTGTCATCAAATTATAAATATATTTAACACGCTCAATGTCCTTTAACTTAATAACTATATTATTTTTTGATTGCGTATTATAATATTTTGCCAAGGCATTATATTCTACAATTTGTGCTGGAGTTGCCTTATCCTGAGGTGTCAATTTCACTCTCCAAGAATTTAATTTTCTATGTGTTATTCCAGCTTTTACAATTTCTCTTGAAATATCAGTAATAAACCCCATTTCAATATTTTCTTCTGCCTGTATATTTGCTGTTACTTTTCTTAATTGATCCGGATTGTATTTTTTTAAAGTTTTTTTTATTTCTTTCGTAAGAACATTTATAGAGGCAATTTTTTTTCCATCAATCAAGATTTGTTTGTTTTTTGTAACCTGTATAAATATATTTTCAGTTTTATTAGATTCTTTTTGGACAATTTTAGTATCACTAAAACTATAAATCAATACTGAAAGTAATGGTAAAAGTATTAAGCTGCGTATCCAAATAGTCGTGGATGAAGTTTTTGTTTTCATAAGGGTAAATCGTTTTTTAATGGATGAATAATTTAAAGCATTTGACAATTGAGGGTATTTTAAATTTGATGAGAACATTAATAAAGTTTTTTGATAAGTAGAGGTCTCAACACCATGATTTAGAACAGCTTGATCTGCTAAAAATTCATGATTTAATTTAATTGCAGTTTTCATTAAATAGAGTAGAGGGTTGAACCAAAAAACAACCTGTAATAATTCTACCAATATCAAATCTAAACTGTGCTTTTGACGTGCATGTGTTTCTTCATGTAATATTACTTCCTTTGGTATCTGCTTTTTTTCGTAGGCACCTTTGTTCAAAAAGATATAATTAAAAAAGGTATGTGGAATGACTAGCCGATGCAGTAAAACATATGTAAAATGTGGTTGTTTAGATTTAGGGTTTTTAGTTATTTTATCTATAATCCCAACTAGATTATATAGAAATTTTAAAGTAAATAATAAAACTCCTAAACCATAAAATGTCCATAAAACAGTAGGGATAAAAATTGAATTGTCAGCTTCTTGAGTATGCTGTATCTGATTGACATTGTCAATTTTAATTGCCGGATTGTTTTCCACAAATAAAATAGGTTCTATATATATGGTAAACGTAATTAATGGAATACTAAATGCTACTATTAATGATCCTAATAAATAAAACCGCTTAATTATATGAATACTTTCGTTTTCTATAAATAATTTATAGAACAAGTAGAATGAGGATAAACAGATGCTAGATTCAATAATATATAGTAACATGACTATTTCTTTTTAAGTTCACTATCAATAAGTCTTTTTAAATCTTCTAATTCTATTTTAGAAAGATTAGCTTCTTTTGTAAAGAAAGATGCAAATTGTGAAGGCGAGCCATTAAAGAAGTCCTTTATCAATCCTTTTACATGTTTAGAGAAATAAACCTTTTTTTTAACTAAAGGATAATATTCTCTGGTATTTCCATATAATTTATAGGCTACAAAACCTTTATCTTTCATTCTTTTTAATAAAGTCGCTATAGTAGTAGTTGCTGGTTTTGGTACAGGGTATACCTCTAATAGATCTTTCATAAAAGCTTTATCAAGATTCCATAGATGTTGCATCAATTGTTCTTCTGTTTTTGATAATTTCAAAGTTCTACAAATTTAGAATAGACTCTACAAATGTAGAATAAAATTTTAATTTTACAATAGTTATAATGAAAATATTTTGGTGCTATCTGATTTTAAGATTCCATTGCTGATACTAATTACTAAAATGTCCCGTTTAAATAATGAGATATCAGTTTATCATTAGCATAATTTTTAGTCTGAATATGAACCACTTATAGAATTTCAATGAAAAATATCAGATTTTTATGGGGGAATTATATCTCAATAATTGTTTAAGATATGTAAGCAATTAATTAAAAATATAATAAAATGTTTAAAGTCGGAGAAATTGTAGTTTGTGTAAATGCGAAAAGAAAATGGTATAGACTTGGAGGTCTTGAGAAAAATGAAATGTATACTGTAACTGGCTTTAATCCTTATGATGGCGGATTAATTCTCAAAGAAATAAAAAGCCCAAGAAGTGGATGTAATGCATATGCCGTAAGCAGATTTAGAAAAGTTGATTATAGTTTTGCAGATAATATTTTACAAGATTTGCAAGTACAAGAAATGCAGGTGCCGCAACCTCAAATTAATCCGGAATTACAACCACAAAAATTTGAACTTTCCTTATTGAATTAATATTTTCAACAATTTTCCTGTTATAAAATTTTGTTTTTTAGAATAAAATTATTACTTTTCCAGTGGGAAAATAATTAAATAATTTTATGTTTAAAATAGGAGAAATTGTCGTTTGTGTCGATGCTAGACGCAGATGGTATAGATTAGATGGACTTAGATCAAAAGAAATGTATACTGTTGTAGGGTTTAATCCTTATGATGACGGACTAATACTTAAAGAAGTTAAATCTAGAGGGAGTGGCTATAAAGCATATGCTGCAGATAGATTTAGAAAAGTAGATTATAAATTTGCCGAACGACTATTAGCAGAAATACAAACTGAGCCAATACTTAAAAGTGAATTTCCTGTTGAAAGGTTTAAGAATTCTGATTTAAACTAAATTTCTAGGTATATAACTTAATTACCAAATTAATCAATATGGTTTCTATATTGATTAATGCTTTGCTTTGCTAAATAGCATACATTCTAACGGGTCATCTTCCAATTGCACCATTTTTTCAAATTGTAGTCCTAATTTTCCTAAAAGAGCAATAGACTTTTTATTTTTTGCATCTGCAATAGCTACAATATCCTCAATTTTCAAAGTGTTTTTAGCATAATCATATAATGCATTGGTGGCTTCAAAGGCAAAACCTTTTTGTATGAATTCGGGTAATAAAGCAAATCCTATATCGATAACTTTTAGTTCTTCCCTATTCACAAGACCACATATGCCAATAGGTATTTTAGAATCTTTAAATTTTATTATATAATATCCATATCCGTTATCGCTATAACTCTTTAAAAATTTGTCAGTGATAAAATTTTCGGCATCATGAATTGAATTGATATTTCTGTCTCCTATATTTTCAATATAAGAAGCGTCATTCATTAATTCATATAAAAAAGAAGCATCATTTTTGGTGGCTAATTCTAAAATTAGTCTCTGGGTAGTTAATAAAGTCATAATCAATAGTAATTATAGCAAAAATAAACATTATTAACCTGAGTTCGACTTAAAATTTATTTTCAGTTTAGATGAATTTTAAGTCGAACTCAGGTTGTTACTTTACCTAATAATATTGCTCTGTTTTTTATAAAAAGTATCAGATTGTAGTTTTATTAAATCTTTCGCTTTCTGTTTTTTGTAGTTATAAATTTCTTCATCATTTGTCACATCATAATATACACTTTCGTTTAAAGAGTTGTCAGTAGTCAGCAATATATTTCTTTGATTTTTTTGTTGTGTTACCCATACTGCTAAAGCATCTTCTTGTTCTTCATATTTCAGATCATATGCACCTTTAGGAGCCATGATTTTAGCCAAAACCGGAGCCGTTTCAATGGCCACAAATAGTAGAAATATAAAAAATGAAGGAAACCAAGCGAGCTCTCCTAAGGCATTTATTCTAGCCATTAAACCGTCAAAACCATCAATTATAGGTTGACTGGTACTGACCTGTTCGTCTTGCTTGATACGCAATTGAGCAAGAGTGGCTTCTTTTTCATTTATTTTAGAACTATTGGTCTCTTTTAGTTGTTGTAATTCTTGTAATATAGCATCGTGCTTTTCTCGTTTCTCTTTATAAACAGGCCCTTTACCTAATTTTAAAGTTCCAGAGGTGCCTTCAGCTTCTGTAATATAAGTGTTGTATAAATCATTGACTTCCTTTTCTTTGGTATCAATTCCATTATTTAAACTCTCAATTTCATTTTGGATCCGGCTAATTTCCGGATTATATTGAGTCGCAATTTGCTGCTGATTTTGTAGGGTCAATTCATTTTTTTGTTTCAATAATACTTGGTTAATTTCCTTCTCAAAAATTTTCATTTCTAATGGCTTAGAAATAACTACAGCAATTATTATGGCCAAAATAATTCTTGGTGAAGCCTGCCATATTTCTTGCCATATATTCTCTCTTTTCTTAATAGTAGAAACAATAAATCTATCCAAATTAAATATGAGCAAACCCCAAACCAATCCAAAAGCTATGGCTATATAAACATTATCGAATACTGTAAATAGTGCGTAAGAACCGGCAATAAATGCCATTATGGCCGTAAAAAAAATGGTTCCCCCAATACCGGCGTATTTTATTTGTTCAGATTTTGGACTATCGTTTAGTAAATCAGGATCTGCACCAGAACACATCCAAAAGAAATTTTTTAACATCATAAATGGGTATAAGTATACTCAACGATAACTTTTTTCCTAATGTTGTTTTAGAAGTGTGAATTATATGTTAAAGTTGAAAAGTTGTTGATTAATAATTCGTTTTAAATATAATATAGATTTAAAGTAGGAGTTTATATACTATAGTTGTTTTATAATAAAGTTACTACAATAAAAAAATAAAGTTATGGTCAAAACATTAAAGGTAAATTCAGAAAAAAATGAGTGTAATGCATATGTTTCAAATCAATTTAAAATTATGAATGCTGGCATTAATAAATTAAAACAAACAAAAATTTGGCCACTTGCTTTTAAAGCTGCTATATTAAATCAAAAAACATTTCCAGAATCTTGGTCGGCATCTCCCGTAAATGGTCGTATATATAAAAGTGCAGTTTAGAAAATTAATAAATATAGCTTGTTAATAGCAGAGAAACATTTTGATAGAATGAAAAATTACAGAACTCTGGTTTTGATTATAACATCTTGTTTACAGGTATAAAAACAGTAAGTCTTTCCGAAATTTTTAATTAGTTGATCTTATATTCATCAATTTTTTTATTAATATATTTTCCATATTTTGAAAGTAACTTTTGTTGCTAGTCATTGAATTTGTGCGTTGTAATTTTGCAAAATATTAATAGCAAATTAATTACAATTATCATGAAAAAATCAAATTTAAATCTTACCCTATTATTATTATTATCATTTAGTTTACTATTTACATCTTGTAAAGAGCATGTCAACACAGAGAAAATTGAAGTAAAAGAAACCGCACAGGTAGAATTTAAAACCGATTCAATATCTGATAAGACTGATAAAATGAAAGTGATGCTGCATGCAACATCATTGCCACTTTATATGAATATTATTTTAAATAATAAAGAAGCATTACATATAAATGAAACTCAATATCAAGAGCTCGAAGAATTTAGCAAAAGTAAAAGTCCGGAGGCTGTAAAAATTGCCAATGAAATTAAAAATTTAGAAGCGGAATTGTATAGAGCATCATTAGATAATGGAAAAAAGGAATTCATATTAAGCAATTTTGAAAAAACTTTAGAATTAAGAGCTAATTTGACAAATATGAAATTGGATTGTCGAGCTAAAGTTTTGGAGATATTAGATGAAAATCAATGGAAAGAGTTGGTGATTTTATATCAAGAAAATAAACCTTTTAATGATAAGAAAGAAATGACCGTTTTGATAAAACATGTCAATCCTTTGCCAAATTATATGCAACTTGTAAAAGATGTTGATATTAAATTAGATGCAACTCAAGAAGAAAAACTTTCAAAATGGAGTAATGAAAATCATCCGAGAATGATGGAACTCGCTGCTAAGGTTAATACACTTGAAAAAAATGTTTACGAGCTGTCAATACTAAAAGAGTCTAAAGAAAATATCTTAAAAAAAGTAATAGAAATTGCTGAAGTTAAAAAACTAATAGTTACTATTAAAACTGATTGTCGTGATCATTTAATTCATAACATTTTAACTGAAGATCAATGGAAAATATTATCTTCTAAATAATATAAACTAAAAAAAAGCCGAGATCAAAATTTTTTGATCTCGGCTTTTTTTTAACTCATTTCAGTAAAATACTTATAGAATAACGGAATAGTTTCTATTCCTTTTAAATAATTAAAAATTCCGAAATGTTCGTTTGGTGAATGAATAGCATCACTATCTAAACCAAATCCCATTAAAATGGTTTTACTCTTTAATTCTTTTTCAAATAACGCCACAATCGGAATACTTCCACCACTTCGTTGTGGTATAGGTGTCACCCCAAAACTATCTTGATAAGCTTTGGCAGCAGCCCGGTAACCAATGTTATCTATAGGTGTTACGTAGCCTTGCCCACCATGATGTGGTTTTACTTTTACTTTTACACCCTTAGGAGCAATACTTTCAAAATGATTTTTGAATAATTCGGTTATCTCAATCCAATCTTGGTTTGGTACCAACCGCATAGATATTTTAGCAAAAGCCTTACTTGCAATTACCGTTTTAGCACCTTCACCGGTATAACCTCCCCAAATGCCGTTTACATCTAGTGTAGGTCTTATAGAATTTCTTTCATTTGTGGTATATCCTTTTTCTCCATAAACAGCTTCAATTTCTAAAGCATTTTTATACGCATCTAATGAAAATGGTGCTTTTGCCATTTCTTCACGCTCTTCGGCGGATAGGTTTTCAACTTTGTCATAAAACCCTGGAATAGTAATATGATTATTTTCATCATGTAAAGAAGCAATCATTTTGTTCAATATATTGATGGGATTGGCTACAGCTCCACCATAAAGTCCTGAATGTAAATCACGATTAGGTCCGGTAACTTCAACTTCAACATAACTCAACCCTCGTAAACCTGTAGTAATTGAAGGTTGCGTATTGCTAATCATACCTGTATCAGAAATTAAGATAATGTCATTCGCTAATTTATCTTGATGTTGTTTTACGAACCAAGACAAACTTTCTGAACCAACTTCCTCTTCTCCTTCAATCATAAATTTCACATTACAAGGTAGGTTGTTGTTTTTTGTCATGTATTCTAATGCCTTAACATGCATATACATCTGTCCTTTATCGTCAGAAGCACCTCTGGCAAAAATTGCCCCCTCCGGATGAATATCCGTTTTTTTAATAACTGGTTCAAAAGGTGGTGAGTCCCATAAATTTATTGGATCGGCCGGTTGTACATCATAATGACCGTATACTAATATTGTAGGTAAATTGGAATCAATTAATTTTTGGCCATATACTATAGGGTAACCCGGTGTTTCACATATTTCAACTTGGTCGCAACCCGCTTTTTCCAGAGCAGATTTAACAGCTTCTGACGTATTAATAACATCTTGACTAAATGCAGAATCTGCACTTACTGAGGGCATTTTTAGTAAGGTTATCAATTCCTCAATAAATCTGTCTTTATGTTGTGCTATGTAGGTTTTTATATTGTTCATAATTATAAATTATTTCTAGTTCAAATGTAATAAAAATATAGATGAACAGTTTGCTATTTACTAAGATTAGTTATATTTGCAGCCCAATTCATTTTTTACTGTATTGTGTATCAAAAGGGATATTATTTATAAGATAATAATAGATACGCTGAAAAAGGAATTATTTGCAGGCGTGGTGGAATTGGTAGACACGCTAGACTTAGGAGTTAGGCAAGAAAAAGTTCTTAAAATATTAAAATGCGGGAGTGGTGGAATTGGTAGACACGCCAGACTTAGGATCTGGTGCCGCGAGGTGTGAGAGTTCGAGTCTCTTCTCCCGCACATTTTAAACTACGTTATCGTAGACAAAAGCTTCTCATTTATGAGGAGTTTTTTTTGTTCAGGTACAACATAGGTACAACATTTAGTCTTTTTTCACTGGGTAATTTAAAATTCTATTGTTTGATACGTTTTGAAGTTGTATTATATTAAACAAACTTTGATAGGTAAACAATAGTACCATAAAACCTTCCTTTTACAGGACTATTGAAAATATGGGAATGTTCAAAAATAGAAAATTTTTACTGCAGTACTTCTTAAGTTTGTTTTATCTTTTTTCTCATTTCTTTAGCAACTTCATTTGAAATAGAATCTCCAGTATTTTCCAGTTTATTAACGATATTATGATAATCAGATTCGTTCCTATTCTGTGAAAGTTTATATGCTGCTTGAATTTCATTTATTTTTATACTAAACCCAACAATTCCGTTTATTTGTTTAAGCGTTCTACTTGACATTTTTTCTACCGAAACCGGATTTTTGGAATTCATTTCATACTTGTTAACTAATTTTTTTAAAAAATCCAATAATTCAGCTCCTTCAATGATTTTGATTTCTCCATAAATGTGTATAGCAATATAATTCCAAGTAGGAACATTTTCTTTTTCGTACCAAGAAGAAGATATGTAGCTGTGTGGTCCATTAAAGATTGCTAGTATTTCTTCATTTTCATTAAAATTTTCCCATTGTGGATTTACTTTTGAGATATGACCAACTAGCACATCATTTCCGTTTTCATCTTTATCAAGTTCCATTGGAATGTGAGTTCCAGTTAATTTTCCGTTTGTCTGGTTTATCAAGATTCCAAAACTGTTTTCAATTAAAAAGTTTTTCACCTCATCTAAATTCTCATTCTTATAATAATTTGGTACGTGCATTTTGTTTATTCTTCTTATTGCTAACGTATTCGTCTATGGTTAGTTGCGCCTGCCTGTCGGCAGACAGGTTGGCAAGAACTAAGTTAGCAAAAGAAAACGAACCAGAGGAAAATCCACAGGATTTTCCGAGTACACACAGACTGAGCAATTGATTATACACCTACTTTGTTAGGCACAGTCATTTCTGCGGTTTTAAACAATTCTATAGTTTTTTTTATGTCGTTTTCAGTAGTCATCCAAGAACATACACTAACTCTAATAACAGCTTTTCCCTGCCAAGTAGAACCTCCTAACCAACATTCGCCAGATTTTTGAATATATTCAATTATCTGTTTCGTTTTTTCGTCATTGTCCGATGCAACAAGTACTTGGTTAAATACAACATCATTGACGATTTGAAATCCAATTTCCTCTAAACCTTTTTCTAACTGTTTAGCTCTTAAATGAAAGGCTGTAACCATTTCATCAATTCCTTTTTTACCTAAATACTTCATTGTAGCCCAAAGTTCAATCGCTCTTGAACGTTTTGAAAGTTCGGGTGTATAAAGTAATGGGTCTCTGTGGTCGCTATAAATAATATATTCTCCTGTTGCTTGCAGAGAACTTATTAATGCATCAGGATGTCTACAGAGAATGACTCCAGAATCATAGGGTGTGTTTAATGTTTTGTGTCCGTCAACAGCCCAAGAAGATGCTTTTTCCATTCCTTTTGTTAAATGGGAAAGCGACTTTGATGCAGCAGCCCAAAGTCCAAACGCTCCATCAATATGTATCCAAGCTCCAACTTCATTTGCTAAATCACAAACTTGGTCAAAGTTGTCAAAAGAACCGGTATTGGCATTTCCAGCTTGCAAAAGTACAAGACAGCTATCGTCTAATTTAGGTAATTCCTCTAATATTAATTTTCCTTGATTGTCAGACGGAATCCACTCTATACTGTTCTTTCCATAACCAAGCATTGATAAAGTCTTTTTTACACTTGCGTGTACTTGGTCGTGAGCAATTATTCTTAATTCAGGTGCTCCATTAAGACCATTTTCATTAATATCCCAATCCAAGTTTTTTAATAAATGAAATCTTGCTGCGGATAGGCCACATAAATTAGCCATAGATGTTCCACTAACGAAACCTGCAATTGTCTCTTTGGGCAGATCGAAAATTTCTTTGAGCCAATTTTCACATACAGTCTCTAATTTAGCGTTTATTGGTGAAGTCAAATATAACCCACCACATTGGTCCCAAACATCTGATAACCATTTAACACCTAAAGAAACAGGAACTGCACCACCATTTACAAATCCAAAATAACGACCGCCAGTTTGAGCGATGGTTGCTGGTGAACCAAATTCGTGAAGCTGTTCAATAATTTCCTTGGCGGAAATCGATTCTTTTGGCAAGGTTTCGTCAAAGGAATTCATATCCTCCAAACTCGATTCAGAAGGGAATACATCCATTTCTTCGATGCCGTCAATATATTCATAAGCATAAGAACGAGCTTGTTCAAAAATTTTTTTGTTTTGTAACTCTTCGGACATTTTTTCTTGTATACTCATATTTTTTTTCTGATTGTGCCTAACGTGAATGTATGTGCAGGACAGCCGCTAAGGCTGGCTTGTCATCATACACATTGTGCCTGTTGCACAAGATATAAAAAAACAGTGATAAAATCAGATAAAGAGGGCGTTATTTATTAGGTTATGTTATTGATAATGTGTATTTTGTATTATGCAAGGAAAAAAAGATTATCAAGAAAA
>Ga0209633_10002221_pt1 | contig 19026 bp, 15 predicted proteins | sample Cruoilmetagenom1_FD_187290 | JGI IMG/M metagenome (GOLD analysis project Ga0209633, IMG submission 187290) | Oil polluted marine microbial communities from Coal Oil Point, Santa Barbara, California, USA - Sample 1 (SPAdes) (version 2) | ecosystem: Environmental > Aquatic > Marine > Oil seeps ... | reverse complement strand
AGTAGGATCAAAATTATGCCAATAACCTGTCGCCATTTTCACTAAAAACGATAGTATTAAATTTCCTATTTTTCTTGTAGTGGGCATTTTTTTTAAAGCTTTTAAATCTTTAAATCGATTTCCTTTCGCCACCATAGCTTTATTGGTTATCAAAGGTGTTAACAGATTGGGTATATAATTCAAATCCATTTGATCGTCTGCATCAACTTTAATTATAATTTCAATTCCAATTTCCATAGCATAGTCAAATCCTTTTTTCGTAGCGCCACCTACGCCTAAATTAATTTCATTTTGCAGAAAATGGCATTTGGTGTTAGCATTGACGCTCGACAAAATTTCTTGTTCAGGTAAGGCTTCTAAACTTTTATCATTAACTATAATTACTACATCGACATACTCAGGTAATTTAGCTATAACTTTTACAATTTGTTTAGACGCATTATAATAAGGTATAACGACTGCTATTTTATAATCATAAAATGTTTTTTTGATCATACTTTTAGTTATTTGTCTTTATTTGTTGAATGGAAAAATTCAAATTACCTTTTGCAAGCTTATGGTTAGGCTCTAGTTTTATTGCATTATAGCCTGCTTTAATTGCTTGATCATATTCTTTTAATTGATTATAAGCCGCACACATATTACTATAGGCATTTGCGTTAGGTGTAATTTCAATAGATCTTTTGGCAGCTTCGATACAAGTATTGTATTTTCCTTCTTTATAGCATTTTAAGCTAAAATTTAAAAAATCGTTAGCCGTTATCAAATTTGAAGGAAAGTCATTTTTAATACTTTTTTTGTTTTTGGCAGCGATGACATTGGTTAAATTGTTTTTTGCCAATTTATATTCAGGATTAATTTCTAAGGCCTTCTGATAGGCTTTAATAGCTTTATCGTATGCACCTAATTTAAAATTAGCAATACCTATATTATTATAGGCCTCAGGATAATTATTTTTAAGTTTTAGTGCTTCCTGAGCAAACTTTATAGTGTTTTCGAATTGATGATATTGAAAATATTTTAAACTTAAATCAAGATATTTAGCAGGCGTCGGTGCTTTACTAATATCTTCCTCAATTGTTGTAAAAATTGATTTTTTGTTAATTGCAATGTCTAAATATTTTATAGCAATTGAATTATTTGGTGATTTTTTTAAAATTTTTTCTGCATAAATTTTTAAATTTCCCCAATCATTCGTTTTGTGATAAACTTCAAATAAAGTAGTTTGGGCTATGGCATAACTAGGAGACAATTTTAGAGCTTCAAGTAAATGAATTTTTGCCACTTCGTATTGCTCCTGTTTTACTAAGAATCTACCATAATAATACCAACTAATATGTTTTGATGGATCAATTTTAAGGGCCTTTTTAAAATAATTTTCTGCCTCTTTTTTATTGCCTGTGGCATTTTTTAGAATCCCTAAATTTATATATAAATTAGCATAATTTGGGCTTAATTCTAATGCTTTTAAGTATTGTTTTTCTGCATTACTATAATCTCCTCTTGCCATTAAAGCCAGTCCATAATTCATTAGTCCACGACCATTTTTTGGGCTCTTAACAGAGACATCCTTCCATAGCGTTAAATCGTTCTTCCATACTTTATTGCGTTCTCTTACACCATAAGTATTCAATCCAAGAAAAACAACCAAAAGAGAGGTAAGAATAGTTTTTGCCGATCTTTGTTTGAGTAGAGAAAGGAAGTGCTTATCTAATAGATATTTAACGCCAAATACAAAGGCTATAGTTAAGCCAATATAAGGTATAAAACTACGATGATCATTCAGTACTTCAGCGAATGGTATAAATGAAGAAGTGGGCAATAATGTTATAAAAAACCATAAAACACCAAAAGAATACAAACGTGTATTTTTGTGAACGGATGCTTTTAATGCACTATAAAATAATACCAGTACTATAATTATTCCTGTGATAGCTCTGTAATCAAAAATAGAAGTATAAACTTTCCAGTCGGTATCTGCTGAAAGGTTATATGGAATAAAATAAGTAAAGATATAATGAGCCATTACCATGGGTTGTGTTATTAAATAATTGTATTTACTTAATCCTCCGGGAGAAAAAGTATCAGGTAACATGGTTGTGTAAAAAGCGTAAAAAGCAATTGTTAAAATAAAAGCGGGGAGTACTTTTTTAAAGGACTTTATACATTTTTTAAATTCACTTTTTCTATAAAAGTGTAATAGGTCAACTTGTTCCTCGAACAGAAGTAGATATAGTAGTAATACAGGAGCAAATACAAATGCCATTTCCTTTGCGAAAAACCCTATCAATGGAAATACCAAATAGATAAATTTACTACGCCAAAACCCACCATGTATAAATGCAACTAAACCAGCCATAACGAATAAACCCGATGTAATTTCTGCACGTTGAATAATGTAATTGACAGTTTCTGCATTGGCACATAATAATCCAAATATAGCTGTACATAACAATCCCCAATATTGATTATAATTTGAGAATTTAAATTTATCAAGCAGTTTTTTTACAAATACACCTATTAATAAACATACAATTAGAAATGTTATAAAAATATGAATATGGAATGCTTTTGTCTGTAAACCTCCTGCTAGTTTATAATCAATGGCATTTTCTAGGGTAGTAAAAGGACGATAGCTTTGATTTGTTGAAAGCGAGCTAAAAGTAGTGGCATCTTTAAAAAAATGAACAATATTTATTTCTTGTATAGCACTATTGGTTTTTATGGTATGACTGTCGTCAAAATGAAAAGAATTTGAAAAGTGATTGGAATAAGCAAAAAAGATAGCTATAAAAACTAGAGAAGATAATAAAATAAAAATTGATTTTTTATGTAAAATATTTGGTTTTTTTTGTTTTAAGCTATGCATTCAATTTAACATTTTTACAAGGTGCTACAATTTTAATAATATATTTTAAGTAAACACTATTTTTTTAAGATTATAAAAGTAATAAATAAACGTGAAATATAATTTGGATTATTTAAAAGATCAAATTTAGTAATTATCAAAATTAAGTGATAATAATTATTAAAAATAGCCTAATATGGATACCAAATAATTTTAAAATTTTTTGGGTCTAGGTATACAATGTTTTATTAAAAGTAACTTATATTTCATGAATAATATATAAAACTAATTTGTAAATTAATATTGCAACATTTTTTTTTGGAATTAAAAAATGGTATGACATTAAGGATAAATGGTATTTTTAGTAAAAACACTTTTAAATTTAATACTTTTGGTATTTAAATAGCAAATGCTTTTAATCAATAAAAATAACCAACTAACCTTAATAGAAAATAATGACACGAGTTTTAATTATATTCCTTTCAATTGCATTTCTTTTTAGTTGCAGTGCAAATAAAAAAAACATAGTAAATAATAAAACCTTAATACATACTGATACTTTAATTGCTACAACAAATTTAAACAGCACAAAAACTAAAATTGACATAAAAGTTGATTCGGTGTTGTTATTAATGACTCTAAAAGAGAAAATTGGGCAAATGAATCAGTACAATGGTTTTTGGGATGTTACAGGCCCTACACCTGATGATGGTGTTGCCGCAAAAAAATACGAACATCTTAATTCAGGATTGGTGGGTTCTATGTTAAATGTAAAAGGAGTTGAAGAAGTAAGAAAGATCCAAAAAATAGTAGTTGAAGAAACAAGATTAGGTATTCCATTAATTATTGGCTATGACGTCATTCATGGTTATAAAACATTAAGTCCTATACCTTTAGCTGAGTCTGCAAGTTGGGATTTAGATGCCATACAAAACTCAGCCAGAGTAGCAGCAAGCGAAGCTTCTGCCGCCGGTATTAACTGGACATTTGCTCCAATGGTTGATATTTCAAGAGATGCAAGGTGGGGCAGATCTATGGAAGGTGCAGGAGAAGATCCCTATTTAGGAAGTAAGATAGCTTTTGCAAGAGTAAAAGGTTTTCAAGGTGATGATCTTTCAGCTATAAATACAGTTGCCGCTTGTGCAAAACATTTTGCCGCTTATGGATTTGGTGAAGCAGGAAAAGAGTATAATACCGCCGATGTAGGTTTGTCAACTTTGCACAATATAATATTACCTCCTTTTCAAGCTGCATTAGATGCAGATGTTAAAACCTTTATGAATTCATTTAATGAATTGAACGGAATACCGGCAACTGGCGATAAATTTTTGCAAAGAGGTCTTTTAAAAGGGGAATGGAAATTCAATGGATTTGTAGTTTCTGATTGGGGCTCTGTTGGAGAAATGACCATACATGGTTATGCTAAAGATGGAAAACAAGCTGCAGAATTTGGGGTTAATGCAGGGTCAGATATGGATATGGAATCTTATATGTACATAAGATATCTTGAAGAATTAGTGAATGAAGGAAAAGTTGATATAAAATTAATTGATGACGCTGTAAGTAGAATTTTAAAAGTGAAATTTGAATTAGGTCTTTTTGACGACCCTTATAAATACTGTGACGTAGAAAGAGAAAAACAAGTTATTGGTAGTAAAGAGAATATTGAAGCCGTTTTAGATATAGCCAAAAGATCTATTGTTTTATTGAAAAATGATAAGCCTATTGGTCAGGAAAATCTATTGCTTCCATTAAAAAAACAAGGATTAAATATAGCCTTGATTGGTCCTCTAGCCAATGATAAGCATAGCCCACTTGGAAGTTGGCGTGCAGTAGCTCCTGAAAACTCGGCAATTTCTGTTTTAGAAGGTTTAATTGGTTATTCAGGAAATAAAATCACCCATAAAAATGGAGTTAGATTGGTAGATGGAAAAGCGGCATTTATATTTGAAACTCATATTAATACTACTGATAGTACCGGCTTTAAAGAGGCTATTGAAACTGCCAAAAATAAAGATGTTGTGATTATGGTTCTTGGTGAACATGGTTTTCAGTCTGGTGAAGGAAGAAGTCGAACTTCTATAGATTTGCCCGGACTTCAACAAGAACTATTAGAAGAAATTTACAAAGTAAATAAAAACATTATTTTAATATTAATGAATGGTCGTCCCTTGGCAATTACTTGGGCTGAAGAAAATATTCCTGCAATTATAGAGGGTTGGCATTTAGGTACACAAAGTGGTAATGCCATTGCTCAAGTATTGTATGGTGATTATAACCCAAGTGGTAAACTACCCATGACTTTTCCAAGAAGCTTAGGTCAAGTACCAATTTATTATAATCATAAAAATACGGGAAGACCTACCTTACAAGCACCTGAACAAGTATTTTGGTCGCATTATATAGATGAGCGTAATGAGCCCTTATATGAATTTGGTTTTGGATTAAGTTATACAACTTTTAAATACGAGAATTTAAAGTTAAGTAAGACTGAGTTTTTAAAGAACGAAGAAATAAAAGTAAGTGTTCAGTTGACAAATACTGGAGAAAGAGATGGAGAAGAAGTTGTACAATTATATATTAGAGATTTGGCAGGTAGTAGAACACGTCCGGTTAAAGAACTAAAAGGTTTTGAAAAAGTAGCACTAAAATCTGGTGAAACTAGAACTATTGCATTTACTATAAATGCTAAAATGCTACAGTTTTATTCAGCGAATAATAGTTGGGAAGTAGAGCCGGGAGATTTTAATATTTGGATTGGCGGAAGTTCTTCAGCGGATTTAAAATCATCGTTTACGGTTATTGAATAATTTAAATAAAATAGAAAATAATAATGTGTGTAAAGTTTAAAAAGAAAAAACAGAATTTTATCTCATTTACATAGGTTGGTTTATGTTGGCAGTAAAGACAATAGAATAAACAATTATGAACAGCTTGGAAAGATATCTTAAAACAATTAAAGGACGGCCTGTTGATCACTTGGCAAGAATCCCAATAGTCATGCAGTTCGCGGCGGAATATATTAATTCCAATTATGGAAAATTTGCATCTGATTATAATGTGCTGGTAGAAGCAAATATTGTCTGTGCCAAAGATTTTGGATTTGACCAACTAAGTGCTATTTCTGACCCTTACCGAGAAACGCAAGGTTTTGGTGCTGAAATAAAATATGTAGAAAATGGTGTACCAAGATGTATTACCATACCACTAAAAAATAAAGATTTAAACACACTAGAAAAACCTGATTCTTATACCTCTGAACGGATGTTTGATCGCATAAAAGCAATCCGATTATATAAAGAGAAGTGTGAAGGACAGTATTCCATTATGGGCTGGGTTGAAGGACCAGCCGCCGAAGCCGCAGATGTATACGGATTATCTGATTTTTATATGGATATTATGCTCGATGCCGATTTTATTGAGCAATTGATGGATAAAGTTACGGAAACAGCTATAGAGTTTGCATTAGCTCAGCTAAAAGAAGGTGCAGATACCATTGGTATTGGTGATGCGGTTTGTAGTCAGATATCACCAGATGTATACGAAGAATTAATTTTACCTCGTGAAAAAAAATTAGTAGATGCCATTAAAAAAGCAGGTGGTTATGTACGCTTGCATATTTGTGGAAATATTACACACCTCTTGCCTGGTATTGCAACGTTAGGAATAGATATTCTTGATGTTGACCATATGGTAGACATGGAAGAAGCTAGAGAGATTTTAGGAGATAAAATTATACTCGCAGGAAATATAGATCCAGTGAGTGGCATAAAAGATGGTAATCCGGAAACTATTTCAAACTATATGCACAATACATACAATGTTATAGGAAACCCACTAATGGTTTGTGCAGGATGTGAGATTCCTTCAAAAACACCTAATGAGAATTTAAAATCTTTATGTGTGCCAATAAAATATAAAGACTAAATTTATAAATAATAACATTTAACTCTGAATTGGTTTTAACCTATTGTAAGGTTATTAAACCATGAGATAAAATTTAACCTTCAATTTTTTCCAGCCATAATTCTCCATTTTCTAAACTGTAATTATACCCTGCATTTTTAGCCGATTCACTTATCGCGGCTTGTAACATTATTTTTGGATCGGGACTTACGTCTAATCTTCGCATTAAACCATGACCAACTTCTCCATTAATTTTTAAAGACACTTTTAAACCTTTACGTTTGACTTTGACTTCATATTCTCCTTCTACTTTACTGTTGAATGGTTTGAGGTAGGCGTCCATATAATGCACTCCAATACCTGAATTATCTACAAAATCATCTGCTAATTTTTGTTCAGCTTCTTTATTTTCTATTCCAATTTTAAATTTCATATCTATTAATTTATTTATTATTTCTATGTGAATCTTCGAACCTCCCTGTCTAAATTTATATATTAATTTTTTTAGTAGCGAGACTAATCTCTCACGAACATTCCTTTATCCTTACAGCTACAATCCATAAAATTACACGTTGTACATTCTATAGCTATCGATTTATCATTTACCTCTCCTTTATAAATACCTATTAAAGACAACTGACTTTTTAATGGAGTTAGTAAAGCAGTATCAGATATTGTAACAGGAATTTCCTCATCGATTATATTTTTAATAATATCCATCAATAAAAACTGCTCTTTTAAGTCCCATCCGGGATAACCTGGACTATATCTTGACAAGGATCGTCTATTTTTTTGTGCAGCCCATTCATTAATATAATCCACTCCAAAACTAACAAGTGCTTCAGTAACACTCGCAGCAAACGTATCTAAAAAAAATGACCTGTCAGGCTCATCTGATGACCATAATTCTGCAGTTTTTTTATCTACTAAGTTACCAGCAGTTGATACAATAAGCAATGCTTTATTTACATTATACTTGTAAAAACGATTATATATTTTAGGTGCATGTGTTTCAACAGTGTTTAAAAATATTTTTTCTTTTTCTAATACTACATCAAGTTCATAAATTTGCATCCATGGGTTTCCATTATCTTGATACCATTGTGCAGCCCAATCCATAGATTTTTGTATATGTTCTGGTACTTCATAATCTTTAGGATACCCCAATCTTCTGATATAATGAGATCTGTCAATGTCTAGTTGATGGTTTTTTTCTAAAAATGATAAACTTATCTCCATATTAAATAATTTCATGAAACAAACACCCTTCTACAAAATGATCAAAAAAATCGGGATCTGTTTCTAAATTTACTTGCCGGATATTGGTTACAAATTTTTCCAATGCTTCTCTTTTTGTTTTAGACAAAAGTGCAATTGTCAACCCTTCAATGGTTGCATTTCCTATTTTTTTAAATTTCTCTCTAGGAATATTTGGTAATAAACCTATTCTTATTCCTGCTTCAATATCTATATGTTCTCCAAAACCACCCGCCAGATAGAAGGTATCAATTTCATTGAAAGCTATTCCATATTCCTTAAAGAGAATTTGCAATGCTGCTACATTTGCAGCTTTGGTTTGTGACAATAAGTTAATATCATTTTCATTGATAAAAACATGTTGATCGTTATCCAAGTATAACAACTCTATATCATCTATAAACCGACCTACTTTATTGATTTTTTCTGTTCGTGTTAATTCTCCTAGAATATCAATCAATCCAGATCCACAGATTCCTGCTGGTGGTTTGTCATTGACGGTTTTTATAATAATGTTTCCATCATCAAATATCTTAACATTTTCAATAGCACCATCTAATGCGGGCATTCCAAAAGCAATTCCTCCACCTTCAAACGCAGGCCCCGAAGGACTAGATGCAGTAATCGCTTTATGTTTATTTCCAATAATAATTTCTGTATTGGTACCAATATCCATAAAGGCAATCACTTTATTTTCTTTCATTAACTGAATTGCCAATAAACACGCCGAGGTATCAGCACCTACATGTCCGCCAATAATAGGCAAACCATATATTCTAGCTTTTGGGCAAATAGGCAGGTGCATTTTTTTTGCTGTATTTTGAATAGCGGTAGTTCTTTTTTGACCCTTTTCTACATCAAATTCAGTAAGCGATTTGTAAGGAGTTTGTCCGATAGTAAAGACATTCAATCCGAAAAATAAATCTCTCATTGTAGTATTACCACCAATTATAACTTCAAAAATGTTTTTAGGAGTATCGCAAAGAGACAATATGGTGTTTGACAAATGAGCTGTAAATACACGTTTCAGCTCTTTTTTGCCCTGCTCAGTATCATACACTATCCGAGCCATCACATTTGTTCCTGCAAAACGTTGCGGATTTTCAAAAGAGGCCGTTGCTTTTATCTTACCTTCTTCAAGATTAATCAACCTAACTACTACAGTAGTTGTACCAATATCAACTGCCAGTCCGAACAAAGAATCTGTGGTTTCAGCTATGGCTTTATCTTCTATAAATACAATATTTTCTTTTCTAAAGACCGCCGGCTCTAATTTTAAATTTGAAAGCGTAGAGATACCCTTATCTTCAATTTTAATCAAGCTTCTTTTTAAACTCTCCGCTTTTACTTCTCCTTCATTTTCAATAAACGTTTGACAAGCTAATCGGTATTTAGATGATAAATGCTGTTCATTTATGGTTAATGGTGATAAGAATTCTGAACCTTCCTTTATTTCTATCAAACACTCCTTGCATTTTCCTTGATTTTTACAAGATGATGGCACTTTTATAGATAAACCTTCTGCCAAATCAAATAAAGATTGATTTGAATTGACTTGGATAGTTTTGTTATTGAATGAAAAGCTTGACATATACTTGTTGCAAGGTTCTTGAGATTCCCGCTTACGTGGGAACGACATTTAATTAAAAATCATCTTCATCGTCTTTTACTAAATCTAAAATCGCTGTGGTTTGCCGAAACCCGGATTCTGCAATTGTTTCTCCTTCTAGTGGTCGTGATTGATTCAAGGCATCTTTTAAACCGATAACCAATGGATCGTTCATAGCTAAAGGTTGCGGATTATGTTCTGGGTTCGAAATTGAAAAATCCAACCCTAATTCCCCGGCTACACTCAAATAAGCACGTTCCATTGAAGCTCTAATATTTTTAGGAGTTCCCCATGCAAAATTCGACAGCCCTACTGAAATATGAACTCCTTTTAAATCATGATCGGCTCTCATCAATTTTATGGTATCTAAACCCATATTAACCAATCCTTGCGTATCTGCTCCAACGGGTGGCAGCCCAGGATCTAAAAATATTTGATCATTCCTTAGTTTTGCTTTTGATCGTAATAAATCTACAAAATATTGAGCGGTTTCGTAACTTTCTTTAGGTGTTTCACAAGGAGCTCCGCCACTTGTTGTTACTCTTTCTGAAACAATTGCCAATACAGATGCATTATATTGTCCTGCTAAGGCTACCAATTCATCCAATTCTTGTCTTGATGCAGCAATAGAGTTGATTAATGGAGGTAGTGATTCTTTAAAATCATAGGCCTCGATAGCGGTTTTATGAAATGCTAAAGATGGATGGTCAAAACATAATGGTAATGGAGACACTTCTTGTAATGCAGGAATCAAATCTGGTAAAAATGCTAACATTTCTTCCAATTTAACATTCATATTTCTTGTACTATCAATATTCACATCTAAGTAATCTGAACCTTGTGCTGTTTGTGAAATTGCCAATGCTTGATATGCCTTTAAATCTTTATCTCGCCACGCTCTTCGGGCTCTGCCATATGCATTGTTGATTAGATCTCCTATGATTCCTATTTTATTCATATTTGTTGTTTTTAAAATACTATATATGTAATTTACACCCCTAACCCCTCTCATCCCGATAGCTATCGGGAGGGGGATTTAAAGTGTTTATTTAGCACAATGATCTTTTTCTAACCAAAAATTTCCCCAACTTGATGTGCCTTCTAACCCATGATCTTGGATGGTTGGCACATGTTCTAAAAGCTTCCATATATCACCATCATATTTTGTTCTATCATAAGCTCTTGCCCAAATACAATCTATATCCTTTACTTCACATTTCGTATTTACAGTGCCGCCACAAGGACCATTTCTTTGATTTTTAGCACATTGTGATTCCGGACATAAATACGTTATTTCATGCAGCGAGCAATCTCCACAATCTTTACATTCAAATAGCATTTTTTTACCAATTTTTTCTAATTTATAGAGCCATTTTGGTGCATTCAATTCAGAATTCGATTTTTCACACAGGTTTTTACCAGTAGTATATAATCCTTTATCTTTTGTAAATAATAGTTTATGGAAGCGTTTAGAAATAGAATAATTTAGATTTACATGTTTTGTTTTATGTCTTTTTTCGAGCAACACATCATTCAATTTATTTACAGTTAATCCTGTTGAATTATCCTTTTCAAACATTGAAAATTCATGATGTTGAGCATATTGTATTTCCTGTGCAAACTGTTTCCAATCATCATTTTCAAAAGAATAAAAAAGGCTCATTATAGTTTTATAATCTTCAATAGTATGAATTCCACCTAGGTAACCACCTTTATATCCAAGACCTTTATAAATAGCTAACATTTTAGCCGCTAATTCCAAGAAAAATTGCTTGCCTTTATCAGAAGAATTCATAGCTTCTTGGCATTTCTCATACAAACTATCTGTCAGTACTACTCCAGGTATTTTATTTTGATGAAATAAGTTTACTGTAAATTTACTCAGTACGAATACATTACCAATCATATGAATATGTTCCAATTTTTTATACTTCTGAAAGCTTATTAATTCGCTCATTTTACAGGCATCGAATCCAACTTGATTGATAATAAATGATGCACCCATTTCAATCTTTTTCAGTAGTTTTAGATACTGTGGAATCAGTTCATTCTCGTTTTTTTTAAAATTAGAAACTACTGCTCCTAAATAAAAATTGGTTTTATCGAGATATGATTTCTTTTTTTTTCCTACTTCCAAGCCTTTATTAAATTGGCTAAGTGAGTGTAATAAGCCAACAGAATCAATATCGAAGACTGGTTTTGGTGTTCCTGTAATTCCGGATGCAGGATAGTCTCCGGTAATTGCCAATACATTTGAAAACCCTTCACTAGAAAGTTCCCATGCTTTACTTTCTAGACCATTTCTATTATAGTCTTTACAAGTCATATGGATAATTATTTCTTTTCCTTTTGAGAGTAAAGATTTCCCGATAACAGTAGGAAAAATAGCGGGATGACCACCGGCATTATCTGTTATAGATATCCAATCTACATCATCCTGTTCACATATCTGTTTTCCAAAATGTACAAGTTTTTTTGCTTTTTCTTGTGTAGTTGTACCACGTGTTGATACAAGTTCTACGCCAATTTTAAATCCGGAAGTGTTTAATATATTTTGTAGTGAAGGCATAAAGTATTTTAGCTTGCGTCCATCAATTGATGAAAAACTTCTACAGAAGAAGCGGCATCAGCTCCAAAACCATCAGCTCCAATCTCTTCTGCATATGCTTTGTTTATCGGTGCTCCACCAATCACTAATTTAACATGTTCAAGCCCATTACTTTTAAAATCATCAACTACTGTTTTCATATAGGGCATTGTTGTTGTTAATAAAGCACTCATGCCAACAATGTCAGCTTTGTGTTCTTGAACAGCTTCCATGAATTGATCTGAAGAAATATCAACACCCAGATCATGAACTTCATAACCCGCACCTTCTGCCATCATACTTACTAAATTTTTTCCGATATCATGTAGATCTCCTTTCACCGTTCCTATGACTACCACACCTCGTTTCTGAACTCCATCGCCTTCTCCTAGATATGGTTTTAATTCATTCAATCCCATTTTCATGGCTCTTGCGGCAATTAACACTTCTGGTACATAAAGAATGTTGTGTTTAAAATCTTCACCCAATACTGCCATTCCTGCTATTAACCCTTCAGATAATATTTCGTTGACTGGAATTCCGTCAGCTAAGGCAACTTTAATAATTTCTTGTACTTTAGGTGCATTGCCTTCATACATGTACTGATTTAGTTGAGCGTAATCTATCATTTTTTAATTCTTATTTTATTTTTAAATCACCGGTAAGAACTATTCTATCGGCTAAAAAAAATTAGTTTATTCCCTATTGCCTTCTCCATACTCCAATACTGCTTCAAAAAAAGCTTCAATATTTTCGACTGAAGTATCATCCTGAATATTATGTGCTGGAGCAACAATATATCCACCACCTTTACCTAAAATATTCATTCTTCTTTTGATTTCTTTTTTAATTTCACCAGGTGTTCCTTTTGGCATCAAATTTTGTATATCAATACCTCCAAAAAAACATAATTTATCTCCATAATTATCCTTTAAAAATTGAGGATCCATACCTTCGGCAAGTGGCTGTATCGGATTGAGAATATCTAATCCTATCTCAGCAAAATCATCAATGATCGGAATTATAGATCCGCAACTATGCCAAGCAATTTTTATATCAGGATTTACTTTTCTAAATTCAGAGAACATCCATTTTATTCGAGGTTTAAAAACCGCTCTCCACATATCAGGTGAAATCATCATTCCTCTCTGTGTTCCAAAATCATCTCCTGCCCAGATAATATCAACGCCCATTTCAATCAGCTTTTTACCCACTTCAGTATTAATTTTCATTACTTTATCAAATAGGGCAAATACATGCTCTTCTTCCATGGCAAGATCCATTAACATTTTTTCCATTCCCATCAAATACCAAGAGGTTTCAAAGAAAGAAGTTTCTAAATCTGCAACGATGGCATACTTATCTCCATATTTTTTTATGGCTTCCGCTGCAGCATCAAATCTACCATCTGCCATAGGGTCTGGCCAATTGTAATTTTCTATATCCTCAACAGATGTTGCATGTGCTAATGGATATTCAAAAAATTCAAAGTAGATGCCCACATCAATAAATTTCATTCCCCATTCATTGGTTGAAACTTTTTTTTCTTCGTCAATGATTCTGGTTGGAAAGTTTGTAGGAGCCGTAGCTGCTACTCCCACACAATCATTCCCCATTTTAGTTAATAAATCCATATGAGAAATTCTTGTAGACAACATGGAATCTAAGGGTTTTTCATAGGGAACATGAAGATGTTTAGACATTTTTTGTGCAGCTTCTGGTGTTAATGTCATAAAAATAGGAGGTCTATCTACTTCTTCACCATTTAACGCTTTTAAAACTCTATCTCTTGGTTTCATATAATGACTTAGTTTATTTACAATAAAGATAACAAGATATATTTATCTTTTTATTTGATTGTCCTGTGGTGTCCTGTAAAATTAAAACATTAATTTTTTTAATAGTTGAAAATTATAATGGTAATTACTTTTAATTTAGATATTGATTGAATAAGTCAATATAGGTAAGGCATTTGAAATGTGAAGCAGTGTTGCTAATATTGCTTTTAGACCTGTAATTGGATTGAATAGAGACACTTGTTTGGGAAGAACAGACGAGACTTTTGGTAAGTATCCATGTCTGGTTGGATACAAGGGCTTACCTCCATATAATAACCATTCCTGTTTAGAGACAGTTGGATTCAAGGGCTTCATTTACTCAGCTGGCTTGAAGGCGTGACAGAACCTTATCAGAAGTGTGTAGACATAAGGGTGCATAGTTCAATTCAAGAAATTCTTTATTTGAATTACGTTTTTTGATTTCAGTTTAGAAATAAAGTGTACATATCCAATCATAATATTTAGGCTACCACCATTTTAGTTCTATTATTATAATTAGTTATATATGCTTTAAGTTCTAGAAAATACGCTTCACGATTTATAGGGGTATCAATTTTAGGATTAAGCATAAAATAACCAAACGTATAATTCATGGAAAATTCGTCAATACAATCATGATTTAAATTTATATAATCAGATAGCATTTTTTTGTAATTTATTTGATATACTTTTTCTTTGTTTCTTTTTAGAATTAAACTGACTTCTTTTTTCATACTAGATAATTCTAGTCCGGTTGAATTTAAAAATGTACCGGCAACTTCTTTCGTTTTTTCTAACATAACAATATCTTTATATTTATTCAAAAATATATATAATATGATATATATCAACGAATTCGCGTCATTTTCTAGTGGATGGACTAGTTACAGCAGTGGATGAACCAGTTTTGCAATATTTATAAGATAATTTAATACAATTGTGCTTTCAATTTGGGTTCTTATTTGGATAGGGTAGTAGGGTTACTTGTTTCACTCGTGATCCTGTGGAGGTTTTGTTGCTAAAAGAAAACTTAATTCACTTCGTTTTTTTTCGCTTTTTAAATCGGTTCTTGAGCAAGCTCAAACCTATTTTAAAAAGAAAAAACTTTTCATTTTTATGAAAAGTTTTCTTTTGTCGGGGTGGCAGAATGTTAATTAACCACCCTATATTTTTAATAATCAAAAAGTTACATTTTATTTATTACACTTGGTAACCGAATAGGTAACTTGTAAGATAAGAACTTTTGTTTTGATTTACCTTTTTTTAAGGTTCGGCAAATATAATATGCTATTCATTATTATACAAGATAAATGATACTATTTTTAATTTTACTTTATTAAATAAGAAATAAATTGTTAGAAAAGAGTTTTATGGGTTGAAGAATGCTAATTAACAATCCTATATTTTTAGTAAACAAAAAGTTACAATTTTCACTTACGTCTGGTAACCGAATAGATAACTTATTTGATACGAACTTTTCCTTTGTTTTATAACTAAAATAAAAACCTATTCAACAACTTTTATATATTTATTTAACTCATATTTAATATAACTAACATTAGTAATTAATGTGGTGTTTGATAATGAATCGATTGGTAATGTACTTTCTCCACAAGGAAATTTAAAATGTATTTCATTTTCCATTACGTTAAAAGTGCCCTCTTCACAATTTTCACCCAGTGACTTCATAATGATCTCACCATTTTTCTTAAACCATATATCCTGCTCTAAGCCAGTATTTACTTCAATCCATGTACCTTCTAAACCAGAGCCTGAAGGAGAAAAATGATGTGTAATTTTCCATTTTCCAATAAGTTCAGGAGGAATATTTTTTGGTTCTTCATTATCTTTGGTACAACTAAAAGTTGTCAAAACCAACGTTAAAAATATTAGCATTTTTTTCATTCATTAACTTTTATATATTTATTTAGCTCATATTCAATGTAACTAACATTTGTAATTAACGTAGTGTTTGATAGGGAATCGATTGGTATTGTACTTTCTCCAAAACATGGAAAGTTATAATTTATTTTGTTTTCTACTACTCTATAGGTGCCTGTTCGGCAATTTTCATTATTGGTAGTCATATCATTATTTTCTTTTAACCAAATATCATATTCCATACCTGTATCAACTTCTACCCAATTGAATTCACCTCCTCCAGAATTAGTGTATTTTTCGGTTAATTTCCATTTTCCAACAAGTTCAGCGGGAATATTGTTTTTGGGTTTCTCGTTGTCCTTTGAACAACTTAAAGTTGTTAAAACTAATACAACTATTAAAAGTAAAAGTATATTTTTCATTTTTTTAATCAACTTCAACTTTTTTATATTTATAACCGAAACCTTCAAAATCATCCCACCATAGAATAAATGCTTGATCAGTCAAATCATTAATTGTACCAGGAGAATCGCCTCCATTGGTAGAAAGATATAATTTATTATCTGAGATATAATAATTACAATTTTCACAGCTCTCATCATCTTGAGTAACAAATGTTCCATCATTCTTCAACCATATATCATAAATTTTTCCGGTATCAATTTCAATCCAAGTACCATCCAAACCTGAACCAGAAGCAGAATATTGATGTGTAATTTTCCATTTTCCAATAAGTTCAGGAGGAATATTTTTTGGTTCTTCATTATCTTTGGTACAACTAAAGATTGTAAAAACAACTATTAAAAAAACTAACATCTTTTTCATCTTTTAAATTTTTTATTCAATAATAATCTTTTGAGTTAACAGTTCATCTTTTGTCTGAACTTTAAATATATAAACGCCACTTTTGAGATATCTGGTATCAAAGAGGTTTTTTGTATACGATTTTACTTCAACCCCATAGATATTAAATAACCCCGCTTTTTGAATATCTATATCTTTTACTTTTTCGGTATTGTTTTTATCGGTTATTGTCTTGGCATCAGGGTCAATGATCTTATAGGTAATATATTCATTTATATCGGTTTTTACAATTATATAATTACTGCTGCGATGCAATGGAGCAGGCGGTAAGATGTATTTATATATATAGGTTGTACCACAAGCATTGGTAACCGTTATTTTAGCATCAATACTCCAATTAGAACCTTGCCCGCGGGCAAGATTCTCAAACCTGTCTATAAGCTGCCCCATAATACCACCTCCTGTTGAAGACAGTGTTTCCCATTTTATGTAGGTAATATTTTGGTCGTGAATATCAGAACCAACCCCAATTAAATCTAAAAACACAAAATTCCAATCAGGGGTAAGTTGCACATCAACTTTTGGTTTACCTATCCATATATCTTTCTGATGCAAAATTCCATTAATGGTTGCTTTTACAAATGCATTATCGTTAACAGAAGAATTTATAGGCTTAACCGTAATACTACTATTGGTAGAACTAATAAGTTGTAAATTGGAAGAAATGGTGAAAGTGGAAGTATTGCAGGGTATGGAATACGTAGCGGTTTCTGTACTACAGATAGTTGATTTTCCAAAAAAGGCTGCTATAGTACAAGTACAATTTAGAACTGGTTGTAACACAGGTGAGTTTAAAATGGCGTCCCGCATTCTAATCGCTTGCCCATTGGTAAAATGTTCCAAACAACTTGGCCTTGTGTAAGACATGATATTTTTAGTGTCAGGACTGTAACCATCACCTTTGGTATAATTGCAACTACTATCCACAAAATATGGAAAATTTGGGTCAGTAGCAGAGGTGTTGCTTCGTAAGTTTGGGTCTGCAGGAGTATCACAAAGTAGATCCCCTGCAATAGTACAATTTTCCTCTGTTTCTATACCAAATTTGGTTTCATGTGTATGGTATAAATTTAGGCAATGCCCAACTTCATGCGAAACTACATCTGATAATGCCGCCTCGGCAGTTACAATAAGATTCGTCCCCGGTATATTTCTGGCAAATCCATTCCATCCGTCGGTAACGGTATTTACAATATAGATGTTAATGGCATCAGATACATTGTTTAGTGCTATTAAAGGGTCAATTTCTGAGTTTTGGAGATCATTTAATAGTGTATTATCAATATAATCAAAACCCGCATAATGAAAGTTTATTTTATGCGGATTGTAATTGTTATTAAGGTCGGCCGTTATACCACCCAGTTCAAATGACCGAATAGGATTTGAATTTGAAGAACCATTATTATCTCTTACAATGTGAAAGTGTACGTTTAAACATAACATTTCTTCTTCAGAAGCAATGTCGTTCAGCATTCTTGAAAGGTTTGAGAATTTTTGGTTGGGAGAACTGTTTGGTGTTCCACAATAAACTTGTGCAAAAGAATAGTTTAATGATAAAAATAAAGTGATAAATAAAATAATTTTTAATTTCATAATAATGGATTTATATAAGATTCTATAAAATTAAAATCTTTCAATACTAAATTAGATGATTTATGTCATGTTCGTCAGTGAAAAATGAACACTTACTATAATGACAGTAGCACTTTGTAATTATTATATTATTACGATTAGTAAACGACAAATGGCGGTTATTATTAAAACAAAACTTTTAGGAGCGTATAATTCGCCCTTATCAGTTTGGTCACAGTTAACAATTATGGAGAGTTTTCCCCCGATGAGAAGTTACTAATTACTAGTGTATTCTATCATAAAAAAATCTCAATGTAAAGTGTGTTTACAAAACTAAGGGGGAATAGCAAGAGGGTAACACGCTTCGCGATGTTACTATTCTATAATCCATTGTTTACAATACTTTAATTCCATTTTTAAACTATCATTTTACCATATTTATAGTAAAAAACTCTGAAAGCCCTAGAAACAGGTAATATTTTACAGTAATTTTGTAACAATCTATAAAATTTATTGCTTTTTAAGCAAAATTGAAATCTACCGCATCCGTCCCGAATTCTCCTTTAGATTTGTAAATATACAATTAAGAAAGAAAAAGCCTTAATTAAAAGAATGATGATGTTGATGATGGGATTTCTTTTTTTGCTTCTTTTTTTCTTTGTTAATAAGTGTAAATTTGTTAATA
>Ga0209633_10002220_pt1 | contig 19028 bp, 20 predicted proteins | sample Cruoilmetagenom1_FD_187290 | JGI IMG/M metagenome (GOLD analysis project Ga0209633, IMG submission 187290) | Oil polluted marine microbial communities from Coal Oil Point, Santa Barbara, California, USA - Sample 1 (SPAdes) (version 2) | ecosystem: Environmental > Aquatic > Marine > Oil seeps ... | reverse complement strand
CAAAGTACATGCACGTTTCATGATGCCTTCTTGTGTAAAGCCAAACTTCTCAAAGAGTAGGTCTGCTGGTGCTGATGCTCCGAAGGTTTCCATGCCTAGTACGTCATCTGCGTAACGGTAGAACTCTGTGGCAGTGGCTGCTTCTACTGCTAGGACTTTTGTATCTTTATTCACAACTCTTGCTTTATACTCTGCATCTTGTTCGTTGAAGAGGTCAAGACATGGAACTGAGACTACGTTTGCTTTGATACCAAGTGGTACTAAGTAACACGCTGCTTTCAGACAAGGCATAAGCTCTGAACCTGAAGCCATAAGTGTCAGTGTTGCATCTTTTCTTTCTTTTACAAGGTATGCACCTTTGCTTACTTCACCAAAGTCACGTTTTGGCTTCAGTGTTTTAAGCTTTTGACGAGAAAGAACAAAACCGTGTGGTGCTTGCATAGTCAATGCCGTTTTCCATGCTTCTACATTTTCTGTTGCATCTGCCGGTCTCCATACGTAAAAGTTTGGCAGTGCTCTAAACTGACTCATGTGCTCTATTGGCTCATGTGTAGGACCATCTTCACCCACTCCGATACTGTCATGTGTCCAGACAAAGAAGTTTTGGATGCCAGTAAGTGCTGCGATACGTGCTGCAGGTTTTAAGTAATCAGAGAATACAAAGAACGTTGCATTAAACGGAATCGTTGTACCGTAAAGTGCCATCGCATTGGTAATGGCAGCCATAGAGTGCTCACGGATACCAAAGTGTAGGTTTCTTCCTTTAGGGAAATCTCCCATGTTTTTTAAATCTGTTTTGTTTGAAGGTGCAAGGTCTGCTGATCCACCTAAAAATGATGGTATCGCTGTTGCGATGGCATTAAGTATCTTACCATTAGAGTCTCTTGTAGCCATCTCTTTATCGCCAGAAAAGTCTGGGAAGTTTATCGCTGTGAGGTCTGGATTTTGTAGATTTTCAAGTGCGATGTTTTGCTCTATAAGTGGTGCCTCTTTTTGTCTGTGAATCCACTCTTTCTCTGCTAACTCACCTTGCTCGATAGCACATCTAAATCTTAAAAGAACATCTTCAGGAACAGCAAATGTCTCTTCAGGGTTAAAGCCCTCTTTCGTCTTAGACTCAGCGATGACAGTATCACCAAGTGGAGAGCCGTGTGTTGAAGCACTTCCTTCTAAGTCACCCGCACCCTTACCGATGATAGTGTTGGCGATGATGATCGTCGGTTTTGTAGCAGTCTTGACTTCTTCAAGCACTTTTTCGATGTCTTCATAACAGTGACCGTTTATTTTCTTTACATCCCAGTTTTGAGCCGCGAATCGTCCTGCGACATCTTCAGACCATGCGATGCTTGTATCTCCCTCGATGGTAATACAGTTAGAGTCATAAATGAGTACCATGTCTTTAAGTCCAAGGTGTCCAGCAAGTGCACATGCTTCATACGAGATACCCTCTTGCAAGTCACCATCACCACAAAGACAGTACACTTTGTGGTCTATAAGCTCACAGGTCTCAGAGTTTACTTGGTTAGCTGTATATGCTTCTGCCATAGCAAAACCAACAGCATTGGCAATCCCCTGTCCTAATGGCCCAGTGGTGATCTCTATACCATCTGTATGTCCATACTCTGGGTGTCCTGGCGTTTTAGAATCAAGTTGACGAAACTGTTTTAAGTCTTCTAAACTTACATCATAACCCCAAAGGTGTAAAAGTGAGTAGATGAGTGCAGAACCATGTCCTCCAGAAAACACCAAACGGTCACGGTTGAGCCATTTTGGGTTTTTAGGGTTATGGCTTAGTTTTTCAGAAAGTACTACAGCGATGTCCGCAAGACCCATCGGTGCACCCGGGTGTCCTGAGTTTGCTTTTTGTACCATATCTGCTGCTAAAAATCTAATGGTATTCGCCATCTTTTTACGCATTTTGTTTTGTTCTGTCATTACCATATCATTAATCCTTTGTATGTCTGTATAAGTATTTGTTCATCAAGGGTTGTAAAGCTGTTTGTAACTTTCCGTCAAAGTCTTCAAATCGTCTTTGTAAATCTTTTGCAAGAGCATCTGCTTCTTCAACAGTTTTCTCTAGTCCTAAAAGATTGACAAAGCTATTTTTGTCGCCGTCATTTCCTGTGGGTTTGCCCGCTTCTTCTGTCGTGTGGGTTTCATCTATAATATCATCTTGTATCTGAAACAAAAGTCCCAAGTCTATACCAAAGTCATAGAGCGCATCTTGCACCTTTTTCTCAAGTCCTACGATGAGTGCTCCCATCTGTAAAGAGACTGCTATGAGTTTGGCTGTTTTGTTTTTGTGCAATGTCTTGACCTGCTCTAAGCTAAGTGGTCTGTTTTCAAAGTAACAGTCTATGGCTTGTCCAAGTACCATCCCTTGTCCCCCACCGTTTAAAGCTAAGAGTTCCACCAGTTTGATCTTGACATCTTCTCTTAGTGGTGCTTTGGCGATGCGTAAAAAGGCATCAGTATTGAGTGCATCCCCTGCCAAAATGGCTGTGACCTCATCATAGCGCTTATGCAAGGTCTCATGTCCACGACGTAAATCCGCATCATCCATAGCAGGTAGATCATCATGTATGAGAGAGTAGGTATGAAACATTTCTAATGAGAGTGCTACGGGCAAGGCACCATTGTAAAGCATCGGCTCATAGGCATCAACAATGCTCAAAAGTAACATAGGACGAAAACGTTTCCCACCAGCAGTCAACATCACCCCAAGTGCATCTTCATACACGGGATGGAAGCTTGGTGCTTGTGGTAAATTCTGAGAAAGATACGTTTCAAAGCGTTGCATTTTAGCCCTATGATTTTTATTGGTAAAATTATATCGAATTAGGCTAAAATGATGCTATGAATAAAGAAACTATACGCACAATCGTCACATGGACAAAAAGACTACTAGGACTCACGGCATTCTTACTATGGGGATACATCATCTTCACCATCTCACAATCACCAGCCCCATTCATAGAACAAGCACCCTACTGTATGGGAAGTACGATGCTTATATTTGGGTTATTGACAGCAGCCTATAAGGGTTTGGATTATTGGAGTTTACAAAATAAGGCGTGAGCCCATACATCAATCACGCAGAGCGTGCCTCTGTCGTGGCGAACGCCCTAGTAAGCGAAGCGATTCGAGAGTCACGACGCTTTTTTGCTTCGTTTTTTCTAAAAAAATGAAGAGAAAAACAACACCTCAGTTAAGCCAAGAGGAAATCTTATAAAAAGAAAAAAAACAAAGGTGCGTTAGTAAACGCACCCTACAAACACAAAAAATTAAACCTTACACTTCTTAGCAATAAAAGCAATCTGCTCATCAAGCGTCAAATTCTCCACATCCACTACCACATCAGCCAATTGCCTATAAGCCTTTTCACGCTCTTTATAAAGCTTTCTAGCCTCTTTCTCTTGAGCAAAAAGCGGCCGTTTAGCCAATTTTGATTCAGAATTCTTAGCCGTTTTCAAGCGGTTATGTATCCACTCAAATGAAGCATCAAGTAAAACAACTGTACCAAGCTTTTTCAAATTATTTACTTTGTAAAACCCACCACCACAAGAGATAAAAGTACCTTGCACACGTTTTTCTATCCAGTCAGCAGTAGCTTGTTCTTGCTCACGAAAATAAGCTTCTCCGTGTTTAGCAAATATCTTTTTCACTTCTTTGTTTTCTTTAGACTCTATAAGGTCATCGGTATCTATGATGTACGTGCCGTACTTCTTACTGAAAGCACGGGCAGTAGTACCCTTACCTACACCCATAAAACCTATCAGTATGATGTTTTGTTTCAAAGCTCAAACCATGTTATAGCGGTCAATGATTTTTTTAACTCTCTTACGTAAATTTTTCAATGCATCTACCGCATCTTTACCTTCTGCCATGAGTGAATCAAACTCGTCAAATTGGATCTTCGCCACCCAACCGATTTTGGTATGTCTTTTAATCCCCACAAAACGAACCTCACCATAATGCTCTTTTGCCATTTTATAAATTCTGTCTATTCTCTCATCTAATGATTTTGCTTCGTTGTGACTCATGCTTATCCTTCTTTTTAAACTTTCTTCTCTATTGAGAATAAAAATATTTTGGCATAATTATAGCATAGCAAGAAGATAAAACTATTACAAAAGGATTACATCATGCAAAATATACTTATCACAGGTGCAAGTTCAGGCCTTGGTGAAGCACTTGTAGAGGCTTATCTTCAAAATGGTGACGCAGTGTATGTCATAGGCAAAACCCTCCCAAAGCGATTTGACAATCATCCGCATTTTTTCTTTTTCCCTTATGATCTAAGTGAGACATTTATGCTCAAATCTACCATCAAGGAGTTTGTACAAAACCACTCATTTGACATAGCTATACTCAACGCAGGAGTCTTAGGCGACATAGAGACACTGGGTAAAACAGAACTCTCACACATTAAAGATGTCATGGAGATCAATGTTTGGGCAAACAAAGAACTCATAGATACACTGGCAGCGTATACAGAAAGCGTCAAGCAGATAGTGGGCATCAGTTCAGGTGCTGCAGTGAATGGTTCTAAAGGATGGGGTGCTTACTCTCTTTCAAAGTCTTCTCTCAATATGCTTATGAATGTTTACGCGAAAGAGTTACTAGGCATTCATCTTACTGCACTAGCTCCTGGGGTTATAGATACACCGATGGTACAACACATACTTGAAGGAGTTGATGATACTGTGTATCCTTCAGCCAAGAGACTTAAAGAGTCACACATACAAACACCCAAAGAAGCTGCCAAACTTCTTCTTCACACCATACCTAAACTTTTAAACTATGAAAGTGGGAGTTTTTTAGATGTGAGAACGATGGAGTAGTCTAGCCAGTAATTTGTGCGATATACACATACAAAAGCACTATGGTAAGTGAAGCTGTCCCCATCATCCACGTAAAAGCAACGAGCATTTGACCTTTGTTAAACATTTGTCTATATTTGTAAAGCAGTACAGGGAAAGTAACCAATGCCACAAAAACAGGAAAGTACATCACAGGGCTTGCTCCCTGCTTTTCTATGGCTAAACCTACAGCCAAAAAAGTAGTATATACGAAGATATATACGATGGCAAGTACCATCATTTGAGCTAACATAAAGATGATTTTCATTCCAGTTTTGTTTGCGTTGTCATTGTATTTTTGCATGTTTACTGTTCCTCTTTTAGTATCACACGTATGGCTTCTTCAAGTGCCACTTTCTCCACTGACCGTGCCTTAGTATCATACGCTTCAAAACTCAGACCCTCTTTTGCAATGGTCTTTTGTAAAATGACTTCGCCTCCGTCAAGTTCTGAGGTGACGTAATGCACAGAAACCCCACCCTCAGCATGTTCATCTTCATAACTTTTTTCTATGGCATTTAGACCTTTATGTCTAGGTAAAAGTGAGGGGTGAAGGTTGATACTTTTAACATTTTCTGTAAAGACGGGTGTTAAGATACGCATAAATCCCGCAAGTACTGTCAAATCAGGTGTATACCTGTTTAAAGTCTCTACAACAACTTCATCATACGCTTCACGTGAGTCAAAGTTCTTGGGTTCTACCACAGCATATGGGATGCCATGCTCTTGTGCGATGGTTATGCCTTTAGCATTAGGGTTATTGGTCAGGGCAAAAACCACTTCACACTCTTTTTTATGTAAGGTCTTAACAATGTGGGCAAAGTTTGATCCTGTGCCTGAGAATAATACGGCTATTTTTTTCATACTGCATTGTATCTAATGGTCGATTATATCGACCCTACAAAGCTCAAATATATGTTAAAACGCATAAGGTCGATAAAATAGACCCTTAATTGGCAAACGATTCCAACCTTGACACCTCATCTATAATATCTGTTGCCAGCATTGCATAAGATGCACCTCCATACTGATTGGCTGCTATCACTAAAGCTAGAGAAGCTTGTATGGCTGCATCTATGCCAGAGTAGCCTTGTGCTAAGAGTGAGACGATGAGACCTGAGAGCACATCTCCAGAACCTCCTTTAGAAAGTTTAGAGCAGCCTAGAGGGTTAACATAGAGGCGTTCTTCTTGCATGATGAGTGTATTGGCACCTTTGAGTAGAAGTGTGACGTGTGGGTACTTGGCATTAAACATGCGTACCATCTCAAAACGTTTGCTCTGTACTTCTGTCACAGTGAGTTGCACGCCAGTGAGTAGTTTCCAAAGAAGAACAAACTCTTTTGGGTGTGGGGTGATGACCACTTCTCTATCTTTTTGTTCTAGTACAGACAGTAGTTCTTTACTTAAAAAAGCATCCGCATCAAGGACTATGGGGAGGTGTGAACCCAAAACATACTTATCTAAAAACTCTCTTTCAAAGTAACCCCCAAGCCCCATGCCTATGGCTAAGGCGGTGGCATTGTCAGGCACTACTGTGGCATGCATGAGGTAAGGTGGCGGAGCGATGTGTTCATGTACCACAAGGGTGGTAAGCCCTGCTCCAAAACCCGTACATGCCATACCAGAGATGATACCTGCGCCCTCTTTCTCTCCACAAAACACTGCTGCATGTCCGAAGCTTCCTTTATGACTGTTTCGTCTGCTGCGGGAGGGCAACTTTAAGTCACTCTCTTCCAGTACACAGGTGTGACTCTCTCCTTCATAGATCAGAGCACTCACCCCCAAGTCTACACAGTGCACTTCTCCCACAGCATCTTTGTTTTCATCTAAGTACAGCGCTTCTTTTCTCGCACCCATGGTCAGTGTCACATCTGCCATAAACGCCACAGGCATTAAACCATTTTCTCCTACACCTGTGGGGATATCACAGGCTATTTTGTAGCCCTTAAAACTATTGAGCTGATGTACCAAATGTTCCAGTGTTTCATTTAAAGGTTTGTTCAGCCCCGCACCCAATATGGCATCCACTATCACGCTTGCATCCTCTACCGCATGTACAACTTTTATCCCTAAACGTAATGCTCTGTCGAGCTGTACTTTTACCATGGCTGACTTCACATTCAAAGGGATGTGAAGACGTACATCATAGTCTCCATAAAGTTGTCGTGCAAGCACTATGCCGTCAGCCCCGTTGTTTCCTTTACCAGCGACTATAAGCACTGGGGTGTCTTTAGGAAAACATGCACGTATATGCTTCGCTATGCCAGCTGCTGCATGTTCCATGAGTATGTCTTCTGTGAGTCCGTACTCTTCATAACATTTCTTGTCCAATGCATAACACTCTTGGTATATCTTTAACATGGTGACTCCTTCTGATGATTTCATTTTATCACAAGTTAAAGAACTTTAGATATAATTCTCCACTTTATTGCCGTTCGAACACTTGTTTGTTTGAAAATTTACAATAGGAAGGGGGTGCTTTTTATGCCAGGAATTATTTTAACTCAACGTGACTCATTTGACGACGCGTACAGAAAGTTTAAAAGACAATGTGACAGAAACCTTATCGTTACTGAAGCAAGAGCTAGACAACACTTTGAAACTCAGACTGAAAAGAACAAAAAAGAAAAGATTGCAACTCGCAAGAAAATCCTTAAGAAACTCTTCATGCTCAGGAAGTACGAGTCTAGACTGTAATAAGTCTACAGCAGAGCTTCGGCTCTGCTACTTCAAACTACACATACACTTCACTACTTTTTATCTAAAATCTTTTTCATCTCTTTATCAAAATCAGACTCTATTTTTTGTAACTTGTTAAACTCATCGTATTCTTTTGACGCTTTTTCTTTCGCTTGACTATGTGTCACCTTGCCAAATCCTTCAAGTACTTTAAACTCATTAAACTCTAAAAACTTATTGACTGACTCACTGACATCTTTCATGCTAAGCTCTTGACGGTTTTCTATAAGCCTTTCTATGTAGTCAAAGTAAGCCCCTATGGTTCGCTCTAGTTTTTTAATGTCATCTTCTTGGAGGTAATTTTTTGCTATGCTTGTATCTGACTTCAATACTCTTCCATGAGGTGAATTCTTCCATGTTGTTAAACCCATATGTAGCTTGGCGATATCCGCATTTTCATAGACTATCTCAGCAGCTGTTTTACCTGTGATGGCAAAATGAAATTTGTTTTGAACCGTGGCATAAAAATCTTTAGTCGTTTGTGCCTGTTTGTCATAGTCAAAACTACACTCTGCAAATATATCGGTAATCTGTTGATAGATACGTCTCTCACTTGCCCGTATGGAACGCACACGTTCAAGAAGCTCTTTAAAGTAGTCTTTCCCAAAGTACTGACCATTTTTAAGTCTATCATCATCCATGGCAAAACCTTTGATGATGTACTCTTTTAGGATTTTAGTCGCCCAGATACGAAACTGTGTTGCTTGGTTAGAGTTTACCCTATACCCTACAGATAAAATGGCATCAAGGTTATAAACGTTAACTTCTCTTTTAACTTCTCTTGTTCCTTCCATTTGAACTATTGGGAATTTCCCAATAGTTGCCTCTTCTTCTAATTCATGGCTTTTATAAATATTTTTGAGATGTTCATTGATAGTAGATACATCTACTCCAAAAAGTTCTGCCATGCGCTTTTGAGGAAGCCAAACACTTTCCTCATGTAAAATCAATTCTACTTTTATTTCTGCATTTGGAGTGGTGTACAGTAGGAACTCTGTCAGTTTATCTTTTAGGGTTAACTTTTTCACAATTCTATTCAACCTTATTTATTTTACTATTTTTATATACTTTCTCGCTACTACTATTTTTTAGCTCTATAGCTTTAAACATCTTATTTAGAATTACAGTTTGTTCTTTTATTAAATCTAATTCTCCACTATTCTTTATCAACCCCAGTAGTTCTCTATGCTGTATATTACTAGATTTATCTTCTTTAATATAAATATCATAACTTGCCCAACCTGCCCAAGTTGTTGCAGCTATTGCAATTACTATACTCACAACAGCTGTCCAAAAAGCTTGTTTAGCTGCTTTTTTATTATCTTTTATTTCTACTTCAACAATTTTATTTTGTGTATCAAGTTTTTCATTCTGAGACGAGATATATTGCCCAACTGACACCAATGTTTCATTTTGGATATCAAGTAATTCAATAATTTGCGTATTCTGTTTAATCATCGGATTTTCAGGAATTTTTATAGTATCCATCATTCTCGGTACTTCTAATCTTTTTATATTTTGTTGTTCCATTTTATCTTTAAACATATCAGTCTCAATTTTCTTCATGGATTCAGTCAATGCTTTAGCAGACATAAGTAGATTATTATTTATTCCCATATTTTTTAATTCTGTACTGATATCTGCACCATACTTATCTGCCTGAGGGTATACATTCTTAGTAAGTTCTGATAAGGATTTTTCAGTATACCCAAGTGCTTCGATGGCTCTTTGAGCTTCTGTTTTTATATATGGAGTAAACGATTTTTTTAATTCTTCTTGCAGTGACTGATAGTCTTTTTTTCTAATATCTTCCAATAAAGGATTAGTATATTTTGTATAATCACTAGCTGTTTTAAATGCAGCTTGAAGAGTACTTGATTTAAGAGTATTTTGTAAATCACTGATCGCACTTTTAGATGGTCTATATCCCGAAAAACTATCAAGAACTTTTTGCTTCTCTTCTCCAAGTCTTTTAAGTTCCCCTAAAACAGGATTTTTATATTTATTGTCAAGCTCTTTCTTTAATTTATCTAATTTAATTTTTGCCATACTTCTCACAACCTTATTTCTTTCGAATATATATTCTTAATATTCTATCACTATTCTTACTCAAAGATGCAAAAGCATGTCATATTGACATACTTTATTATATTAGTGAAGTTTTAATTACCTTAACTCATTTCACCTTATCCAACTTTTCGCTAAAATAAACCTAATTATTTTCCAAAAGGTTTTCCTGTGACATTTACAACCACCCTACAAAACAACGCAATCAAGATCATGTTACTTGGTTCTGGTGAACTGGGTAAAGAAGTGGCCATTGAAGCACAGAGACTGGGCATCGAAGTGGTGGCTGTAGACAAATATGAAAATGCACCTGCTCATTTAGTCGCAAACAGATCTTATGTCATAGATATGAAAGATGAAGCATCTGTACTTGCACTCATAGAAAAAGAAAAACCTAGTTACATCTTGCCTGAGGTGGAAGCCATCTCTATCTCTGCACTTTTTAAAGCTGAGCAAAAAGGTTTTCATGTCATCCCCAATGCTGAAGCAGTGAACAAAACGATGAACCGTAAGAACATTCGTGTTTTTGCAGCTGAAGAACTAGAACTTAAGACATCAAACTATGAGTTTGTCACAACACTAGATGGACTGAAAGAGGCTGGAGAGCGTATAGGGTTCCCCTGTGTCATCAAGCCAGTGATGTCAAGTTCAGGTCATGGACAAAGCATCGCTAAAACGCCTAGTGACATAGAAAAGTCATGGGAGATAGCCAAAGAGGCCAGAGGTGACGCATCAGAGCTCATCGTAGAAGAGTTTGTACCTTTTGATTATGAGATCACGCTACTTACAGTACGTAACGAAACAGGGACTGTCTTCTGTGATGCCATAGGGCATGTGCAAAAAGATGGTGACTTCATACTCTCATGGCAACCTATGAACATGAGTGACGCTGCACTCTCAAAAGCAAAAGAGATTGCCAAAGCTGTTACAGATGGTTTAGGGGGTAGAGGTATCTTCGGTGTAGAGTTCTTTGTGAAAGATGAAGAAGTCTACTTCTCAGAACTTAGCCCACGTCCACATGACACAGGGATGGTCACACTCATCACGCAGAGTCAAAGTCAGTTTGCACTGCACGTGAGAGCTGTACTAGGTTTACCCCTTGATTACACTACTTATGGTTCAGGTGCCTGTGGTGCATATAAAGCTAAAAATGAAAGCCATAACCCAGTACTCGAAGTACCAGACTCTGCCTTTACCAAAAACAGCTTTGTCAGGGTATTTGGAAAACCAGAATCACATGTAGGCCGTCGTATGGCGGTAAGTCTTGTGCTTGATGACGTAGAGACTGCTAAGCAAAGAGCCTCAGACATCGTTGCACAAATCACAGACAGTTAGGAATTTAGATGGCATTTTTTTCAAGGGTATTTTTACCTTTTTTACTACTTACATATATCTCTGTAGAAACATACCTCAAGTTACAAGACACATCACTCTGTGCAGCAGAAGGATGCAAACTTGCAGGAGAGCTACTACGCTTTGATGCGATGTACCTTAACTACTTTGGCATCGTCTCTATGTTTGTTTTACTTGGCTTGGGGTATCTTTCACTTCAAAGTAAACTCATGGAAAGACTTTTTTTGATGTTGCTGTACTCTGCCATCGCTTTTGAAACGACTATCCTCTCTTACCAGTTCTTTGCAAATCCTGAGCCTTGTCTGTTTTGTCTCACTATCTTCTCTACTTTAATTGCCATCGCTCTTTTTTCCAGATTTAAAAGTTTTGCTTTTGTAGTGGCTGTCGTACTTTCCATCTTTGTGGGTATCAACACACTTGCCATCGTGAAAAACAAAGCGTATGTAAGTGCTGAAGGTCTCTACCTCATTCAGTCTGAGACCTGTGTGCATTGTAAACAAGTGAAAAAGTATTTTGCAGAACAAAACATCGCTTACACACCTATCTCCGTAAACGAAGTCAATGCTAGATCATTTTTAAAGTTTGTTGACATCTCAACTATCCCCGTGTTAGTACTCAAAGAAAAGTCAGGTACAACCCTTTTAACAGGGGACAAAAAGATCATCGCCCATTTTTCAGAAAAGAAAGAAACAGTACCTTCCCTTACAGAAGAACTACCTCAAAGTAGCAGTAGCCTAGGTGTACCCACTGATCTTTTTTCAGCCACATCAGAACCTGGTTGTGCCATCACCATCGTAGAGACGGCACCTTGTGAAGATGACAACACCACACGCACACCTCAACACTAAGGAAACAGATGCATATAGTACTACTTGACTCAAAAACATTAGGTGACGACTTAGACATCTCTGCCCTTGAACACTTTGGAACACTGACAGTATATGAGACAACAACACACGATGAAACACTTGAACGCATCCAGATAGCAGATATTGTCATCACCAACAAAGTGGTCATTACTGGGAACATGATGGAAGAAGCCCCTAGACTAAAGCTCATTTGTATCGCTGCAACGGGTATGAATAATGTGGATTTGGATGCTGCCAAGTTTAAAGGCATAGAAGTAAAAAATGTTGCAGGCTACTCTACTAAGTCTGTGGTGCAACATACTTTTTCTATGGCGCTTTATCTGCTTGAAAAAATGGCCTATTATGATGCGGTGGTAAAAAATGCCTCTTGGACTAAGTCAAAACTATTTACAGATGTCAGTCATCCATTTCACGAAATATCTGGTAAAAAATGGGGCATCATCGGGCTAGGGAACATCGGTCAAGAAGTGGCTAAGATCGCTGAAGCTTTTGGTGCAGAGGTCCATTACCATTCTACCTCTGGGAAAAACATGCACCATGCCTACCCTCATAAAAGTTTAGAGTTTCTTTTAAAAGACTGTGACATCATCTCCATTCATGCCCCACTTAATGACGATACCTATGACCTCATCAATGAAAACAATCTGCCTTTTCTCAGAGAAGATGCCATTCTTCTAAACCTTGGTCGAGGAGGGATTGTCAATGAAGTTGACTTGGCATTTGAACTTGACAGACGCTGTATCTATGCAGGACTGGATGTACTAGAAACTGAACCTATCCCAGCAAGTAACAGACTCAATGAAGTCAAACACAAAGAGAGACTTCTCATCACGCCGCATATCGCGTGGACAAGCATAGAAGCTAGAAAAAAGCTTCTTGATGGCATAGTGAAAAATATACAAACTTTTATGGAGCAAAAATGATAGATGTACTCATCATCGGAACTGGAGGCGCAGGACTCACTGCAGCACTTTCAGCCAAAGAGGCAGGCGCCTCTGTACTTGTTGTAGGTAAAGCCTACCCAACCAACTCACAAACTTCTATGGCACAAGGTGGCATGAATGCTGCGCTTGGAAATGTAGGAGAAGACCACATAGAGTTCCACATGATGGACACCATCAAATCTGCACGGGGACTGTGTAATGAAGACATGGTACGTCACATGTGTACCGATGCTCCAAAAACCATAGCATGGCTAGAGAGCTTAGGTGTACCTTTTTCAAGACTTGACAATGGTGCTTCTGGTGTAGAAACCATAGCACAACGCCAAATGGGTGGTGCTTCTGCCAAGCGTGCCTGTTATGCCCAAGACTACACAGGACTCAAGATACTTCACACCCTTTACGACACTTGTCTCAAAGAAAACATAGACTTTTTAGATGAACACTATCTACTCAATCTCATCATGCAAGATGACACCGTAAAAGGTGCCACCTTTTTAGACATACGTACAGGTGAAGTGGTACAGATCAATGCCAAATCTGTCATCATGGCAACGGGTGGATATGGTGCAGTTTACCATGGCTACACTACCAATGCCTATGGTTCTACAGGTGATGGCATAGCAGCAGTTGTGCGTGCTGGAGGAGCCATATCAGATATGGAGTTCATACAGTTTCACCCTACTGCACTTAAGAGTTCGAGCATACTCATCTCTGAGAGTGCCAGAGGTGAAGGCGGGTACTTGGTAAACACTGAAGGTGAACGCTTTGTAGATGAACTCAAGCCCCGTGATGAAGTAGCCCGTGCCATCTTTGCACAACTTAAAAGTGGCTCTGAAGTCTTCTTAGATGTACGACATTTAGGTGAAGAGAAACTCATGGAGCTTCTTCCTCAAGAAGTAGCCCTATGTAAACTACATGAACACGTAGACCCAGCAAAAGAGCTCATACCTGTCAAACCTGTAGCCCACTACACCATGGGTGGCATAGACGTGAACAAGACGTTAAAGGTCTATGGTATCAACGGCTGTTATGCTGTGGGTGAATGTTCCAACGCCAAAGTACATGGAGCCAACCGCTTGGGTGGAAACTCCTTACTGGAGATCACCACCTTTGGGAAACTCGCAGGGGAAAATGCTTACAAATACGCAGTAGATGCTTCTGATGTAGAAGCAGATAACGCGCAACAACAAAAAGACAAAATGCAGCTAGAAAACATCTATGCACAAGAGAACACTATCAACTTTTATGAGAAAAGAGAGGCCTTAGGTAAACTCTTTTATGATTCAGTAGGGATTGTAAGAGTGAACACTGCTTTGCACATTGCCTTGGAGGATGTCCTTTCTATGCAAACGAGCCTAAGTCAAATGGGCATAGCTGACAAAAGCCCTACAAACAACACTAACCTCACAGACTTCTTGGAGTTCTCCAATGCCCTGCTCCTATCTCCTAGTATCATCTCTTGTGCCACCGCTAGAGACGAGAGCCGTGGAGCACACTATAAAGTAGGGTTTGAAGCACAAGACGATGCCAAGTTTGCTTGGCACATGGTCTTACAGAAAAAGAAGGAAGCAGTATGACATTAAGTATCTTACGCAGTGAGAGCAACACTGCCCAAACGTACACCCTGCCAGAGGGAGAGACAACACTCCTTAAAGCCCTAACATACATCAAGTCCACTCAAGATGCTACCCTCACCTTTACAGCTGGCTGTCGTGCTTCTGTGTGTGGTACTTGTGCCGTACGTGTAAATGGCAGAGAAGAACTTTCATGTGCGTACAAAGTACAAGAGGGAGATGTAGTAGAACCCTTAAACTACCACCCCGTGCTACGCGACCTTAAAGTAGACAAAAACAAAGCAAAAGAGACACTTTCCAAAAGTACTGCATGGCTACAAAAAGGCCAAGAGGCTTCACTCACCCATAAAGATGAAAAACTCTCTGAGACACAAACAGACTGTATACTCTGTGACTCATGTTACTCAGCCTGTCCCGTCTATGCAGTCAACCCAGAGTTCTTAGGACCATTTGCACTCACGCGTGCGTACCGTTATACTTCAGACAAACGAGAAAATGATGTCAAGGTAACCATAGACAACCTCCAAACCAATGGCGTATGGGACTGTACTTTATGTGGAGAGTGTACGGCTGTTTGCCCCAAAGGCATAGACCCTAAAATGGACATCATGATGTTACGTGGGATGTCTGTACAACAAGGTCACACTGATCCTACTTATGCACAACAGAGTTTTGGAGAACCTAACTTTGGGTTTGACCCAAATGCTGGGTTTTAATTGAAGTCCAAATTACTAGAAAAATGATTGAACATTATTTCAAATTCCTTTTCACACTCATGATGATCTAACAAATGCAGTGTGAATTCTTGTAAAATAAAATTTGTACCTTCAAGTATCCCTAGAATTAATTCTTCAGAATAATTAGGCTCTAATTTTCTATTTTTATATCTTTTAGCTAGTTGCAAGTTACCTGAATGAGTATAATCACACATTTCTTTCCAATGATTAGACTTAATTCTTTGAAAAGAGTTATCTGTACCCCACACCTCATCTATCTCTTTTACTAATTTAGCTATTGAAGGAAAGTTAAATTTATCATTATTTACTTTTTCAACTACATCATCGCTTGCATACCTTAACACCCATATAGCTCTAATTAGTGTCTCTAAATGTAAACGCACATTCGCAGCAGCAACACCATAATGATTTTTCTGCACAAGAACGTAAATTGAATTTACATATTCTAAGCTCATATCAAAATAAGCTAAAAAAACCGATTGCCTTGTGGATAAACCAAATTTACACTTTTTAACTGTTTCATTAAATAATAATGCTGTCTTATTCATCATGTCAATTTTATATTCTATTGATTCTTCCAAGTATTTTTTCCTTTTAATAGTCTTTACCAGCAAACGCCTCAAAAGACATCCTGATTACTGAGCCTATCATCAACAAATGGGCTACAAACTTTGTGACCTCTACAATAAAAGACTCATACGCCAACACCCCTAAAGTACTGAAAATAACATAAAAGTCATGCAACGCATCTACACCTAAGAACGACTTATGCGCAGGAAGGATGGCTCCTTCATGTGCTGTAGACATATACCATGCGGTGTGATCCATGGAGATACCTAAGATAAACAGCCCTATGTAAAATGCCATGAGGTTACCTTCTCTCTTATAGTAGTATGCTATGCCTAGTGGAAATAGCCATTGAAAAAGTGTACCCATGCTTACCATCATAAACTCAGGACAAGGTAAGATGAAGCAGACTCCATGACCTGCTTCATGTACAATGCCAAGTGTTTGTGTAATGATAAACTGATAAAGTACAAACAACTGCTCCAAAAATGTGCTTGGGGTATGAAAAATATTGATATAGGGTTTGTATTGGATATAGAGTATCAAAAAAAGTAAGAAGATGACCAAAACAGTTTTTTTGGCATTTTTAGTAGGAAGATTATCTTGATCTCTATTTTTTTTAGGGAAGAGATGAGAGAAACTTGACTGCTTCACAATAGCTCCTTATCTACAAAAATTTATCTGAAGGCACTGAGGCTATTTTAGTGCCTTTAGTTACCCGCAACAAACGCCAAAGCAGCATTCTCATCAAAATAGTATCTCAAAACATGTGCTTTTTTGCCGTTGATGAAACTTTGTACATATAAAAAGTTTACCTCTTTTTTGTAGATTTTATGTATCACGATAAGACCTGACATAGGCAAGATTACATTGTCTTTTTCAAAAGCGTATTGTAGTTTTAAAGGTTGGCTTTCACTTTGTAAAGGCAGATACTCAACATACTTTTGTCCAAAGCGCATTTGAACGACTCTCTTTTGCACATCTGAGGACTCTTTTTCATAACAGACATACACCGTCTTGTCTACCAATAACTCTTTGACATTACATAGCTGTTTAATCTCTTCTGGTTTTTTTACCTGTTTCACTCTAGGCAGAGAAACCTTTTTTACTTTTTTTGCTTTTTTCTTGAGTACAACAGGAGTTTTTGAGATAAACGCATCTTTAAATACACGTCTATAGACATGCAGTGCATCTCTAGCCTCTTTGTTAGACGCTATGACTGCATGGACGTAATGCAAACGTCCTTTTTTTTCTACGATGATCTGTTTTCTATATTTGGTGTATTTTATCTTGGCGATGTTTTCACGTACATTTTTAGCATTTTTATAGACACCTAACTTCACATCATATGCTCCAAAGAGCATAGTACTGTAGAAGAAAAGAGCCAAAAGCGCTAAAAGTTTTTTCATACTAAATGTCTCTTGGGTCTACAATCTTACCTGCGATGGCTGAGGCAGCTGCCACTGCAGAGTTGGCTAAGTATATCTCTGAAGTTCTAGCCCCCATACGTCCAACAAAGTTACGGTTTGTTGTGGCGACACAACGCTCACCATCTCCCAAGATACCCATGTATCCACCTAGACATGCTCCACATGTAGGGTTAGAAACAACGGCACCTGCTTCGATGAGTATGTCCATCAAACCTTCGTGTTGTGCCTGAAGTAAGATCTTCTGTGTGGCAGGTGTAACGATCATACGTGTATGACGTGCTACTCTGTTTCCCTTCATGATCTCTGCTGCAATTCTAAGGTCTTCTATGCGCCCATTGGTACAAGAGCCTATCATCACTTGGTCTATTTTAAGGTCATCTGCTACTGCTTGCTCTACTGGCTTACCGTTAGATGGCAAGAATGGATAAGCGATCACAGGTGAAAGTGCAGAGGTGTCTATGGTAATCGTTTGACAGTATGTCGCATCTGCATCTGAGCTGTGAATCTTAGGCTCTGCTCTAAGTCCACCGTTAACCTCTTTTCTGTCTTCCAAGTAGGCAAGTGTTACATCATCTACCGCGAAGATACCGTTTTTAGCCCCTGCTTCGATGACCATATTGGCAATAGAAAATCTATCTGCCATGCCTAAGTACTGTATAGCATCACCTACAAATTCAATGGCTTTATAGAGTGCACCATCCACACCTATCTGACGGATAAGCTCTAAGATGATGTCTTTTCCGTAGATATGCTCACCTGGTTTACCAGTTAACTCTACCTTGATAGTTTCAGGTACTTTAAACCAGTTTCCACCAGTGATCATCCCAAAGGCAAGGTCTGTTGAACCCATACCTGTTGAGAATGCACCTAAAGCGCCATGTGTACATGTGTGGCTGTCTGCACCGATGATGACATCTCCAGGTAAAACAAGTCCTTTTTCTGGAAGCAAGGCATGTTCGATACCCATATCTTTTTCATCAAAGAAGTACTTGAGGTCATGCTTGTAGGCAAACTCTCTACTGATCTTTGCTTGGTTGGCTGACGCGATGTCTTTAGCTGGAATGTAGTGATCCATCACCAAAGCAAAAGAGTCTGGTCTAGCCAAACTCTGCGCCCCTGACTCTTCAAAAGCGCGTATGGAGATAGGTGTTGTGATATCATTCCCGATGATCATATCGATATCTACACGTACGATCTCGCCTGCTTTTACTTCACGTCCAGCATGTTCTGAAAATATTTTCTCTGTCATAGTTTGTTGTGACATTTTATTGTCCTTATTACATGGTATTATTACGCGAATTATAGCGAAAGTTGTTTATGATAGAATTTCATAATAATTAATTTGTAGGGGTCAACCCATGTGTTGACCCATATATTTGGGCAGACACACAGGTCTGTCCCTACCAAAAAGAGATACACACTATGAAACTCTACGAACTAAAAGCCATTGCCAAACGCCTAAACGACTTCACATTTATCTCCCGTGCAAGACGTATAGAAGACAACACTTTAGAGCTTGTATTTGACAAAAATGACAGCTACTTCTTTAACCTTACGCGTGGGCATAGTTTCATTTACAAGGCACCATCTCAAAGACCACTGCAAGGCTACAACGCTCCCTTTGACACCCTACTTCACAGCCTCCTTTCTGCTTCTAAACTCCTATCGGTGGATGTGCCAAATGATGACCGTATTTTACGACTCACACTGGCACCAAAAAGTAGCTACAAAGACAAGATCGTCTACTTACAGTTAGAATTTACAGGGAAAAACACCAATGCCATACTGCTTGATGACAACGAAGTCATCATCGAAGCACTTAGACACATAGATGCGGACAGTTCTTTTAGAGTGGTACGTCCAGGGATGGAGCTGCTTGCCCTTC
>Ga0209633_10002219_pt1 | contig 19029 bp, 19 predicted proteins | sample Cruoilmetagenom1_FD_187290 | JGI IMG/M metagenome (GOLD analysis project Ga0209633, IMG submission 187290) | Oil polluted marine microbial communities from Coal Oil Point, Santa Barbara, California, USA - Sample 1 (SPAdes) (version 2) | ecosystem: Environmental > Aquatic > Marine > Oil seeps ... | reverse complement strand
AATTTGGCATTGCAGCAGTTTTTATTGAAGGAAACGGATTTAGTCTCAGGGGCACAATTAATTCTTACCCTTAAAAAGTCTACCCCTGTTTAACCACTATACCACTTCCACCTTTAGGAAAGCTAAATTCAACAGCCCCATTCTTGCATATCTGCCAGCAACTTCCGCATTCCATGCACTTATCGGTGTAATCGTCAGAGAGGTATGCCTTGTCTCCTCTAATTTTCCACAGAGTCATCGGACATATCAGTGCGCATTTACCACAACCATCGCATTTTTCCTCGTTTATCTTGATGAATTCACCCGTATCGCTAATCCGGTCAACGAGCTCTATTTTGTGCATGCGGCTCATTTACCCCCCCTTTCTTTAAAGTACCGAGAATCCATCCTGGCCTCAATTAAAGGCTCTACGAATTGTTCTATCAGAAATCTCATTGCATCGAGTGGCAGATCCTTTTGCGAGCCAATTCTCCTTGCTATCCTTGGCAACAGAAACGATCCAAATTTATTCCCGATCCATTTGAGAGGCCTTGATATCTCCTTTGAGTGAGGTTTGTTTATAGCTCCAATTATGGGAAGAAAATCTCTTAAAAGCACATCTAAGAGATAGGGGCTGTACTTATATAACTCTGATTCCATGTCGCGCCAGTTTGCGACATGCGAGTTCGCCACATTGCATATTCCAAACATCACATCATTTAGAAACGGGGTTATCCATTCGCCAGGCTTTGGGTTGAATGCAAGATCCCTTAGGAAGTTTGAGATCTCGGGCCCAGCCTCAAATTCATCACCTATGGGGGAATTTTTCCATCTTTTTTCGTAATCGACTAACTTTAACTCAGAGGTGTCACCACTTGAGATTGAATCCGCTCCAACCTCCGCAGCTATCTTGCCAGATAGCATAGCATAGTATACCCCCTCCGCCTCTAACGGGCACGCGAACCCCGCCGCGTCTCCAACGAGCATCAGATTATCTGCGTACGTCTTACCCGGGCGGCTGAGAAATGGGAGCATGTGTGCCTGATATTCCCTGGGTTTTGCTTCAGTTAATCTGATCTGCCTCTGTATGCCCTCAACTTGAAGAAACGTATCCAGATAGTAAAGCGGGCTTTTGTCCCACCACTCGAGGAAGCCACCCAAACCAGCATGAAACCCATTGGCGTTAAAGAACGTGTAGGCTACCGGAAATGTTGCGGAATACCAATAGTGAAGCGCATTCGAGCCTATAACTTCGTCTATTTTTTCCCTAGTTGCCTTATAATCATACTGTATTATCAATCCAGTTTCGTATGCTTCCCACCTGTTCCGTAGCCCAGCAGAGATCGCTGTCGTAGATATAATTCCATCCGCGCCAATGACAACATCTGCGCTCAGCTTCGTTCCATCCTCCAGGATGATGCCTAAAATCTTTCCACGATCGCTCTTCAACATACCAGTGGCTAAAGTTGATGTTCTTAGCTCTGCACCCATTTCGACCGCTAGGCTAGCAAGCCATGGATCCAGCTCGCTTCGATATACATTAGTAGTAAGAAATTTACGCGCCTCTTCGTACTCCGCCGATTCAGACGGCGAAAAACTCATGTTAATAAGCTCTTTATTATGTTTGTCTACAAAATGCGCAGTAGCCATCTCTGCGACTCGCATGTTTGGTAGATCCAGCTCCTTCATGAATGGGAAGTCGCGCCAGCACTTGGGCGAGAGGCCACAGCCTGACACATTTTTTTCTCCGGGTTTTCTACCCCTTTCGAGGATCAGGGTTTTTAGACCTTTTTCTGCAGCGGTTTTACCAGCGATTGCACCACCTGGACCGCAGCCAACCACGATTACATCATACTTGTCCATAATTCACTTCCTGGGGATAACCAACATAGAGTTCCACATATTTCTTGTTTTTCTGAGGTTCATCTTATTAGTGAAATAGCCCATTCCGATTACATGTAAGCCAAGAAAAGAATGCCAAGTACGGGCAAGAATAGATGCCCCCGAGACCGCAGTATGTCTTTTGTTTTATTTTCTTCTTAGATAATTCTCATTTTATTTCGGTGCTATCCTTAATCTTCGTCTTGTATCGTTCAATCGCTTTTTCTAAAGTCCTTCTGGCCAAACAAACACAATGTATTTTCTGTGCTGGGATATGACCAAGATGATTCATTATGTTATCCTCATCTATTTTTTTTGCCTGTACCAAAGTTTTTCCTTTAATCATCTCCGTAAGGGCTGAACCGGAGGCAAAAGCTCCCGCACATCCTATCGCCTGAAATTTCGCGTCTCTTATTACATTATCGGAGCCGATTTCTAGAAAAATTTCCATTGTGTCACCACATGGACCGGTATACGCAAAGCTAACGCTAGGTTCGCTGATCTCCCCTACGTTTACCTTTTGAATATAGTAATTCATTGCCTTTTCAGAATACCCCGATTTTCTCATTAAACTTTCCATCTCAGTCATTTTGCTCATCTGCCCGCCTCTTATGTAATAGACGCATAAGGAGTTATACAACTTATTATTTTCGATCGAGTCCGATTTCCTTAAGTTTGTGAAGCGAGCTGAACCCTTTTTGAAGTTTCATGGCCAATGACTTTTTGGATCCAAGATGAAAGATCTGTTAGCCTTTTTTCTTTTTCTTTTCCTCGAGTAACGCTAAGTTTCAAATAACCTCATATCCTTATCAGAGAAACCAGTAATAACCAAAATTCGAAGAATAGGAAAGGAGCTGAGGATGAAATTTCTCCACATAGCCGATACCCATCTGGGTTACCAGGCCTACGCCAAACTGGACGATACGGGATTAAACCAGAGGGAGAGTGATTGCTATTCCGCCTTCAACCAGGCGATCGATCTCGCGATACGGAATAAAGTGGATTTCGTGCTTCACGCTGGCGATCTTTTCAATACGATCCGGCCGAGCAATCGGACCATTTCTATGGCTCTTTCCGGGATTTCTAGACTCTCCGAGGAGGACATACCCTTCATAGTAATCTCGGGAAACCATTCCACCCCACGACTTAGAGAAACAGGTTCCGTGTTCAGGATAGTCGACTTCTTTAGCGACGTCTTTCCCGTCTACAAGGGCAGGTACGAGTGTATAGAGATGAACGACTGCTATTTGCACCTGATTCCCCACTGTCTGGACTCCCCAACTTTAGTTGAGGAACTGAAAAAGGTCAAAAAGAAAAGTGGGAAGAACGTATTGGCCCTACATGCCGGGGTGATAGGAATAGAGGTCTTCAAAATGGGAGATTTTAACGAATTGATAGTTACACCTGGCGATATCGATCTGGGGGCAGACTATGTGGCTCTGGGCCATTACCACAACTTCACGAACCTCTTCGGCAGGGTTTTCTATTCAGGTTCCACAGAAAGGTTCTCATTCTCCGAGGCCGAAGACGATAAGGGAGTACTGCTCGTAGAGGACGAAAATCAGAGGTTCATACCCCTTCAAACGAGAGAGATGGCCGATCTAGAGCCCATAGATTGCGCGAAAATGGATGAAAGAGTGGTGATGAGTTCCATCGAGGAACGGCTCCAAAACCTGGATGGGAAGATCGTACGGCTCACTTTAAAAAATCTGGATCGGAGCGCTTCAAGAGGACTTGATTTCAAGAAGATCAAGGAGATGGGAAACAAAGCGCTCCATTTCGAGGTGAGATACGGGATGAATAGCCTAGAAAAACAGGCCATAGAGCATACCGGGATAGGAAATCTAGAGGAGGAAATAAGAGATTTTTGGGTCAGGAAGGGGTTAGATGATGAAAGGGGGGATAAACTGTTAAAACTCGCCCTGAGATACCTGGATGAGGGCCAAGAATGAGAATCGAAAGGGTCAAACTAACGAACTTCAGGAGATTCAGGGAGGCGGAAATTCAATTTCCTGATGGATTGATATGCCTTGTGGGAAAAAACGGTTCGGGAAAGTCAACCATATTGGAGAGCATAAGTTGGGCGATATATGGCCACAGCGCTTCTCGGACCAATAAGGAGCTGATAAAGAGGAGGGGAAGTGGCCCAAACGAGCCCGTAGAAGTAGAGTTGAGCTTCGAGCTGGGAGGGAACCAATACTCGGTGAAGAGGAGCATGGTGGGCCAAAACCTCAACTCAAGGGCTGAGGTGAGGGTGAATGGGAAGTTGATTTTATCACCCGGCCCAAAGTCGAGCCAGGAATGCACAAACCTCTTGAGCTCTATGCTACACCTGGACGAACACTCCTTTCACACTTCCCTTATAGCAAGACAAAAAGAGTTGGACATGCTCTCCCAACTTAGGGCGCATGAACGAAAGAGCCTGATAATGAAAATGCTCAGGGTAGATGTCATAGACAAAGCGATAGACCTCGTCAGAAGAGATATCAGAGAGAAGAAAAATCTGATTTCTCATCTCGATTCCCTAATGCCAGATATCTCGAAATTGGAGGAGGAACAAAACGAGCTCGAGGGGAGTAGACGTGTCGCAGAAGAAAACGTGGAAAAAGCAAGGGGCAAGGTCGACGGGTTGAGAGAAAGGGTGGAAGAAGCCAACGAGAAAAGGAAAGTGCTGAAAACCTTATACGAAAGATACCTGGACTTTAAGGAAAATGTTTCGATATTCCTCAATAGAGTTAAGGATCTAGAGGAGAGGATAAGAGAAAAGGAGCGAAAGCTGATAGAGTTTGAAGAGAAGGAGAGGGAGGCCGGTGCGCTAGCTTCAGCCCCAGACGAGCTAAAATTGATCGATAAAGAGTTGGCACATCTCGAGGAGGAAAAACTGAAGGAGATAGACAAAGGGAGAATCGAAGCCGAGATAGAAGAGCACACCAGAGAAGCAGGAGAAATTAAAAGAATGACAGAGGAGTTGAAACTAAAAATAGAACCCATTTCAGAGGTCCTCAATGTGCCAGTCGAAGACGTTGATTCGTTAAACGACGAGATCTTCGGGCTCAAACTCGCTATACAAGAGATCGCGAGAACCGAAGAAAAGACCAACTCTGAGTTGGAGGAGATCGCTGAAAAGATCGAGAACATAAGAGCCCTCGGCCCTGAAGGCGAATGCCCGACCTGCGAGCGAAAGCTTGGGCCACGATACAGACTGCTGATAAAGAAGTATAATGAAAAGGAAGAGGAGCTCAGAAGAACGCTAAATCAGACGAAAAAGGGCATCTCCCAAAAATCTGCATCGCTTGAATCCCTGAGTAAGAGGTTGAAAGAGGTAAGGGGCAGAGAGGAGAGGAGAAGAAAACTAGAAGGTAAACTCAACGAGCTGGAGGTAGAGATAAGGGAGAAAGAGCGGAGGCTTTATGATCTGTGGTCAAGGGTGTTAAAACTCGAAGAAGGGAAGGAAAGTCTGAAGAACGAATTCGATATGGACCGATATACTAAATTGAGATATGAGAAGGAGGATCTTGAGAAAAAAGCTGAACGGCATAGGGAGCTCGTCGTTGAGCTTAGACAGAAGGAAGATGCTAAAAGGGATCTGCTCGAGCTAAAGGAGAAAAGAGACAAAGCCGCCAAATCTCTCACTGAGTCAAAAGAAGGGCTAACGACGCTAAGAGACGCAGAACTCTCCTATGATAGGGCTATTAAGGAGTTCGAGGTGGCGAACGAAGAGCTCAAGAAGATGGAGATCGCGCTCGAGAGGCTCATCGCCTCACTCAATGCGACGAACAAAGAGATTGAAAGAATTCAGGCAAACCTATTAGAGGGTAAAAAATTGGAGGGTAAGATAGGGAAGGAGAAAGGAGAACTTAGACTATTGAACGAGCTCGCAGGGGATAGGGCTAGCCTTCTTGTCGAGTTCAGGGATGACGTGATAGCCAGGATAAGACCGGGCCTCTCCATCATAGGCTCTGAGCTCCTGTCTGAGATCACTAATGGGAAGTACGACGAGCTCAGCGTGGATGATGATTACAGGGTTTGGATATATGAAGATGGAGAATCATTTCCGATAGAGAGGTTTTCCGGGGGAGAATCGGATGTCGCGAATCTCTGTCTCAGGATCGCGATATCGAGATTGGTGGCGGAGAGAAGCAACTTGGAGCTGGATTTCATAGCTCTAGACGAAATCTTCGGGAGCCAGGATCTTGAAAGGAGAGAGAACATACTTAACGCGCTGGGAGCGCTTCTAAACCGTTTCTCTCAGGTCGTGCTCATAACGCACATAGAAGGTGTAAGAGAGAAGATCCCAAACCTGATCGAGGTCGTGGAAGAGGAGGACGGAACCAGCTCGATCCAATGATCCAGTTACAACGCCTCTCTCATCCTCCTCTCAATAAATGAATAGACCGTGGAGTGCTTTGCTCCAGTAAGGAGCATAACCGCCCCTTCTCTAGCTATGCTAACCTCTGGCTCCTTACCTATCAACCCTATCGTGTGCCCATAAATCTCCATCATAGTGTGGGTTAGGTTCTCTATGTTTCGCCTGGCCCTCCCACCGGTTCCTATCACTCTCCCCTTCATCCTCCTCATAGCTCTTCTCTTCACATAATCCCCCATATCCACAAGTTGAAATAGGTAGTCATCATTCAAAAGCAGCATCGCCTTGTCGGGAGGGAAGCCCCTACCTACAGCCTTCACCACATCCATTGCCCTTACCTCTGGCAGTGGATCTCCCTCTATCGTTATGGTGTTCCCTTCCACTCCCAGCTTCACTGAGAGTCTCCGCTCCAGCAAATCTTGACGAGCCCTATCCCCCCCAATCATCGCCCTCACCCTTTCTCCTGGTATAGCCACTCTTATCATTCCTGTCCCCTAACCTCCCTTATGATATCGGATGCGCCTTTTATTTTAATCTTCTTTTTACCCTTGAGTTCCCCCAGCCTTTTCGAGAAAAATGAGGCCACCCTCTCCACATCCCTCTTCAAGAGCTCTTCAGCTAAGGGGTGAGAGATCAACACACTCTGACCCACATCGATTACCCAGGGCTTATCTGCCCAGTACATGAGGTTGTATTCGCTAAGATCCCCATGCACTATCCCCTCTTCGTACATCTTTGACATGTATGAGGTTACACGCTCATACAGGTAAAACCAATTTATCCTCTTTTTGCTTTTTCCCCCGGTCCCAAGATCTTTCAGAAGGGGCGCAGGGGATTCTCTATCGCCTATGTAAGACATAACCAGCACATTCTTCTCGACGGCTATGGGGGTAGGGACCAGCACCCCGGCAGCTGCGATACGAGCCAAATTGTCGCGCTCTTTTCTAGCCCAAGTATATAGGATCTGATCACGCTTCGAGAGTGAAAGCTTATCGAACCTTCTGTCCCCCTGTATGTATTTCTTCATACCTCTCATCAGAAATAGTGATCTAGGCCTATAGATCTTTATGGCTACTAGACCTTCTTTTCCCTCCCCCTTGAACACCACCGCCTCTTTCCCCGAGGAGATCGGATAATCTATAGCTTTGATCTTGCCCATGAGAAGTTTTTGCAGGGCTAGTAGGGTTCTAAGGTCAAAGATCTCCTCCGATATCTTGCCCTCCAACTCCCACTTCAAGCCCCATCTCTTACCTTCTTTCATCTTCAAAACAGATCTACCTCTTTGGGCAGCAACCCTTTTTCCTTCAGGTAATTTGCCTGCGTCCAGGTGTAGCGCCACATCACATCCGCCTTGTCATCATCAAAGCTCCACGGTTGTATTATCAGGAGGTCTCCTGTCTTTATCCAGCGTCTCTTCTTCATCTTCCCCCTTATCCTCCCAAGCCTTTTTTTGCCATCTTCACACAGGACCGTGAGCCTTGATCCGCCTAGTAGTTGATCCGCTATCCCAAACAACTCATTTTTTTTCTTGTCTGGCAGTTTTACCCTCAGATATTCGCCGTTATCATCCATCTGATCTAGATCTGGATATGCCTAATTAGCTTTTCCATCCAAGCTTAGCCTATAAAAGATCCAATCTCCTAAAGGCTTTGCACCAAGCTTCTCGTAAAACCCCTGAGCCTTTATGTTCCAATCAAGTACCGTCCATTCCATTCTCTCGCATCCGAGATTTTTGGCTTCTTTGATACACTCCATAAAGAGTTTTTTCCCTACCCCACTCTTTCGATGATCCTCCAGAACGAATATGTCCTCTAGGTAAAGGGTAGGCCTAGCCAAAAATGTGGAGTAGGTCATAAAGAACAGGGCGTAGCCCACCGCTTTCTCATCCTCAAAGGCAAGATAAGCAACATACCGGGGATCAGTGCCAAAACCATCCTCTACCAATCTCTCTTTTGCATCATCATCTAGGGGATCCAGCTTCTCATAATCGGCTAAAGAGCTTACCAGCTCCAAAAGGGTTTTCTCATCCTCCTTCTTTGCTTTCCTTACCACGACCTGATGATCGCCCTGCATCATCGCCATCGCTAAGCTTCACTTATATATAATCTTAACCCTGGGGAAAGATCTAGGTAATTTTTTATCCGCCTGTATGTTCTCCAACCATGTATGCCATAGGGATCGATCTTGGGGCGACCAACGTCAGAGCTGTGATATCTCGCCCAGACGGAGACTTTCTCGGCGAGTTGAAAGAGAGCACCATAAAGGATGGCCCCCAGGCCCTTATAGATCAAACGATGGGATTGGTGGATCGAGCGCTCGGGCGCTCGGAAACCGGATTGAAAGATGTGGAAGGAATTGGAATAGGATCTGTGGGCCCCCTGGACATGAAAAAGGGTACCGTATCTCCCACCAACATACCCTTCAAGGAGATACCTATTGTAGAGTCGCTATCGGATAGATTCCATCTACCAGTCTACTTACTAAACGATGGCATGGCTGCTGCTCTTGGAGAGAAGTGGTTCGGGATCGCAAAAGGGGAGGAGAACTTCGCCTATGTCACCCTAAGCACGGGGATCGGAGGGGGTGTGTATGTGGACGGTAGATTGTTATTGGGAAAGGACGGCAACGCCTGCGAGATAGGGCACCTCACCATAGATAAGGATCAAAAGCTTAAATGCGGGTGCGGGAGGAGAGGCCACTGGGAGGCTTACTGCTCTGGGGTGAACATCCCCAACTTCGTCAGATATTGGATCGAAGAGAAAAACGAGAAAAATTCGCCCATTGTAGAGGCATGTAGATCCGGCAGTCTAACTTCGAAATACCTCTTCGACAGGGCTAAGAAAAAGGAACCATTGGCCTTACAGATCGTGGAAGAGCTAGGGAGATATAACGCTATTGGGTTCGCGGACATAATAAACGTCTACGATCCATCCTTGATAACCGTCGGAGGTGGCCTGGCTCTGAACAACGAGCGCTTGATTCTCGATCCCATACGCAGGCGCGTTGGAGAGTATGCGGTGAATGGGCTTCCAGAGATCACATTGACGCCTCTTGGTGATGATGTGGTACTATATGGCGCAGTAGCGCTGGCATTTCACCCAGAAGAGGTGCTGAATGAACAAAGTTGATATAGGGAAAGGCACCTACGTTCACGGAAGCGCGACCATAGTGGGGGAAGTAAGAATAGGGAAGAACTGTTCCATATGGCCCAACGTGGTTATCAGGGGGGATGAGAACCACATGGAAATAGGGGATTGCACGAACATACAGGACAACTCCGTGCTCCACACCAGCTATGAAGGGCCTTTGAGGATAGGAAAAAGGGTCACCATCGGCCACAGCTGCATAATACATGCATGCACTATCGGAGACGACGTTTTAATAGGAATGGGTTCCATAATATTGGATCATTCGGTCATAGGTGAGTGGAGTTTAGTAGGGGCTGGCTCTCTGGTGACCGAGGGCAAGGAGATACCGCCCAACTCGTTTGTTTTGGGGAGGCCCGCAAAAGTAGTGGGAGACAGCTCTAGATACAGAGAGATCATCGCTAACGCGCACCAAGAGTATGAAAAGTTGAGGGAGGAGTACCTGAAAATTGAAGAGAGTAGATCGCTCCAGGGATCTTCAAAAAAGTGAAGCTCCCCGCTGCAATTAGCGGGGCATCTTAAAAAAATAGGATGGTTATAGTTTGTAGCTCTTCAACTCCGTCGTTATCATGGTTCCCATCAAATCCTGGGTCTCCTTCACCATATTGCCGACCTTGGCGCTGTACCAGATCTCCGTAGTCACCGTGGTCGGTTGATCTCCCTCTATAGTGGTCGTCTGCTCTATTACCAGGTGATTGGCCTCGAATCTCCCAGCTGGTACGACAACGGTCTCGGTACCCTTATCGGTTATCTTATAAGCCACAATCATCTCACCGATCGGCTTCCCCCCTATCTCCACACTCATCTTGGTATCATAGCTTCTGTCGCCTATGGGCAATATCTCGTTCGCCGGTTCCGGGCCCCAGGTCGAGGCCATGGCGATCCCGTATATTTCTTGAGAGATCTTCCAAATGCCCAGCGTATCTTTATCGGACCACGTATACGAAACTGTATCCTGAGATATTGCTTCGACTTTCCAGCACCAATGGCCATTAATTCGCTCTGACTTCTGTATAGTCCGAACGGATTCCATCGTTTGATCACCCATCGTCTGCACGTAGGTAAACTTGGACCCTATTTGCAGGTCGCGCTTCTGGTCAGTAGCCGGTAAGAGGCCGGGTACCAAAAGCAGGGAGAGGACAAGTACTCCTGCTATAATTTTTCCAATCATATCTTCACCTCTATACCATATCTTATTAATAATCTTTATAACTTTCGAGTACTTAAGTCTTGCTGGCAGATTTGAAAAGTGAAAAATAGAGGAGCGATAGGTTCTCTCAGTCGTTTATGCGACGTTGCCAGTAAAGAAGATTCCATCTCCAACAGCCATGATAAATGTCCCGTAGACGAGTACCCAAAGGATTCCCGACTCGCCTCTACACTCATAGAGCAGCCAGTCCTCTTGCCAATGTTCGACGATCTTCCAAGGTCCCAGCCATCCTGAATCGCCTACTCCGAGATAAACCAGATCTTGGGGCCCCCAGATTTGCTCAGTATCTGTATAAGAAGGACGAATGTAGAGAGCGCCGCTTCCTTTATAGCTATCGCCGACGTCTATTGAACCGTGGCCCTGATGAACCCTGCCCAGCCCGGGATACGGGGGAAGTGGTGGGATAGTAAGCGTGGGCGGTGGCACTGGTGGAGAGTTTCTTATCAAATTTGCCGGGGTATCATCAACTCGGTTAATGATATCGATGAAAGCTTTAGCGACCGGCACTAACTGATCCTTAGCTACCTTATCAGGGGTATCCTCCAAGTCAAACAAGTATTCTGGGCTAGAGATGAAGCTGTAAATCGGCACCCCCGCGCGGTAATACATACTTCCATCTGTGGGTACGCCCAATGGAGATCCCGTTTGTAAGATGCTCGTTCGCCTTAAGTCGTGTTTGATAATGGCTTCCTCAGAGAAGCGAACAAGTAGTGGGTTGCCCGTTGTAAACATGGCCCTAGGCTCGACATAGCCGGTATCGACCCATTCACCATCGATAACATCAAAATCCTCTGCGATGTGTTCGATGGCGATGGCTAGAATAGTTTTTTCCATCAAATCCGGGTGATCTTTGATAAAGGTTTTCCCGCCTATCGCGCCATAGAAGTGACCGGCTTGAAGTATAAATATCAACGTTTTTTCCCGATGTTCTTCAGGAACCTGAGCGAAGTATTTGGCTATCGCTAACACCTCAGCGACCCCAGAAGCATCCTCAACCGCCGAATACCACGGCCCATCATGGTGGGAGCATACGATTATGGCATCATCCGTTTTTCCCGGTAAAATGCCGACGATGTTACCGGTTGTGGCCGTCGTATCTATGCACCCAGTTAGTCTCATAGTTGCATAAACCGGGTCTGTGGCAGTTTCCAGCAGTTCCCTTAGATGTGAACCATCGTCTCTACTCACCCACAGCCCTGGGATTGGCTTCATGACGCCATCGTAAGGGGCGTAGTACTTGTTCGTGTTCGTGGGGTAGTCCCTGAGAATGCCGATGAAACCCACGGCTCCTGCCTCATAGGCCTCCCCATAAACGCCAAGTTCCTCATACTGTTTGAAATTTTTTCTCGCCCAAGTTGCAGTACGTGTAAGGCCCACTGCCGTGTCACCTGGATCATAATCAAAGTAGCTAAAGTTCACTAAGAGATCCACATCCGTCTCCATGAAACGAATATCCGCAACGACTATCCTGTTTTCGACGACATCATCCTCTTCGATCGCTTCGCCGATATAAACTATCTCGGCCGTAATCCCTTCTGGGGGGGTGTGAGCGGTGTATGGTATGAAGAAAGAAAGGTATTTCTCCACGTTGACCATTAGACCCCATTCATCGGCCCGCCAGAGCATGAAGCCATCGTTTATGTCGATGGTCTCATCACGTACGTCTTCGAAGCCAAATTCAAGAAGTTTATCCATGATGTAACCTCTTGCCTCTATGTCTACGGGTGTCCCAGGTCTTCTATATCCCATTGAGGATATATCCTCTATCCATCCAAATATCTCCTCTGTAGATGGTAACTCGGGAATTTCGGAATCAGCACCTTGAGGAATCGCGCTAATCATTGATGCTAAAAATATCCCTGCTAACAGGCATGCTAATGCTCCTTTAACCATTTTCTCACTCCTTTTGTATCCAGCTACAAAGCATTCAGCACTGGACATATAAACTTTTTGGTAACAGGAAGATGCTGTTTATGGTGAGTACAGCTTACCTTGGCTGATTAAAAATGCGGGATAGAATGATGCGAATTTCCCGTTGGGTTAGAGACTTCTACCCCCTCTTGCGATAATACAAATCCGAAGAGGGGAGAAGGATATATATGCTAAGATATCTACAAGGTCCCAATGAGTGATTTGGAGGAATTAAAAATTCCACTTGACGTCCCCCGCAGCGCAAGAGGCACCTATATCGAGAACTATAACGCCATAACCAGGTCCACCGGGCGCTTAATGCTCTTTGCAGGGGATCAAAAGGTAGAACATCTCAATGATGACTTCTATGGAGAGGGTATACACCCAGACGACAATACGCCAGAACACCTTTTTAAGATAGCGCGCAAGGGAAAGATCTGTGTCTTCGCGACCCAGCTTGGGCTGATCGCGAGGTATGGGCTGGACTATCGTGATGTTCCATATTTAGTAAAGCTCAACTCGAAGACGAATCTGGTAAAAACGTCACAGATGGATCCCTTCAGCAACCAGTGGTTTGACGTTGAGCAGGTCATCAATTTTCGCGATGAATCGGACCTCAAGATACTGGGCGTGGGTTATACCATTTATCCAGGAAGCGAATACGAGGCGACAATGCTCAAACAGGCTGCCCAAATAGTCCATAAGGCTCACGAGCATGGGCTGATAACCGTTTTATGGGCCTATCCGCGAGGCAGGGCCGTCAAAGATGAGCGAGATCCTCATACCATCGCCGGAGCAACGGGACTGGCGAACTGCCTTGGTAGCGATTTTGTAAAGGTCAACTATCCAAAGAAAAAGGGTTATGAGTCGAAAGAAATGTTCAAAGAGGCCGTTTTGGCCGCTGGGAACACCAAAGTCCTCTGTGCTGGCGGGGCAAGCGTCGATGTCGGCGCCTTCTTGCAAAGGATCTACGACCAGATAAACGTAAGCGGCGCTGCTGGAAACGCCACGGGCAGGAACATACACCAGAAATCTCTAGAAGAAGCGGTGCGGATGTGCAACGCCATCTACGCCATAACCATCGAAGGGGCCAGCGTGGAAGAAGCGATGAGGACATACGGAGGCAAATGAAAAAGCTGGTTTTACAGAGGCACGGGGAGAGCCTGTGGAACCTGGAGAACAAGTTCACGGGCTGGACCGATGTCGATCTTACGGATCGCGGTGTAGCGGAAGCGCACAGGGCCGGAGAGCTGCTAAGGAGAGAGGAGTACACTTTCGACGTCGCGTACACCTCCGTGCTGAAGAGGGCTATCAGAACCCTATGGATAGTTCTTGACGATATGGGTCTGATGTGGATCCCAGTATTTAGATCATGGAAACTCAATGAAAGGCATTATGGAGCATTACAGGGGCTGAACAAATCCGAGACCACTCAGAAGTATGGGACGGAACAGGTCATGAAATGGCGGAGGGGATATGACGTCCGACCTCCTCCCTTAGCGAAATCGGATAAGAGACATCCCAGGTTTGACGAGCGCTACTTGGATCTAGCTAAGGATGAGCTTCCTGCGACCGAATCTCTAAAGGACACACTTGAGCGCGTTCTTTCATACTGGCATGGGACCATCGCGCCTGATATAAAAAGAGGTAAAAGAGTTCTGGTCTCACTTCATGGTAATAGTCTTAGAGCCTTGGTCAAATACCTGGATAACATATCGGATGAGGAGATACCTACGCTCAACATTCCCACTGGATTCCCGCTCGTTTACGAGCTGGACGATGATCTCAGGCCGATAGGACATTACTATCTTGGAGACCTGGAGGAGATCGAAAAGGCGACTGAGTCGGTGGCGAAACAGGCCTCAGACCCGAAAAATAAAAAAAGAAAGAGAGGGGGAACATCCATTTAATCTACCAGTTTCCCCCTCTCCTTTCTAATCCTCTCCCCCGAAGTTGCATAATTCGTAATATGGTAAAAAATGATGCCACAGCCAACAAGAAAGGTCAAATTTCCCCCTCATAAGACGAAGATAGTCTGCACGATCGGACCCGCTTCAAGCTCCGAAAGTGTTATAGAAGAGCTTATCAAAAAGGGGATGAGCGTAGCTCGCCTTAATTTCTCTCACGGGAACATCGAGGAGCACCGACGGAACATCCGCCGCATACGCTCTGCCGCTTCAAAGGTGGGTCGGATAGTCGCTATCCTCACCGACCTCCCTGGCCCTAAGATAAGAGTAGGTACTCTGAGAACCGAACCGGTAACCCTGAATAGGGGCGATGATGTGACCCTGACGACGAAAGACGTTCTTGGTACGTCCTCTCTAATACCATTGGATCGAAAAGAACTGCCTGAGTACGTATCTCTGAGAAAATTGATCTACCTCAATGACGGATTCATACAGCTCGAGGTTCGGGAAGTGGATGGTGATGAGATTAAATGCCGTGTGATCATCGGCGGGGAGCTGCTCTCACATAAAGGAATAAATCTCCCGGGCACGAAGCTCCCTCTTGATCCAGTTACCGACAAAGATCTGGACTTCCTTCAATTTGGGCTCGAGGAGGATGTAGATGCATTTAGCGTTTCTTTTGTAGAAAAGGCTGGGGACATAATCAAAGTCAAAGACTTCGCCGAGAAAATGGGAAAATCCGCTTTCGTGGTCGCGAAGGTCGAACGGGAAACCGCTGTAGAGAACATCGACGAGATATTAAAGGCAGCGGATGGTTTGATGGTAGCTCGTGGGGATTTGGGAACCGAGATTCCGATAGAGGAAGTGCCTGGCGTCCAGAAAAAGCTAATCCGAAGAGCAAATCTCTTCAGCAAGCCAGTTATAACTGCCACTCAGATGCTTGAATCCATGTTGCAGAATATTAGACCGACACGAGCGGAGGTGACCGACGTCGCAAACGCCATTTTGGATGGATCTGACGCGGTAATGCTCTCCGAAGAGACGGCTCTTGGGAGATACCCAGTCGAGTCGGTGGAAATGGTTGCAAAGATAGCTAAATCGATCGAGAGACAACGCCACACTCTAGGGCCAAGGTGGGATCTAAAAGAGCAATGGTCAAAAGGCGGTGAAGGAGCGACGGTAGAGGACGCGATCTCCCTGAACGCGGTGGAAGATTCGCGCACGTTGAGAGTACGCTTTATCCTCACGCCTACCCACAGCGGCAGCACGCCTCGCCGCGTATCCCGTTTCAAACCAGATTGTTGGGTTCTCTCGTTCAGTGAAAATGAGAGGGTTAGAAACTTCCTAGCTTTATCTTATGGCGTTTACCCATTTTTGGTAAATGATGAGAAGGATCACGATAAGATAATCGCGCTGGTGAAAGAGTCGGGATTGGCCAAGAAAGGCGATAAGGTGATCCTCACCGCTGGGGTCTCCCCTCAGGCTGGAGGGACCGATTCGTTGAGGATCATCACTCTTTGATACGTATTAAACGGAGCGCGATCTTTAAAAAAGAGAGATCAAAAGAGCTCGTCCAGTATCTCGTCCCAGCTGGAGTGGATCCCGAACTGGGTCTGACGGTATCTCCAAAGTAGATCATCGAAGATCCACCCGTAATCCGTATCGGGTAGGAATATGGTCAAACCATAAGAATTATCTCCTTCCACGCAGGTACTTGCTACGACTGCGTTATCGATGGCGGTCTTTACGGCTTGACAAGCATCATCAACGCTTGCATTATACGCGTAGTAGGCTATCAGATCGACCAGATCGTAGAGATCTACGTAAATGTAAACATCCATTCCCGATTCGGGGGCTGGTTCGTACTCCCTTACATCACTACGAGCTTGAGATATCGCGTATTCGAACGAGTCCAAATCCGCGAGCAAGAGGTCAGCCAACTGATTTATCGCCTCTTCAAGATCGTCCATCTTACTCGTATCTACTGCAGAAAAGGTCTGATTCGCATGATCGGTAGCGCTGTAAGGGTCGTAGCTCTCCACGAACAGCATGGAAAGCTTTTTAGGGCTCGTGGACGGGTCGTTTTTCAGGGCAGTTAAAGGTTCTTCGTAATCAAATGGGGCGGTCACATTGAACAGCACGGTCATCATCGCGACCTCTTCAGAACCACAGTAGTAGTCCACGTAATCCCTTATTTCGTACACGACCTCGGTGCTCGCCATCGTGCACGCGTCAAAGGCCAGTATGTCAGGTTGCAGTACACTGATAGCTTCACCCAGTTCCGGGGTGGTTAATGAGTCGCCGCCGTTCGTGTCATCGAGCATCGACTTTCTCCAAGACCCGCCGTGATCCGTCATAATTAGGGCGGTGTACCGGGATGGATAGTTGCTCATGGACCAAAGGCCGAAGTCTATCAGAGTTCGAGGATCTCCCATACTAACCTCTCCGCTAGTCGGGATGACAGCTCCATCATCCTCCTGTTCGATGTAATCTCCGTATTCGTCTACATAATACAGTTTAGAATCGCCATAATCATTCAGGTCCCAAAGAACCAGTATTGCTAGATCCTGGGAGGAGCCAACGGCCTCTAGCCCCTCAACAACTGGATCATACCAGTTGAGGCAGAGATGAGGTGAGCCAGCTATGCTGTTGTCGGCGCCCAAATAGACCATAACGGTCCAGGCTCTTTCATTTCGATCCTCGACAACCCCGGCCAAAACGAAACTCTGGAGAAGAAATACCAAAAAGAATCCTGAGGTAAATACCTTAGCTGTCCTTCTTCCCATATAAGAATGAAGAACGAGTATAGTTCTAAAGTTTTTCTCTCTGGATGTGGACCTATCGATTTTAAAAATTTTTGGTTAAGCGCAGGTTTTAAGTTTCCCTGATGGATCTATCATAACCTGATACGTATCAAATCGGCACTAATCTAGATGGTATGCTATTGGTGGATATCATACATATAAAGACCTGGGGTCCTCTTCTAGAAGGTTTAATCACTGGGGGTTAAAGATAAAGGTGTGCTGAAATGAAAAAAGTAGAGCTACATTACGACGGAAAAGCCGAAGAAAGTGAGGTGCTAGAGGGGGCAAGGCCCGCTGCTCTTAGAGAAGAGAGAGTTTTTGGTAATGGCGATGCGCGTCAAAATATGTTAATCTCTGGAGATAACCTTCCGGTGTTGCGAATCCTGATCGATATGGGGTTAAGGGGAGAAGTGAAACTCGTATACATAGACCCTCCATTCGGAACTGGCAATACCTATAAAAGGAACGGTATCGACGTCTATTCATCCAAGGGCGGCACGGAATATCTCGAATGGCTCAGGAGGCGAATAATCCTTTTGAGGCACTTACTTGCGAACGATGGGAGCCTATACATGAGAATTGATTATCACTATGGGCACTACATGAAGGTGCTTCTGGACGAGATTTTCGGTAAAGAAAACTCCAGAAATGAGCTTATCGTGAACCGCACTAAGAAGATATTCGACGGTACGAAGAGGTTCAACACCGCCACCGATTCAGTCTTCTTTTACACGAAGACTGAAGAGTATATATTCAATGGTTATAAAAAGGAAAGGAGCGAGGAGAAGAGAAAATGGATACCAATGCATTCTCCGGGGGTGAGATGGACAAAGATCGAGGATAGCGACCTTAACCTGTTTAAAAACACTGAGGAGAGGGGCGGAAGATACTACACCAGGGCTCGAATATTCAAGGGAAAGGAATATCTGCCACCACCCAGAAGGCACTGGACCTTCACTCAGGAGAGGCTCAACAGATATGCTGCGGAGGGAAGGATAAGGCTAAACGGGGAGATGCTCGAATACCAGACGGGCCCACAGGAGATAGTGGATTCAAACTGGACCGACATACCGGGCTACAGCTTCAAATGGGATTACCCGACCGAGAACTCCGAACAGCTCCTGGAACGCATAATCAAGGCTTCGTCAAACCCCGGCGACATGGTATTGGACTGTTTTGCCGGATCTGGAACCACCGGGGCGGTGGCAGAAAAGCTCGATAGAAAGTGGATAATGATAGACTCTTCAGGATTTTCCATGCAAACGATTACGAAGAGGATGCTTAGTTTAAGAGAGAGTATAGGCAATAAAGGTAAACGAATGAAAACAAAACCTTTTTCCGTTTACATCGCGGGCGATGATGCCAAAGATCAGAACTGAAGATTTGATTTCTCCTATAACAGGTTAGCCGGAAAGAAAGGGGAAAAGGTTAGTGGCTACGGCTAGAAAGATGGTTTACTGGACGCTGAAGGAGTACCCTCATATTCCGGGCGCTCGGGCGCCTTTAGCGCTTTGAGAGCGTATTCCATGAGCTCAGGTATGATTACATCGGTGGGGACACCGAGGTGTTTGAGTATAGTGGGATAGAAGATGTATGTCGTATAAGATGCTCCCAAGAATCCAACGGGAAATCCGACGATCGCGCCGACGAGCCCGCCGAAGAGCATGCCAATAGGCACTCCGATGGCCATTCCGATATACCAGCCGAGGATTCCGCCGACGGTCGCGCCGATCAGTCCGCCGATAATAATGCCGACAATCGTGAAGATGATTGCGCCGAGGATCGCGCCTGCCATAGCAGCGATAAGCGAGACCATTATCCGTAG
>Ga0209633_10002218_pt1 | contig 19038 bp, 17 predicted proteins | sample Cruoilmetagenom1_FD_187290 | JGI IMG/M metagenome (GOLD analysis project Ga0209633, IMG submission 187290) | Oil polluted marine microbial communities from Coal Oil Point, Santa Barbara, California, USA - Sample 1 (SPAdes) (version 2) | ecosystem: Environmental > Aquatic > Marine > Oil seeps ... | reverse complement strand
GCTATGATGACCCAACGCGGCGATCACAATCTTCAGTGCGTTATTATACCGCAACTATCTGATATATTTATGTTATTTCGTTACCGAGCAGCCACTAATTTAATTTTTGCAAGATGCCTTATTACACCGCCGCGAGCTCGACGGCTTCATCGATATCCACCGCTACCATGCGGGATACACCCGGTTCTTTCATGGTAACACCAGTCAAATGCTTCGCAATCTCCATGGTCATTTTGTTGTGCGTTATGAATAGAAACTGAACGGCTTCGGACATCTCTTTCAGCAACTGGCAGAAACGGCCGACGTTGGCGTCATCCAGTGGCGCATCGACCTCATCCAGCAGACAAAAGGGCGCCGGATTGAGCTCGAAAATGGAAAAGACCAACGCCACGGCAGTCAGCGCCTTCTCGCCGCCTGACAGCAAATGAATCGAGCTGGTGCGCTTGCCGGGAGGACGTGCAATCACATTGACGCCGGCTTCCAGCAGGTTGTGATCATCGAGCTGGAGAAATGCCTCCCCGCCGCCGAACAGTTTGGGAAATTTTCCCTTCAACCCGTTATTGACCCGTTCGAAAGTGTCTTTGAAGCGCGTCTTGGTCTCATTGTTGATTTTGTCAATGGCCTGCTCCAGAGTCACCAAAGATTCGTTCAAGTCCGCATATTGCCTGTCCAGATACTGCATTCGCTCGGACTGGGCGTCACACTCTTCGATCGCTGCAAGATTGATCGATCCCAATCGCCCGATTTTCACGCCCAGATCTTCAACCGACTGATGCCAGTGCGCTTCGTCGGCATCCGCGGGAAGCGCTTCAAGAACAGCTTCGACGTCGACGGACTGCTCCTGCAACTGTTCAGTCACCGTCTGCATCCTGACGTGATCGCCCTGTTTGTCCATCCGAGCCTGTTCCAGCCGGGCTCGTTTCTCTTCGACCGACCGTTCGATGCGTGTCCGTTCTTCCGTCGACGCAGTCATGCTCGTTTCACTCTCTTCGAGTCGCTGCCTTGCTTCAGTGAGCGCTTGATCCATCTCAGACCGCTGTGCCAACAACCCGGCCAACTGCTTTTTTTCCTGATCGAGTGGTGAAGCCGTTTCCTGCAGCTTGCTTTCGATCTTACCTTTTCGCGCTGAAGCGTGCCGGCATTGGTCGTTCAACCGTTGCACATGGGTACGGGTCAGTGACTCGGACGCACTCAGCGCTTCCAGCCGCGACCTCAGCGCATGCACCTGTTCGGCGGCGCCTTCGACCGCGGCGTTGGCTTCATCCAATTCAACGCTGTGCTGCCGACTGGTTTCCGTCAGGATCGGTTCCTGTTCTTCCAGTTGAAGCAATGCATCGCCGGCTTCATCTTTGAGCCGTGTCGCATCACGAATGGCCTGTTCGTTTTGGACCTGAATCGCCTTGATATCGGCGATCTCGTGCTCAATCTGACTGAGACGCTTCTGTATCTGCTCATGACGGGCGCGATTTTCACTCAGTTCCGCCTGTTTACGGGAACATTCAGCGGCCAGAACCCGATCCTGCTGCTGCAAAGATTCGCGCTGCTCCTCCGCCGCTTTCAGGTTTTCCTCTGCCTCGGCAAGCTGCTGTTCCAGCTGCGAAGCCGTGACGGACAACCGTTTTCGGTGTTGATTCAGGGAGCGCAGCTCTTTTTCCCGCTGCAGGACGCCGGACTTGTTGTCGATCGTCTGCTTCATCAGCAGCCACCCCGGACCAAGCCATATTCCATCGGGCGTCACCACTGACTCGTGCTCCTCCAGCCGGCTGCACAGCGCCTTGGCGGCGGGCAGATCCTCGGCACAATAGATACCGCCGAGCAACGCATGCAGGTTCCATGGAGAATGGACCTGATCGACCAACATCACAAACGGTCGCTCCGGCATCGCGGGTGCCGGGCTGCGCGTCTCGAAGATCGCCAGCGATTCGCCGGAGACCGCATCGAGCTGGGTGAGGAGCGGCTGCGCATCATCGAGGCAGACTGCTTCGAGATAGAGACCCAGGACCATTTCCACCGCGCTTTCCCAGGCCGGCTGGACTTCCAAATGCTGTGCCAACCGTGGCGCAGAATGCAAAGAAAACTCCTCCAGCCATTTGGTCAGGGCAGTTCGATCTTTGCCCATGGCATGGTGCTGGAGCAATTCCAAAGATGTTATCTTGCCCTGGTTCTGTTGCAGCTCCGAGCGGACCCTGTTTAATTCATCGTGATAATCCCTGGCCTGCTGCCGATGCTTCACGACGCTTCGATTCAGTGTGTCCAATTGCTGCTGATTTTCAGCGTGCTCCGCCTCGAGCGCGGCGATCGCCTGTCCCAGCATCGGATTATCCAGGTCCAGTTGCTGATCCGCCAAATCGCTGCGTTCGGACTCGAGCCGTTCGAGCCTCTGCTCCAGCTGCCGCCCCTGCTCTTCCATCTGCTGGATGCGTGCGCGTTGGACCTCGACCTGTTCTTTGCGTTGCGCCGATCGACTCTTGTAACTGCCCCATTCTTTTTGCCAAGCCTCTCGTTTTCGAAGCATCTCCTGTTGCATCTCGAGGCTTTCCGCCTCCAACGCCTGCGCTTCTTCCAGTTCGGCTTTGATTTTCTCCTGCTCCTGTTGGATATCCTCGAGCTGCTGCGTATCGTGCTCGAGGTTCGCACGCGTTTGTTCGGTATCGGTGCGCAATCGCCCCAATTCGTCCGCCAACTCCTGTTGGGACATTCTTGCGTGTTTGATCGTCTGCTCGATTCTGCTGATATCCGCAACCAGCGCATAGTAAGTGCCCTGAGTCTCGTTTAACTCGCGCTGCAACTGCTTATGCTGTTCTCTGGCCTCAGCGATCTGTTCATCGAGACGATTCTGTTCCTCCAGCAATCGATCGTGAGCGCTCTGGAGCGTTGCAATCCGGCTATCGTGGTCACGAAGACTCTGATCGTAGGAACGCCAACGCATCGCCAGCAACTCCTGTTTGAACCGACGCTCCTCTTTTTTCAAAGCGAGGTATTTTTCCGCTTTCGTTGCCTGCGCTTTCAGATGTTTGAACTGCTTGCCCACCTCATCACGGAGATCCTCCAGCCGGGCAAGGTTTTCCCGCGTATGGCCCATCCGCAGTTCGGTTTCATGGCGCCGTTCCTTATACTTCGAAATGCCCGCCGCTTCTTCGATGAAAACCCGAAGATCTTCCGGTTTGGCTTCGATCAGGCGGGAAATCGTTCCCTGCTCGATGATGGCGTAGCTGCGTGGACCCAGCCCTGTACCGAGAAAAATATCGGTGATATCCTTGCGACGGCAGCGCGATCCGTTCAGCGAATAGACGGACAGTCCATCCCGCGACACCTGCCGCTTGATGGAGATGGAGCTGTATTTCGCAAATTCACCGCCGCACCGCCCCTCACGATTGTCGAAAAGAAGCTCGACCGACGCGAGACCAACCGGTTTCCTTGTCGACGAACCATTGAAAATCACATCGGCCATGGTGCCGCCGCGCAGATGCTTGGCGGAACTTTCCCCCATCACCCACCGCACCGCGTCGATAATGTTCGATTTACCGCAGCCATTCGGCCCGACGATCGCTACGAGGCTGCCGGGAATGGGAATCGTGGTCGGATCGATAAACGACTTAAAACCGGCCAGTTTGATTTTTTCCAGTCGCATTGCTGGTAAGATAATAATTTGACGGCATTGATTTAAACAAACAGGTCAAACACTCTGAATCAGCGTATTGAGCCTGTTCTCTATTTTTGGCAACAACCCTTTAATCTCAACTTATGTCAACGCAGCCGACTAAAACCCTGGAAACCTTCGACAACCCAACGCCTGGCCGGGACTATACGATACGCATGGAAATTCCGGAATTTACCTGTTTATGTCCCAAGACCGGACAGCCCGACTTTGCCACCATTACGATTGAATACGTAGCCGATGCGCTCTGTCTAGAGCTGAAAGCACTCAAACTCTATATGTGGTCCTTCCGGAATGAAGGCGCTTTTCACGAGGCGGTGACCAATCAGATCCTCGACGACCTCATCAAAGCCTGTCGGCCCAATTTTATGCGCATTGAAGCAGAATTCAACGTGCGCGGAGGCATTTATACCACAATTGTCGCCGAACATCGAAACAAAGACTGGGAGGCGCCCGAGGTGGTTGCGCTGCCGTAAATCGGTTGCGTGAGAAATCGAAAGAGCCGGTTGGAAGTATCCTGTTCCAGTCAAGCGGATTGACAACGCCTACCGAATTCATCTCTTGCGGCCATCGAGGCACTTCCCGAAGCGGAATTATCTTTCATCGATCAACATCTCCAACGCCAACTCCGCCATCCTCTCCGACCCGCCGCCGGTTCCGAGCTTTTCCTTGACCGTGCGCAGCGCCTGCCGCATCGAATCGGCATAATTGCGGTCGGTCAGGACCCGTTCGATTTCCGGGGCAATTCGCTCGGGCTTGGCTTCGTGCTGAATGAATTCCTGAACGATGCGGCGCCCGGCGACGATGTTGGGCAGACCGATGTAAGGCACCCGGATCAACATCCGGCCGATGAGATAGGTCAAGGGAGCGAGCCGATAGATAACGGCCATCGGCACACCCATCAAAGCAATTTCCAGGGTGGCCGTACCGGATGTGGTGATTATGGCATCGCAGCATTGAAGAACGTCGTAGGTCTCTCCCTTGACCACTTTGACCGGTTGACGGGAACCCTGTAGATGGGTGCCAAGCGCTTCATCGCTGACCGAATCGGCCTGCAGCAGTACGAATTGGATGTCGGGAAAGCGCTTCATCAGCCGCTCGGCGGTTGCCAGCATGACCGGCAGCAGCCGTTTGATCTCGTTCGCGCGGCTGCCCGGCAGCAGCCCGACGACCGGCCCACCGGCATTCAGCCGCAACCGTTTCATCACGCTCCGCCGGCTTTCGGTGGGGTGCACTTTTTCAGCCAAAGGATGACCGACAAAGCGGACAGGAATGCCCTCCCGTTCATAATAAGGCACTTCAAAGGGAAAGATGACCGCCATCCTATCGATGACTTTCCCGTACTTCTTGACGCGGCCCGGACGCCAAGCCCAGATCTGGGGGCTGATATAGAAGAGCACCTTGACGCCGCAGTTCGTGGCTTTTTTCGCCAGCTTGAAGTTGAACTCTTTGTAATCGACGCAGATCAACAGATCGGGCTTTTCCTCGCGGACGATCGTCTGCATTAATGTGAGCGCCCGCTTGATATCGCCGTAATGTCTGAGCACTTCGACGAGGCCGATCACGCCGATGTCGGAGGAGTCATAGCGAATATCGATGCCCGCCTCGGCCATTTTCCGTCCTCCCATGCCGATGCCCCGCACATCCGGCAGACGTTTTTTCAACTCCAGAAACAGACTGGCTGCATGCCGATCCCCGGACGCTTCACCGGCGACCAGCATGACAGTCTTCAATGAAAGGTTTAGCCTATTCACAGTATCATCAAGTCATTGAAATATTGAACTTTTGTAGGTTTGGCAAAGCGCAGCGTGCCCAACAAAGGCCCTGTCTCAACGAAAAACACGCCTGATCACATCAATGATCGTGCCGATATCGGCCTCTTCCAGTTCCGGATAGATCGGCAACGACAGGCAGCGCGCGGCAACGTGTTCGGCGACCGGCAGAGCAAGGCCCGCACACTGTTCGGCGAAAACCTTCTGCTTGTGCAGCGGAACAGGATAATAAATCGCCGAGGCGATATCGGCTGCCAGGAGAGCCTTCATGACTGCGTCGCGGCGTTCGGAGAGCAGGGTATATTGATGGTAGACGTGCACCCCGATGCCATCTTCATGGGGTGCCGTGACCGGGAGATCCGCCAGCCCTTCGGAATAGAGGTGCGCCACATACCGCCGCCGGCGGTTGTAGTCGTCTATCCGCCTCAATTTGATGCGCAGGATGACCGCCTGCATCTCATCGAGACGGCTGTTGTAGCCGATCACATCGTGCTGGTAGCGCCTGTTCGAACCGTGGTTGCGCAGCGTTTTGATCTGTTCGGCAACTCGCTCCGAACCGGTCGTCACCAACCCCCCGTCACCGAAAGCGCCCAGATTTTTGCTGGGGAAAAAACTGAAGCCGGCGCTGTCGCCGAAACTGCCTGTCTGTTTGCCGTCAATGGAGGCCCCGAATGACTGCGCGCAATCTTCGATCAGTTTGAGTCGATTTCGCTCGCAAAGGGCCTGCATGCGCGCCATGTCGGCCGGCTGACCGAACAGGTGAACCGGCATGACCGCTTTTGTCTTGGGTGTAATCGCTTGTTCGATCGCGGCAGGCGAGATATTGAAGCTGTTCGGGTCGATGTCGACAAAAACCGGCGTCGCGCCGACGTAGCGTATGGCTTCGGCGGTGGCGATAAAAGTGAATGGCGTCGTAATGACTTCGTCACCCGGGCCGACGCCCTCCGCGATCAATGCCAGATGCAGCGCATCGGTCCCGGAAGCGACGCCGATGGCATGCTTGACACCGAGATAACGCGCAGCCTCCTGCTCGAAGGCTTGGCACTCAGGGCCGAGGATAAAACGGCACTCATCGAGCACCGCCTCCAGCCCCTGACTGATTTCGTCTTTGATCTCCAGGTACTGCTGCTTCAGGTTGACCATCGGAATCATTTCGGTGCTCCGGTTTGCTTGATGGGGTTGCTAATGTCCTTTCTCCTGTAAAGGCTGGTGCGCGCGGTGCACCCTAGAAGTCGTGGCATTCGATCGGTCAAGGATTCAACAACTGCGAGATTTCGATGGCCGTCGCCAGTGCCCGTCTTCCTGCGCGTCCCGATACCAGAGGCTCCCGCCTTTCCCGGATGCATCCAATAAAATGTTTGATCTCCTCCAGCAGCGCATCGCCGCTTTCGAAGACCGATTCTTCGGTTTCGATCTCGGGAATTCCGGGAAACATCTCTTTCGTACCGGTTTTGTGGCGGACCAGCACGCGGTTCTGGAAATCGATCGAGATATAGGCGTTCGGTCTGAACAGACGCATCTTGCGCTCCGTCTTCATACTGACCCGGCTGGCGGTCACATTGGCGACCGCGCCGTTCTTGAAGGTGATTCTGGCATTGGCGATGTCGAGCTCGTCGGTGAGCACCGGCGTGCCGCTGGCGTCGATGCGCTCGACCTCCGATCCCATCATATCGAGAATGATGTCGATGTCGTGGATCATCAAGTCCAGCACCACGCTGACATCGGTCGCGCGCGGATTGAACGGCGACAAACGATGCGATTCGATAAACAGAGGCGGCTCTTCGGCGAGTCCCAGTCCGAGCACCGCAGCATTGAATCGCTCAAGATGGCCCACCTGCAGAATACGCTGATTCCGGTCGGCGATGCGGATCAGATCATCGGCCTCCTCCACCGTGACCGTGATCGGCTTTTCCACCAGAACATGTGCGCCGGCATCGAGGAAATCGTGTGAAACCGCGTGATGCAGGCTGGTCGGCACGACAATGCTCACCGCATCGACCTCTCCCAGAAGTTCGTGATAATCCAGAAGCGCCCGCACCCCATGACGATCGCCAATCGTCCGCGCCGTTGCTTCGTCGGCATCCACGACCGCAACCAGCTCGCAGTCATCGAGCGCCGCATATTTTTCGGCATGGAACTTACCCAGGTAACCGGCCCCGATCACGGCGCATCGCACTGGTTTCATCCGGCCCCCCGTTCGCTTTTTCTCGTTCCCAGGAACGAACTGATCCCGCGTTTCGATTCGGCCGACAACCAACGCTTCAGTTCGATGATTTCCGGCGTTTCGGCCAGATCGTCGATCGACTCCCGATTTTTGAGGCGTCGAAATGCGGCCGAGAGCACTTTGTATCGCTTGCCGACGATACCGGCCCGTTTCAGACCGACCACGTTCAATCGATAATGCCGGGCCGGGCTGTCCATCACCATGGTATACGGTAGCACGTCCTGAAGCACTCCCATGGTTCCCGACACCATGACCAACGAGCCGATCCGGCAATACTGGTGCACCATGGCGCCGCCGCCGAGGAACACCTTGTTCCCCACTTCGGTATGTCCGCCGATAGCAGCATTGCTGGCGAAGATCGTTTCGTCGCCGACTCGGCAGTCATGGGCCACATGGCTGTTGTTCATGAAGTAGCATCCGGAACCGATATGCGTCGCCGAGTTGGGTTTGGTCGCCCGATTGATGGTGACCCCTTCCCGGAACACAGTGCGATCACCGATCGAAACAAAGGTGGTCGTGTCGGCATCGAAGCTGATGTCCTGCGGCAATCCCCCGATCACCACATGTGGATGCACCCGACTGTGTTCTCCCATCGTCACATAGCGATGAATCACCGCATGCGCCTCGATGGTGGAATAGGCACCGATTTTGACATCGTCTTCAATGACAGCATACGGCCCGACAGTTGCGCCGATGCCCAGTCGAGCGCCTGATGCAACCTGTGCGGTTGGATGGATGGTGGTTTTGCTCATGACAACGTCATCCTCTCGGATGACACCGGGCGTGCAGATCTTTCAGGCGTTCGCGCGCAATATGCGTATAGATTTGGGTGGTCGACAAATCACTATGGCCGAGCAGCAGCTGCACCACACGCAGATCGGCTCCGTGATTGAGCAGATGGGTGGCGAAAGCGTGCCGCAACGTGTGCGGCGACAATGGCTTGTTGATCCCGGCTTTCTTGGCGTAGCGTTTGATGATATGCCAAAACGCCTGCCGGGTCATCGCGCCGGCCCGCCGGGTCACGAAAAGATCATCCGTCTGCCGCTGCCCCAAAATCTCTTTGCGGGCGTTGTTCTTATAAGACTCCAGCCAGGTTACCGCCTCTTCACCCATCGGGATGAGCCGGTCTTTGTCCCCTTTGCCGACGACACGAATGGCACCCTGGCGAAAGTTGATCTGCTCGATGCGCAGGCTGACCAATTCGGAGACTCGCAACCCGGTCGCATACAGCAGTTCCAGCATTGCGCGGTCGCGCAAACCAAGGAGGTTCGAGCAATCGGGCGCAGCCAGCAACTGTTCGACGTCCTGTTCGCTCAAGGTGGCAGGCAACCGCTTGCCCACATGCGGTGCTTCAATCCGTGCGCAGGGGTCTTCCGCCATGGCGCCATGGCGGACCAGGAAGGTAAAAAACCGGCGAAGGCTCGACAACAGTCGGGCGCTGGAACGGGCGCTGGACCCTTGTTGAAACTTTACCGCAAGATAGGTCGACACATCGGCCGCCTGAGTATCCAACAGGCTTTTGTGCTTCAGCCATGAAGCGAATTGTTTCAGATCACTGCCGTAGGCTTTCAGCGTATTGTCGCTCAACCCCTGTTCCATCCATAATGTATCCTGGAACTGTTCGATCAACGTTTCCGAGTCGGTTTCCATCGCCGCTGAAATTTATAACGTGACGCCTTCATGCGCCAGCAGCCACCGCTTGATATCCATTCTGGTACCGGCAGTCTCTCCGGCAAAACCGCCCAATCCGTCGGCCGCGACGACCCGATGGCAGGGAATGATGATGGGCAGCGGATTCGCCCGGCACGCGGCGCCGACAGCCCGCGCCCCGCTGGACAATTGATGCGCAAGTGCCCCATACGTTTGCACCTGGCCCGCTTGTATTCGCGTCAACTCTTCCCAGATTCGCCGCCGATAACCGCTCCCCCGGCTGATCAACGGCACGGTGAATTGCCAGGCTGGATTGCGGAAATAGGCTTCCAACTGGCGGGTCACCGTCGCCAGGAACGGGTCTGAAGGCGCTTGATCGGGTTCATTTTCATCAAGGAATTCAATCGCATGCACGGCATTACCCATCACGGCGATCCTCAGTTTACCGAAAGGAGCAGCGATGACCGCATGGGCCGCCTCCGAAGAGACCGGAAAAACCCAGTTCATCCTGCTGAAGCAGCCGGCCTTTTAAGGGGCTTAATTATTTAGCTCCGATGCAAAAAAGCAGGCTAAATCTTTTCCTTGATGCGAGCTGCCTTGCCTGACCGATCGCGCAGATAATACAATTTGGCCCGCCGAACATCACCGCGGCGTTTGACTCGGATCTCCTGGATCATCGGGCTGTAGGCCTGAAAGACGCGCTCGACGCCCTCACCGTGCGAAATTTTCCGCACCGTAAACGACGAATTGAGCCCGCGATTCCTTTTTGCGATCACGACGCCTTCGAATGCCTGCAGCCGTTCCCTGCTGCCTTCCTTTACCTTGACTTGAACGACGACGGTGTCGCCGGGGCTGAATTCCGGGAGCTCCCGGGTCATCTGCTCCGCTTCGAGTTCTTTAATGATGTTGCTCACTGTTTAACCTCCTTCCACGTGTTGGTTGATAAATTCTTCGAGCAGTTTTCTCTCTTCTGCGCTGAGTGTGGCGTCGTTCAATAGATCGGGACGTCGCAGCCAGGTCTTGCCAAGCGCCTGCTTCGTACGCCAGCGTTGGATCGCTCGATGATCGCCGCTCAGCAGAACCTCAGGCACCGTCATCCCGTCAATTGCAGCCGGCCGCGTGTAATGTGGGAAGTCGAGCAAGCCATGCATGTGGGAGTCCTGCCGGGCCGATTCGGCTTGCCCGAGTACGTCCGGCAGCAAACGGGTGACGGCATCGATCACAATGAGCGCCGCCAACTCGCCGCCGCTCAGCACATAATCGCCGACCGACCACTCTTCATCGACCTCCGAATCAACCAGCCGTTGATCGATCCCTTCGTAGCGTCCGGCCAGCAGAATCATCCGCTCCGAAGCAGCGAAACGATTCATAGCGTCTTGGGTCAACCGCTTGCCCTGCGGGCTCAAAAAGACCACCCGTGCGGGCATCGGTGAGCCGGCCCGAGCGGCCCGTATCGCATCACGCACCGGCTCGACTTTCATCACCATGCCCGGACCACCGCCGTACGGGCGGTCATCGACGGTGTGGCGCCTGTCCTGCGTATAGTCTCTGGGATTCCAGACAACCAGGTCGACGATGCCCCGCTGAATCGCGCTGCCGGTCACTCCGTAGCCGGCCGCATCCCTGACCATCTCCGGGAACAACGTGATGACATCGAATCGCATCATGCCGTCACGGCCGGGTCAAAAATCGGGATTCCAATCGACGTGCATCGTTCCGGCAGCCAGATCGATATGCTCGACAACCTCGTTCAAAACAAAAGGGATCAGCCGCTCCCGCTCGCCGTCGACCACCAACACATCATTGGCGCCCGTTTCGATGATCGATTTCACGCTCCCGAGTTCCTGACCGGAACGCGTGTACACTTTGAGGCCGACCAGATCGCTCCAATAAAATTGGTTCGCCGGCAACGGCAACAACTGCTCGCGCGCGATCGAAATTCGGGCGCCGCACAGCTTCCCAGCCTCTTCTCTGGACTGGATGCCTTGCAGATGCGCGATGATCCCTTTGCCGTGACACTGCCCTTCCGTGAACATGAAAGCCGTACGTTCTCCGTTCAAATCCAGGTACCACGGGGAATAATTCAATATATTTTCCCGCGGGTCCGTATAGGAGAACACTTTGATCCAGCCTTTGATTCCGAAAACCCCGGAAACGGCACCGACATCAACGCAGCACCGGTCGACTGCCATCGGCTTATTCGGGTCGCGCTCTATTCAGCCGCCGCCGATACTTTTTTGGCCTTGGCGTTCTGCTTGATCAACTGGGCGACACGATCGCTCGTTTGCGCGCCGTGAGATTTCCAATAAACGATGCGTTCATCATTCAGCCGCAATCGTTCCTCCCCTCCACGGGCAGCAGGATTGAAAAAACCGAGTCGTTCGATATACCGGCCATCACGCCGGCTTCTGCTGTCGGCAGCCACGATATGGTAAAACGGGTTGTCTTTGGCCCCCGCTCTGGAAAGACGAATTCTAACCATTTGTTCCTGTTCCAAGTCGAAAAATAAACTTTGCCATTTTACGCGAATTACGAAAAATGTGAAGACGTTTTTGCGCTGGCGCTTGTCAGGCCTACGCTTGTTTCTCCGGCGAGAGGTCGAAATAAGGACGGAACCATCGCTTCAGAAGGCTTGAGCTGCCCGGCCGTTCGTTCAAAACGGCATGCCACCCCGAAAATTGCCTTGCATTCCCCGCATCATGTTGGCCATGTTCCCTTTTTTGAACTTTTTCATGACCTTCTGCATCTGTTTGAACTGTTTCAGCAAGCGATTGATATCCTGAATCGTCGTGCCGGAACCTTGAGCGATCCGACGCTTTCTCGATCCGTTGAGAACGGTGATGGGAGCACGCCGCTCCTGCGGCGTCATCGAATTGATGATTGCAATCTGCTGCGGAATCGCTTTATTGTTATTGGCCTGATCGCGCACATTTTGAGGAACGTTCGCCATTCCCGGAATCTTGTCCATCATAGAGCCGATTCCGCCCATGTTGATCATCTGCTGCAGCTGATCGCGCAGATCGTCCAGATCGAAAGCCTTTCCTTTGGTCAGTTTCCTGGCCAGTTTTTCGGCTTTTTTCTTGTCGGTTTTTCGTTCGACCTCCTCGATCAGACTGAGCATGTCGCCCATGCCAAGAATCCGCGAGGCGATTCGGTCGGGATGGAACAGCTCCAAGGCATCCATTTTTTCACCTACGCCCATGAATTTAATGGGCTTGCCGGTCACATGGCGAATGGACAATGCTGCGCCACCGCGCGCATCACCGTCGGCTTTGGTCAGGATCACACCGCTCAGAGGCAGAGCGTCATGAAAGGCCTTGGCGGTATTGGCTGCATCCTGTCCGGTCATGCTGTCCACGACGAACAGCGTTTCTATCGGATCGACGGCGGCGTGCAGCTGCTTGATTTCGCCCATCATTTCATCATCGATGTGAAGCCGCCCTGCGGTATCGATGATCAAAACATCGAGAAAGCGCTTGCCGGCATCCGCCACCGCCTGCCTGGCGATATCGATAGGATTCTGGGAAACGTCACTGGCAAAAAACTCGATCGAGAGATCGTCCGCCAACGTTTTCAACTGTTCGATTGCGGCCGGCCGATAGACGTCGGCGCTCACCACACCGACTTTTTTCTTTTCGTTTTCCTTCAGCCAGCGGGCCAGTTTTGCAACGGTCGTCGTTTTGCCCGACCCCTGCAACCCCGCCATCAGAATCACCGCCGGCGGGTTGGTCGCCAGATTGAGTCCTTCGTTCGCCTCCCCCATCACCTTGACAAGTTCGCTCTGAACGATTTTAATCAGCGCTTGCCCCGGACTCAGGCTGGTCTGAACCTCCTGCCCCAATGCACGCTCTTTTACCCGGTCGATAAAGTCACGCACAACAGGAAGCGCAACATCCGCTTCGAGCAGCGCCATGCGGACTTCACGCAGTGTCTCCTTGATATTGGCTTCGGTAAGTCGGCCCTGACCCCGAATCTTCTTCAAAGATTTATTTAAACGTTCACTTAGATTGTCAAACATCGTGTTCTATCACCTTCATTTCGGATTCTGAATAAAAGCGGATATCATGCATTTTACTCTTTTCACGAGCTTCGCTGTTGCATTCTATCTGATCGCAACAGCGCTGATCATAAAGTCTCTCAATACCGAGCATCGATCGGTGCAGGGGAAATCCCAGGTCTGGCCACGCTCTTTCAGCCTGGCGGGAGTGGCGGCTTTATTTCACGCCCTTTCACTCGCCGATACATTCTGGACGCCAAGTGGAATCAATTTCAATTTTTTCAGCACCGGTGCGCTGGTCGTGCTCATTGTCGTTCTGCTTTTGCTCGCGGCTGCACTGACGAAACCGGTCGAGAAGCTGGGGCTGGTCATTTTTCCACTCGCGGCATTGAGCCTGGCGCTCAAGGCAGCCATGCCCGGCAAGGCGCACTGGCTGCATAATCTATCCCCCGGAATGGAAACCCATATTCTGGTATCGATACTTGCCTACAGCCTGCTGAATATTGCAGCGGTTCAGGCGATATTGCTCGCACTGCAGGACTGGCAGCTGCGCCATCATCGTCCGAACCGACTGATCCGCTCGCTTCCTCCCCTGCAAACCATGGAATCGCTGCTGTTCCAGATGATCGGCATCGGTTTTGTTTTGTTGACCGCGTCCTTGCTGAGCGGCTTCCTGTTTCTCGATGATCTGTTTGCACAGCACCTGGTGCACAAGACCGTCTTGTCGATCCTCGCCTGGATGGTTTTTGCAGTGCTCCTTTGGGGACGAGTGCGCTACGGCTGGCGCGGCCAGACCGCCATTCGCTGGACAATCAGCGGCTTCGTGGCGCTTATGCTCGCCTATTTCGGCAGCAAGCTGGTGCTGGAACTGATTTTGGAAAGGGTTTAGTTCTGCTCACGTCTTCGACAGCCGAATTCATCTACCGGCAATTCTAAATGTAAGGTCGCGCATCCGTAATGGTTGCTCTTCGCTACTCGGACCACGAACGATGCAATCATTTAGCCGAGTGGTGCGCACGGCGCACCCTACGGTTAACACCGCAACGTAAACTGGCGGTAGGGTTAGGGTGGAGGCAATCTGAATGATTATACCGGTTCAGCCCACCGTCTCTGCCCGGACGGATCAAAAATTCCTGGGATCTCTCCTATACTTTAGCTTTGCAGCGTTTGCATCCGGCAAAATTCTTCGAACATAAACCGTGAACCTCAAAGATTATATCACCTACCTGCTTCCGAAAGTTGTTCTGTTCAAGGCTGTCAGGAACAACCTGGTGAAGCCGGTCACGCCGATCATCCTGAATTTTTCGATTACCGCCGCCTGCCAGTCCAAGTGCAAGACATGCAATATCGGCATGAAGTGGCTGGAAAATCCAGCTCGCAGCCGGCAGGATTTGAGTCTCGATGAAATCGAACGGATCTTCAAGAACATCGGCCCGATCTACTTTTTCAATATCAGCGGCGGCGAGCCGTTTCTGCGCAAAGATATTGCCGACATCATCGAACTGGCGTGCCGGCATCTCAAGCCACGGTTCATTCATTCACCGACCAATGCAATCACATCGGAACAGGTCCAAGATCGCGTCCGTCAAAGCCTGAACATCATCCATCGCTACGACCCATCGATTCAGTTTACGGTGAAACCATCGATCGACGGCATCGGCGCCGTTCACGACGAAGTGCGCGGTGTCAAAGGAAATTTCAAGCGGCTGGAGAAAACCATCGGCCACCTCAAAGAGATCGAAAAGGAGTTCGATAATTTTCATCTCGAACTGGGCACCGTCATTTCCAACTTCAACAAGGAGCATCTGTCGGAACTGGAAGACTACGTCCATTCGCTCGGCGTGCAAAGTTATCGCAACGAGATCGCGGAGCAGAGAGCGGAATTTTTCAATGTCGGAGAGGATATTACGCCCGATGCCGATACCTATAAAACGATCATCGAGGAATTCTCCAACAAGATCAGAAACAGCATGAAGAAAAAACGAAGGCTCGCACGCGTGACCGAATCGATGCGCCTCGTATACTACGAACTGGTGGTAAAAATATTGCAGGAACGCAGGCAAATCATACCTTGCCTGGGTGGCATCTCGAATGCGCACATCAACTACGATGGCCAGGTCTGGCCCTGCGCCGTCCTGGCCTATGACCAGCCGATGGATTTTTTGCGGGATTTCGATTACGATTTTAAAAGGCTCTGGCAATCGCATCAGGCAAACCAGGTCAGACGATACATAAAAGACGGCAACTGCGCATGCCCTCTGGCAAACCAATGGTATTCCAATATTTTGAGCAGCCCGAAGTATATGTTGAAAACGGTTTTCAATATTTTCAGGTATGGGTGAACAGAAAACTTCTACGCAAGCAACAAGCCTTTTCCGAAACGTAGGTTGGGCAAAGCGCAGCGTGCCCAACATACCCACGCGATTAACAAAAGTGCGAAAACCGTAATATTCCTCATGCAATACCGCAGATCAAAACAGCAAGGCGGCAGCTATTTTTTCACCGTTGTCACCTATCAACGGCACAACATTCTTACCGACAAGAGGAATATTGATCGGTTAAGAACGGCGTTCAAACGGGAAATCGAAAAATATCCATTTGATATCGATGCAATCGTTATCCTGCCTGATCATCTACACACGATTTGGACACTGCCCGAAAAAGATTGTGACTTTGCTGGCCGATTAAGCCGAATAAAACGCTATTTCAGTGTAGGCTGTGTTAACACGCGACAGACATTATCCATTTCCCGCATGAGAAAACGGGAAAAAGCAGTTTGGCAACGAAGGTTTTGGGAACACACAATTCGAGATGAGCACGATTGGCAACGGCACATGGATTACATTTATTTCAACCCTGTGAAACACGGTTATGTAACGGTGCCTAGCGAATGGCCTTATAGCTCATTGGAACGATGCATACAAAAAGGGTGGTATGAAAAAGGTTGGGGTAGATCGGAGCCCGAAAATATCAAAAACGTTGACTATGAATAATACGATCATGTTGTGTTGGTTAGGGTTCGGAGCGGCAGCGACACATCCAGCGGTGTGCGGAGAAATGTTGGGCACGCTGCGCTTTGCCCAACCTACGCGGATCGATAGTATGTACTGGCAACGCCGATTTCGAAGGGTGAATTGCTGCCGCCGACCAACTGAAGGAACTGAACAATGACAACAGATCACGCCGCCGCGCCCTCCATTGCGGTTCTCGGCTCCTTTCCCCCGCTGCGCGCCATCAGCGGTTACTGCGTCGAATTCGCTTTGGCGCTGGCTGATTATGCGCCGATCCGGTTCCTTTCGTTCAAAACAATCTACCCGGCGTTCCTTTACCCGGGTGGGGGATTGAAGGATGACCAAAGCTTTCCCAAGGCGACCCATCCCGCGCTCGAGGTATCGAGAAAAATCACCTGGTACAACCCGTTCGGCTGGCTCAAAGAGGGGTTCTCCATCCAGGCCGAGCTGCTCCACGCCCAATGGTGGAGCCTGCCGCTGGCGCCGATCTATATCGTCATCTGTCTCTGTTTCAGAGTGCGGGGAAAGCCTGTCGTCATGACGGTGCACAACGTCACCGCCCATGAGCAGTCGAAACTTTTCCCCTTGCTGGCGGGGTTGCTGTTTCGAACGGCGAACCATTTCATCGTCCATACGCAGCAGAATAAGGCGAGCCTGAGCACCCATTACGCCGTTCCGCTTGAGAAGATCAGCGTTATCCCGCACGGCACGCTCGATCTCTTCGTGGCCGGAGAGGAAAACCGGAATCTGTCGAGAAAAATGCTTGGCTTTTCCGAGACGCACCGGGTCGTATTGCTGTTCGGTGCAATCCGACTCTATAAAGGGGTCGATACGACCTTGCTCGCTTTCTCCAAAATTGCCGACAAAGTCCCGGAAGCCCGCCTGCTCATTGCGGGAAAAGCCTGGATCGACTGGGCGCCCTACGAACAGCTGATCGAAACGCTGGAGATTAAGGAGAGAGTGCACTGCCACCTGGACTATGTGCCGTCCGACGAAGTGGCACGATACTTCGAAGCCGCCGACCTGGTCGTGCTGCCCTACCACCATTTCGACAGCCAAAGCGGCGTCGGATCGGCGGCACTGGCGTTCGACAAACCTTTGATCGTCAGCGATGTCGGCGGGCTTCCGGATCTGGTCAAGGACAAATCCTTCGTGGTGCCGCCGCAACAGCCCGACGCGCTGGCCGATGCGATGCTGCGGTCACTCGGCAAACCGGGACAGCTCGAGCACATGCAGGCCGAATCCAGGGAATTGGCCGAAGAGATGAGTTGGCGTTCCATCGCGCAAACAACGCTGGCGCTCTATCGCCGCTTGTTGGCAGCGCCTTCATCCGGGAGGCAATAAAAACCAGTGCGTTATCTGATCACCGGAGCAACAGGATTTTTGGGGCCTTATCTCGTCCGCCGTTTGGCCGCGGATGGCAGTCAATGTCGCTGCCTCGTCCGCGGCGGCAGCGACACCACAAAGCTTGAAGAGTACGGCGCGGAGACGGTCGTCGGCGATATCACCCAGCCGGAGACGCTGGCCGGTCTCGCCGACGATGTCGACTGCCTGCTGCACATGGCGACGCTCGGTCACATGAACAACTTCACCGTGACCGAAAAGATGTTCGAGCAGATCAATGCCATGGGTACGATCAACATCATGACCGAAGTGCTGCGCGCCGGCGTTCCCAAGGTAGTTCACTGCAGCTCGGTCGCAGCGATGGGCATCTGCCAGGATAATCCCGCCACCGAACAGTCGATCTGCAACCCTCACCATCCCTATGGACGCAGCAAACTGCGTGCAGAAAAAGAAGTGCTGCGCCTGGTCGAAGAGCAAGGGCTGCCTGCCACCATCGTCCGCTTCTCCATGATTTACGGCCCCGGCGATCCGCGGGATATATTGAAACTGACCCGAATGGCGAAAAAAGGGCTGTGGCCGACCATCGGCAGCCGGCCCAAGCTGACGCCGCTCATTCATGCCGACGATGCCGTGCAGGGATTGCTGCTGGCCGCCGAAAAAGGAAAATCCGGTGAAATCTATCTCATCACCAATCAACAGTCCGAGCCTTTCGACCGGCTGCGGCGCATCATACTGAAGGGGCTTGGGGTTTGGCGTCCACCGATCTACGTTCCTGAATGGGCCGCGCTTGGTTTGGCATCGGCCGTGGAACGATCCTTTTCGTTTGTCGGAAAGCAGCCGCCGGTCGCCCGGAAAAATATCGAATCGACCCTGGCCGACCGGGTGTTTTCGACCGAAAAGGCCCAGCGGGAGCTTGGCTTCGAGCCGACCGTCGATGTTGAAGCCGGGCTTGAGGAGACTGTTCGGTGGTATCTGGACAACGGGTCGGTCTGAGGGGAACTTAATGGCAGTGACGCAGGAGCGTGGGAACGAGAAATTCCCGGATTTTCAACCATAACCGAAAGTCACCAGCAATTCTAAATGTGGACCGTCTGAGCTGGAGGCATAGAAGTGACCCAAGGAATAACCATGAAGAGCTTATGGTAGACAGCCGGCGCGAGCAGGCGTATAAGACACTGGGAAATAGTAACCAATTTTCCAGTAACGATGAGCTACCCATTCCGACCAACTATCAAGAAGTTTACTTACGATGAGAGTAAATATTCGACGAACCCATTCCATCAAAGCCAGCGAACCGAAAAAAGTACGGGACACCGGAGAAAAAATGCTGTATAAAGTCCGGCATGGAAATGGTAACCCGCCAGCAGCCTGCACAGTCGGAC
>Ga0209633_10002217_pt1 | contig 19050 bp, 12 predicted proteins | sample Cruoilmetagenom1_FD_187290 | JGI IMG/M metagenome (GOLD analysis project Ga0209633, IMG submission 187290) | Oil polluted marine microbial communities from Coal Oil Point, Santa Barbara, California, USA - Sample 1 (SPAdes) (version 2) | ecosystem: Environmental > Aquatic > Marine > Oil seeps ... | reverse complement strand
CTTCTACTTAGCGAGAACTTGGCGCTACCCTGCGTCGCTTATGAGCGATGCGAGAGAATCCGCTGAAAATAAAACTCAATTGATTATCAAAGTTATAAACATCAATCTTACACCAACCCTAAGCACAGCCTAGTCTCTATTCTCCCTCAAACACCCCTTAAAATAAGGACAAGCGACATCTAAATATTTATAGAGGTATCTATAGTGACCTCTATAGATGTCACTATTTTTGTTAAAGATAATTTTTTGTTTTTTAAAAGATGATTTGTTAATTTGGAACTTTTAATGGTATCCTGTTACTAAAAGTGGATTTGAAAGTTTTAATTACCATTTCAGAAAGAGGTTTGTATTAGCCTCCTTTTTTATTTTTTATTTGTGGATTATAATTGAAAGTAATAGAAGACAAGAAAGGTAGGATAAGATTTTAAAATAAATACAAAATGAAATTAACTCCAAAAATTCAAAAAGCAATCGATAAATCTGCTAAACTTCATAACAAGCAGATGAGGAAAACAGGAAAACTTCCGTACATTGTTCATCCATATAGTGTGGGGGCAATTTTGTCTAACTATACTGATGATGAAGACGTTATTATTGCTGGTTTTATGCATGATGTCTTGGAAGATGTTGAAGGATATAATGTTAGTGACCTGAGAAGAGATTTTGGCAATAAAGTTACAAACATTGTTTTGTATGTAAGTGAAGACAAAAGACCTTCTGATACTGAAGAGATGGCAAGGAGAACCTGGAAGGCTAGGAAAATTAAGTATATAAATGCTCTTAAAAATACCACCAATCAAAATATTCTGATGGTTGCTTGCGCTGATAAGGTTCATAACTTACAAGCTTTTTCAGAAGTATATGAAGAAGAGGGCGAAGATATGTGGAAAACATTCAATGCTCCAAAACCGAAAGCAATAAGTACTATGTGGTTTCATAATGAATTACTTACTGTTTTTAAAAAGAATCTGAAAAACAGAATTGTTGAGGAGTACGAGGAAATAATTGCAATGGCTACTGATAGGTTTGGTGAATAGATTGATTTTAGTTGAATAAAATGAGAAAAAATAATTTAAAGACTGGGAGGCCGAGAGGTTTTTGGAAAAATTTCTGGGGTTTATTTGATAATTACTCTTTTTTAATAAAGAAGGGTTTTGTGCTAATTTTATTTATTGAATTCGTACATCTCTTGGATCCTTTGTTGTTGAAAATTATAGTTGATAAACTTACAAATTTTGATAATAGTGATATTTTGTGGATTGTTGGTGCTGTAGTCGGACTTTTTGTTTTCAGACGTTTTTCGAGTATTTTAAACTTTGTGAAAGACAAATTATTTTTTCGAATTATTACTTCTGCTGAACGTGAATTTATGGTAAATGTTCAAAGCAAAATGGTTTTGTTGTCTTTGGCTTATCATGAAAGAGAGGACACTGGAAATAAGATAATTAAAATTGATAAAGGGGTACAGAAAATCATTCAACTATTTGAAAGTATCTATTGGGAAGTAGCGCCAGTAGTGATTAAACTTGTTATTGTATGTGGAATTTTATTTTGGACTGATTTTAGATTGGGCTTTTCTTTTATTTTATTTGCTCCAGCGTTTATCTTGCTTTCAGTTAGGGTTAATCAAATTATCAGACCAATGCGTAAGAAAAGATATAAGCGTTATGAAGACGCAGCTGGTTTGATGACACAATCTATTATTAATATCAACACGGTTAAGTCATTTGTGCGTGAAAAATGGGAAGTTTCACAAGCTACGAAAATTAGAAATGAAATTAAGAAATTAGGATTATTTGAGTGGGGTAAGATTTTGCGTTCAGGATTATTGCGTTTATTGATAAGTGATTTAGGGAAGTCATCGATAATTCTGATTGGAGTTTTTTTGGTTTCCAGAGGAGAGATGACTACTGGAACTTTGATTTTTATTTTTATGATTTCAAATGAAGCTTACAATCATCTTTATAGACTTTCAAGGTTTTACGACCAAACAGAGGAAGGTGTTGTTGCTGTTGAGCGTTATCTAAAACTATTAAAGGAGGTTCCAGAAATAAAGAATAAGAAAAATGGTTTGAAACCAAAAAGTATTTTAGGAGAAATCGACTTTGAAGGTGTTGATTTTGCATATCAAGAGGCTAAGAATCAAGCACTAAGAAGTGTTTCTGCTAAAATTGTACCAGGGACCATAAACGCATTAGTGGGTCCGTCAGGAGGAGGGAAAACTACTTTTGCAAGAATGATCTATAGACATTATGATCCACAAAAAGGAGTTGTTAAAATTGACGGAGTTAACTTGCAAGATTTGGATTTATATCATTTCAGAAAGTTCATTTCCATAGTTCCACAAGAGGTTGAAATTTTTAGTACTGATATTAAAAGCAATATTTCTTACGCAAATCCTGATGCAAGTTTTGCTGAAATCAAGAAAGCTGCAAAAATTGCGAATGCAGAGGAATTTATTAGTAAATTATCTGAGGGCTATAAAACTAAAGTTGGGGAAAGAGGGATTAAGTTATCTGGTGGACAAAGACAACGAATTGGAATTGCCAGAGCAATCCTAGCAGATCCTAAAATTTTAATATTTGATGAAGCAACTAGTAGTCTTGATTCTCAGAGTGAAAAGTTAATTCAAGAGTCTATGGATAAAGTTAGTAAGGGTAGGACTGTGATAATTATAGCGCATAGACTGAGCACTATTAGAAAAGCTGACAAAATTATTGTTTTGGAAAATGGAAAAATAGTTGAAAAAGGTAGTCATAAAGAACTTTCTGCACAAAAAAGTGGAATCTATGCTAAATTACTAAAACTTCAGAAAATAGGAGATATAGAGTAATTTAGATTTATAATCCAATATAGAAAAACTACAAAGGCACCGCTGAGATCAGTTGATCTCAGCGGTGCTAATAGCGGTATCGGTGTCTGTTTGTTTCATCAGCGCAAATCAATCCTTTGTGGCGGTTTGGTGTCTGTGAAATAAGGGGCACCATTTTGCCATCCTATTTCTCGACCAGGGTTTTGTTGTTTCAATCTTCCAACAACCTTCTTTTTTCTACCTGTAGTGATTTGCTTTTCTGATCTAGCGACTCTTTCTGTGTTTTGCGACATGTTTCCTCCATCTGGTTTAGATTGAAAAAATTGTACTGCCAACTACTCTAATTTTATGCATAAAATTGATTTAAAATCAAATCGTAATAGATTTAATGGTTAATTATCGGAAAAGCTAGTTTGATATTTGAATGAAATCGGTGTATTATTGTATCACTGTTTGGTATTTAAATAATACAAAATACAAAATACACAATAATATGGTAAAAGGGGAAAGATAAAAATTCTTTTATTAGAAGGAGTTCATGAAAATGCTGTTAAATATTTTAATTCAAGAGGATATAAAAATATTGAATATCATAAAAAAGTTTTGAATGAAAAAGAACTTATTGAAAAAATTAAAGATGTTTATTTGATTGGAATTCGTTCAAGGACTCAGTTGACGGAAAGAGTGCTTAAGGCAGTAAAAAAATTAATTGCCGTTGGTAATTTTTGTATTGGAACAAATCAAGTTGATTTGACTGTGTCTAAGAAACTAGGAATTCCAGTTTTTAATGCACTATATTCGAATATTAGAAGTGTTGCGGAGTTAGTTATTGCGGAGTCTATTATGATGATGCGTGGTATTCCAGAAAAAAATAGCGCATCATAATGGTGGATGGTTGAAGAATTCTGAAAACTTCTTTGAAATAAGAGGAAAATCCATTGGAATAGTGTGATATGGACACATTGGATCACAGGTCTCAGTTTTGGCTGAGTCTGTGGGTATGAAAGTGTATTATTATGATGTTGAAAATAAATTCTCCATTGGTAATGCTCAAATGTGCGACTCCCTAACTGAACTTTTGGGAATTTCTGATATTGTAACATTGCATGTTCCAGGAACTGATATTACAAAGGAGACAATTGGAAAAGATGAAATTTCTGCTATGAAAAAAAGGTTCTTATTTGATAAATGTATCTCGTGGCAATGTTGTTGTGATTGATCAGCTCAAGAAGGCTTTGGAAAAAAAGAACATACTTGGTGCTGTAATTGATGTTTTTCTTCTTGAGCCAGCTTCGAAGGATAATGAATTTGTCTCTGAATTAAGGGGATTTTACAATGTACTGATGACACATCATATTGGTGGAAGTACTCAAGAAGCTCAGCAAAATATTTCAATTGAAGTAGCTGAAAAATTAGCAAAGTACAGTGACATAGGAACAACAGTGAGTACTGTTAATTTTTCTTAGGTTCAACTTCCTCCCAAGAGACAACGATGTAGATTTTTGCATATACATAAAAATGTTCTTGGTGTTATGGAAAATATAAACAAAGTTTTTTCAAATAATAAACTCAACGTAGCAAGTCAATATTTACAGACCGATTCAGATGTTGGTTATGTTGTGATGGGGGGTGATACAAAAGAAATATACTTCTCACTTTTAAATGAATTAAATTCAATTCCAAATACGATTAGAGCCAGAAAATTACACTAATACAAGAATTGTAAATTATGATTACATTTAACGTTGGACAATCAAGAATCACCAAGGAATTAAAGAATGATATAAAAGAAGCTGTAGATGAAAATATTCTAGAGATTTTTCATCGTTCAGATGAATTTACAGAAATTTCAAAAACAGCTGTTTTGCGAATGAAAGAATTTCTTAATATTTCTCAAGAATACGGAATTATTTTTACATCTTCTGCTACAGAGTCAATGCAACTAGTTATTCAAAATTGTTGCAGAAAAACGATTTATTTCTGCTAGTAAAGATCTGAGTTTTTTTGTTAAAGATGTCAAAAATAGATCGGAAACAGTTTTTTGTCTAAAAGCAAAAAAGGAAATAATTAAAATGCTCCATGTAGAGTGTCGTAAGAAAGGTTATTTATTGGGAAAGGGCTATGGTGATTTGAAGTACGAAACAATTAGAATTTCTAATCTTCCATCAATTTCTGTTAACAGATTAGATGAACTTTTGGGTTGTATTGATAGTGTTTTGAGCTGATGATGTTGATAATTTTTTTTGTTTAGTGTATTTTACAAGTGATAAGCAAGCAAAAAGGCCTTATATATGGATGCAAAAGAAAAAATAAAAGAGAGTCTTCCGGTTGCAGAATTGGTAGGTGAATATGTAAAATTAGACAAGGCAGGTGTTAATTATAAAGCACTATGTCCTTTTCACAATGAAAAAACACCTTCTTTTATTGTAAATGTTGAACGAAACTTTTGGTATTGTTTTGGGTGTCAAAGAGGTGGTGATATCTTTTCTTTTTTGATGGAAATCGAAGGTTTGGAATTTCGTGAGGCCATGATTAGGCTGGCAGAGAAAACTAATGTTGAATTGCCCAAATTTCAGAGTAAGTCAAATATCGAATATCGAAGTAAAAAACAAAAAGCTGCTGAAATATTAGAGATATCAGCAAGTGTTTATACTAAATATCTAAAACATCCCCAAAACGGTAAATTAATTAGAGAATATCTCACTTCTCGGAAAATAGGAAATGAACTAATTTCTGATTTTAGGATTGGTTATGCGCCAAAAGATTGGCGTTGGATGATAAACTATCTAAGAAGCAAGGGATATTCTACTGTGGAAGTTGCAGAAGCTGGTTTGTCAGTATCAAATGCAGGAGGAGAGGATTATGATAGATTCCGTGACAGAGTTATGTTTCCAGTTATTAGTGAAGTAGGTTCTGTTGTCGGATATTCTGCTCGAGTGGCTCCAGGTGGTGATGAAAAGAATGCTAAATATATAAATACTCCGCAGTCTATTGTTTATGACAAGAGTAAAGTTTTGTATGGTCTTTATCAAAGCAAGAGAGCTATCAGGAAAGAGGACTCAGTTATTGTCGTAGAAGGAAACGTTGATGTGGTGGCGTCTCATTATGCTGGGGTCAAAAACGTAGTTGCTATTTCAGGAACGGCACTTTCAGTTGAGCAGGTTAGACTATTAAAGAGATATACGCAAAACATAAAACTGTGTCTTGATTCAGATGAAGCTGGGCAAAAAGCTACAGAAAGAAGCATACAGACTTGTTTGCAGGAATCTATGGAAGTGGAAGTTATTCTTTTGCCAGAAGGAATGAAGGATATCGGTGATTTGGTTATGGACAATGCTGCGGTTTGGACTGAGTTGTCGAAAAAAACTGTTCCTGTTATGCAATATTTCTTTAAGAATATCTTTGCAAAAAATGATGTCAATGATATTCGTGGTAAAAAGAATATAGCTAAAGAATTACTGAATATAATAAAAGATATAGCAGATCCAATTGAACAAAGTTATTGGTTGAAAAAATTATCTCTAAAAATAGACATAGAAGAAGAAGTATTGACTAATGTTTTGGAAAAGGTTAGTCTAAAAAAAGAAACTGTTGTTTCTGCGAAGAATGAGCAGTTGCAACAGGAAAATAAGGCTGTAAAAGAGCCTGAAAAATCAAGAAAAACCATCCTGGAAGAGAGGCTTCTGGGTCTGTTTGCTTTATTTCCTCATGAACTTTCCTTAGAGGCTGCAAATTTAAATCTTAGTTTATTGGACGAAAAAAACAGGTTGATATTTGAAAGTATTTTAAAGTGGGATATTGGAGAGGAGTTGAGTCAGGAAATAAACAAATTGATATTGTGTATTAAATATAGCCATGACAAAGTTCAGGGTTTTATTGAAAATGAAATTAATCCAAAGAGTGAATGGTTAAATGTTAGTATTAATTTAGAAATAGAGTCAATTGATAAGCAGCTAAATCTGATTAAGAGGGATATTCAAAAGGCAGAGGAACTGGAGGATGATGCTGGTGCTGAGATTCTGCAACAAGAGTGGGCAAAATTAGCTAAAAGAAAGCAGGAATTGAAAAGTTTCTAAAATGGGGATTTTGTGTTTAAGAATATGTTTAAAAAGAATATTTTTTATATTCTGTATTTACTTTTAACTTCCATAGTAGTATGACGAAAAGTGTCAAAGATGCTGGAAAAACAGCAAAAAAAACAAAGAAGGTTGTAAAGAGAGTTCCTAGATCAGCCAAGGAAAGAAAGGCAATGGAAGCTAAAAGGGCTCCTTTGAAAAAGTTACCTCAGAAGATGAAAAATGATAATAAAAACCTTAGTGAAGCCGATATCCTTATTGAGAGAGGTCGTCAAAGAGGTTTTATCACGGAAGATGAAATTTTGCACTCAATGGGAAGTGTGGAAGAAAATCTTGAAGAATTGGAGGTTATATATGATAAGCTCGAAGATCTTGGGATTAAACTAGTTACATCAGAGGATGTAATTAAATCTGAAATTGAGCGTGAGACTGAAGTTAATGCAAAAAACAAGAAAAAGAAAGCTGAGGCCAAGCAGCGACAAATGACTCAGAGTAACTCATCTGATTCAGTTCAGATGTATCTAAGAGAGATTGGTAGAGTTCATCTATTGAGCGCCGAAGAGGAAGTCTCTTTAGCAAAAAGAATTGAAAAGAACGATCAATCAGCCAAGAAGAGACTTACGGAAGCAAATCTAAGATTGGTTGTTTCAATAGCTAAAAAATACGTTGGGAGAAGTCATAATCTTTCCTTTCTGGATCTTATTCAAGAAGGAAATATAGGACTTTTTCGTGCTGTGGAAAAATTTGATTACAGAAGAGGATATAAATTTTCTACTTATGCAACTTGGTGGATTCGTCAAGCAATTACACGTGCAATCGCTGATCAGTCAAGAACTATTAGAATCCCAGTGCATATGGTTGAAACTATAAATAAATATATTCAAGTTGTGAGAAGATTGGTTCAAGAGCTTGGAAGAGAGCCTTTGCCGGAGGAAATTGCGACTGAAATGGATGTTGAAGTTGATAAGGTTCGACATATCATGAAGATATCTCAAGATACAGTTTCGCTGGAGTCTTCAGTTGGAGATGGTGACAACGAAAGTGTTCTCGGTGATTTTATTGAAGATACAGAGTCAATTATGCCGCACCATGAGGCCGCTAGAACTTTACTCAAGAATCATATAGGGGAGGTTTTAGAATATTTAACTCCAAGAGAGCAAAAGATTTTACAAATTCGTTTTGGTTTAGAGGATGGAGTGACTCATACACTAGAAGAAGTTGGCCAAGAATTTGGTGTGACTCGTGAAAGAATTCGTCAAATTGAAGCAAAATCATTGGAGAAAATTAGGGAACAGAAAGGAATTCAAAAACTACGTGACTATTAGGATTCATTTTTTAGAAAAAAATTGATAGCTTTTTATGTTTAGTTTCTCGAAATTTTTTAGTTTGGGGAGATTTTTTAGTTGTTATTTTTTTGGTAACATTTAGCTTTTAAAATACCTTAACCAAAGTTTGTTTTGGGTTGAAAAATAATTTTATTGTATTAGAAAAAAGTGTTGCTCAGAAAATAAAAAAATGTTACACTAGGCCTAAGTTAAAGATACCAATTTTTTGTATGGCATTTCAAAAAAAACACAAGGAAAACAAAAAGTTTTTCAACGGAGCATTTCGTTCCATTGTTGAGATTTTTGTTATTTTTTTTATATTGATTTTTGGAATATCTTTTACAGAAAATTTTTATAATCGATATCAAGAGAGTAATAGTGATTTAATGGAGCCAGGAGCTAGTTATGCAAGACCATCAACACTCAAAGCTGTTGTTTTGGGAGAAGAGACTGAAGCGAAAGACTTTGAAGAGCCAATCTTTAAGAGTGAAAATTATCAAATCAAACAGGTCACATTTGGCGGAGATGTAACAATTCCGCTTGATGATTCGCAAAATAGAAATTTAGAGATAGAGGATGTTTCGAGTGAACTTTTAACAACGAGAGATCAAGAGGATGTTAAGCTTGTTGTTTCTTGGAAAACAAACAAGCCAGCCACTTCAATTTTAGATTATGGGAAAGATTTAAATAATTCAAAAGAGACAATAAAAGAGGACAACTATGGGTTTACGCACAGTGCTGTACTATCAAGTTTAGACTATTCCTCGGCATATTCTTATCGAATAAAAATTGAGGATAGATGGGTTAATGAGATTGATTCTAAAGAATTTGCATTTTATACAGGTGCACCAAAAGTTTCTTTAGTAGACCTGTTATTCGGAGCATTTTCAGATGTATTTAGTTGGGCAATTAAGAAATAAGGGCTGATAAAGTATATATATAAACATTAAATGAAACAAATATGAAAAAATAACGACAGAGAAAATAAAGCCAAAATGCCATACACGTTTTATAACTTTCTGAAGTTTATACAAAAAATAGGAATAAGTGAAAATATTAAAAAATAAAAACAATCTATTCTCATTCATTACTTACTCAGCGTTTATCGTTGTGGTTGTTTTGTGTTCCTTATTTTCATTAAAGTCTCTTGCGATAGCCCAGACAAATGCAAATGTGGATGTCTCGGCATATCTTCTTAATGCAAATAATGAAGCTATTCCAAATGGTGAATATGAAATTCGGTTTGCACTTTACATGACAAATAGGGCGTTACCCGACTCTTATCCGTCAGAAACAGATACACGCGTTTGGGAAGAAACTCAAACAGTAGTGATTTATAATGGTCTTTTGAAAGCTTATCTGGGGGAAGAAAATCCATTGCCAGTTGGTCTTGATTTTGCTGGTACTCAATATTTTCTAGGTATCAGAGTCGGTAAGGACAGTGAAATGGTTCCAAGAAAGAGAATCGCATCAGTACCACTTGCTAGAAATTCAATTAGATCGCTTACTTCTAATAACGCAGTAACATTAAATGGAGCTGTAGCTGGAAATGCTGCAGGGAACATTGTTGCGCTTGGGTCAGATGGAAAAATTGATTCCAATCTATTTTCAGCTAACGAAACTGATATTAGTGGTTTAGTTGATGACAATGATGATCGTTTACATGATCAAAACACTGATACCGGAACAGATAGCAAGATATTCACACTAGGAGACGGTGCTGGAATCAGTGGAAACTTTGATTTTACGATTTCTGCGAGTACGGGACAGCCAACATTGAGATATAATACTACAACTACAACTTGGCAGTTATCAAACAATGGTTCTAGCTTTAGTGACATTAGCACGAGTAAAACTGCTTCAGGAAGCTTCTTGTCGCTATCTGGTGGAACAATGACTGGTGATGTCGTATTCTCACCAATGCAAACTTTTGATACTACATCTTTAAATGGTGTTGTGAATCTTGCGCATGGTGGAACTGGTTTAACGACTAGCGATTATATGAGCAGTAATTTGATCTATTATGATAGTGGTAATAGTCTTTCTTCCTTGCCAATTGGGTCTCATGGACAGGTTTTACAGTCTTTTAATGGAGCACTAACTTGGAGAGATGAGACAGCTGGAATGTCACATAATTTACTTTCTTTATCTCATCCTGATACAGTTTCAGCTTCTCCTTTGAGCGGTGATATAATTGTTGGGCAGTCATTTACAGGGGGAGTAATAAGATGGCAAAGATTCCCTATTGGAAATGCTGGGCAAATGTTAGCTACTTTAGATGGAATAAATCTTTCTTGGAATGATACAACTACCATTACGGAAGTTGGAACATTAACTTCTGGTATTTGGAATGCTGGACTAATTGATGATATTTATGTTTCAAATAATCTCACAATCAATGCTGGGAATATAACAAATTCAAATTTAACACTAAGTCAATCACTTTCACCAACGCCTCTTGCGGAAGGTTTGGTTCAGTGGGATACAGACAATGATAGACTTGTAATTGGAACTGGTGCTGGGCAAGCAATTTTTTATCCAGGTCCTGGTGCTGGAGGAATAGGTGGTGTAGGGAATGCAGGAGAAATAACTTATTGGCAAGATGCAACGACTCTTGCTGGAGAATCTAATTTATCTGTGATAAGAGGTGGAACGGGTAGAGGAGCTCTAGATTCTAATGGTGTGCTATATGGAAATGGAACCTCAGTAGTTGGAGTAACTGCAGCTGGAACGGAAGCCCAAGTTTTAACAGCTAATTCTTCAGGAATTCCAATTTTTGTTTCAGTGAGTGGAGATATAAATATTGCAGCGAATGGAGTAGCAACAATTCAATCAGATTCAGTTACTCTTGGAACCGATACGGTTGGTGGTTATATAAGATCACTGTCTAATGGGAATGGTTTAGTTGTCTCTAGTGGTGGACTTGAGAGTGTTGATGCCTCATATGATTTAGGCTCATTAACCTCTGACTGGAACCAAACAGGAGCTTTTGATATAGTACTTTCTGATGCTTCAAGTGAACTTAGGATAATGGAAGCCTCGGGTTCTACTTTCTATGGAACACTTGATGTGGGAGATTTAACAGCTGACAGAACTTATACTTTGCCAGATCAAAGTGGGACACTTGCTCTTTCTGGTGATATCCATAGTCCAGTCACTTTAGTAGGACAAAGTTATTTGTCATTAAGCGCCCAGGAAATAACTGCTGGGCAAATTAATCTTACTTCAAATGTTACTGGAACTTTACCAGTTACAAATGGTGGAATTGGAATAACATCGATAACTTCTAACGGAATCTTATATGGAAATGGTTCTGGCGCTGTTGGTGTAACATCTGCTGGAACCTCGGGGCAACTAGTAGTAGCAAATGCTTCTGGTGTACCAACATTTGTTTCAATGAGTGGAGATGTTTTATTGTCCGCTGCTGGTGTTGCTTCTTTGCAGTCTGATACTGTTACTGGTGTCGAGATTGTGGACAGTTCAATCGGAGAAGTTGAGTTAAACATTACAAATGTACCAACTGAAAATTATATTTTGAAATATGTAGGATCTGACCTTACATGGGTACCTGAATCTGGCGGAAGTGGTGCTTCTAAATGGACAGATATGGGGGTTTACACATATTTATCTCACACAGGAGACGATCTATTAGTCGGAGGTAGCGTGATTGATCAGGCCTCATTTTTCTTTAATAGTTCTGAGTCAACAATAGCCTTTGAGGGAGCTACAGGAGACGCATATGAAACTACTTTGGAAGTGGATGATCCAACAGCGGATAGAAGGATTGTTTTTCCGGACGAAAGTGGAACTGTTATATTGGACACTGATTCACAACTACATGATGCAGCAACACTAACAGGACAAAATTATCTTTCATTAACGAATCAACAAATAACTGCGAATCAAATTAATCTTACTTCGCATGTTATTGGTACACTACCAGTAGTAAATGGTGGTACTGGTGTAACAATTTTTGCTGCCAATAGATTTTTGATTGGAAATGGTTCTGGAGCAGTACAATCGTTGGCTGCTGGTACTAGTGGACAAGTTATGTTAACTAATGCTTCTGGTGTACCAACATTTATTTCAATGACAGGTGAAGTTACAATGGATAGTCTTGGAGTTACTACAATTCAAAGTGATTCAGTTGCTCTCGGAACAGATACAACAGGAAATTATGTACAAGCACTAACAAATGGAAATGGAATAGCTGGAGCAAATGGAGGAAGCGAATCAGCTAGTTTAACCTTAGCTCTAGGAAATCTTTCATCTGACTGGAATCAAGCAGGAGCTTTTGACATAGTGCTTTCAGATGCTTCAAGTGAACTTAGAATAATGGAAGAGGTTGGTGCAACTTTCTATGGAACTATAGATGTTGGAGATTTAACAGCTGATAGAGTTATTACCTTACCAAATCAAAGTGGAACAGTAGCATTAACTTCTGATCTTCATAGCGCAGTAACACTAACAGGTCAAAGCTACCTTTCACTTTCAAATCAACAAATTACTGCAAGTCAAATAGATTTAACTTCAAATGTAACAGGAACACTTCCAGTAACAAACGGAGGAATCGGAAGTGCAACATTAGCTTCTAATGGAATACTATATGGAAATGGAACTGGTGCTGTTGGTGTAACAATTGCAGGAACTTCATCACAACTAGTAGTGGCAAATGCTTCTGGTGTACCAACATTTGTTTCAATGAGCGGAGATGTAAACATCGCAGTTGATGGAACAACTACAATTCAAGCTAATGCAATTGGAACATCAGAAATTACAAACGATACAATATTGGAAGTAGATATCAATGCAACTAATGTTCCAGTTAACGCTCAAATTTTGAAATACGATAGCGTTTCAGGAGGATTTACTTGGGCCACTGAAACTGGTGGAAGTGGAAGTTCAAAATGGACAGATGCGGGAGCATTTACATATCTAACTAATACATCGGATGATTTAGTCATAGGTAGTTCTGCTATAACAAATGCACCATTCTTTTTTGATGTTGATGATTCTGGAGAGTTAAATACTCAATCAATTACATTTGAGGGCTCAACTGATGATGCTTATGAAACTAAGTTTGTAATTACAGACCCAACTGCTGATAGAAAAATTACTTTTCCGAATTCAAGTGGGACAGTTGTATTCTCAGGTGGAAGTGGAAGTTCAAAATGGACAGATGCAGGAACAATTACTTATCTTTCTGCAACTACAGATGATTTAGTTGTTGGTGGTTCAACTTTAGATGCTCCATTTTCAGTTGATGTATCAACAAACACTGTGAGGATTGGTTCTGGTGCAACGAATAATGCAATCTTAAATATGTATTCTTCTGATGGTGACACAGGGTCTATTACTTATACTGTTGATGATGCATGGGCTTTCGAAAATGGAAATGTTGGAATTGGAGACGCGAGTCCAGCAGCATTATTGACAGTTGGAGCGGGTGATGTTTTTCAAATAAATTCTAGTGGAGCGATTATTGCTGCCACAGGAATCACGTCTTCTGGAGCCACTACACTTTCTGCTTTAGGAACTGGAATAGTTCATGTTAATGCTTCAGGGTTACTTTCTTCAAGTGCCATTGATTTAACTTCTTCTGATGTATCAGGGATACTTCCAGTAGCAAGTGGAGGAACTGGCGTTGTTTCCCTAGTTTCTAATGGAATGATTTATGGTAATGGAACTGGGGCTGTTCAAACTACTACTGCAGGAATTTCTGGTCAAATGATAGTAGCAAATGCTTCTGGTATCCCAACTTTTGTTACTGTTAGTAATGATTTATTAATGGATGCAAGCGGAAATATGACTATTCAGGCTGATGCTGTTGGTTCCAATGAAATAATTGATGATTCAATAGCAGAGGTAGATATTGATGCAACTAATGCACCAACTAATGGATATATCTTAAAGTACGACCAAACTTCAGGCGGGTTTACATGGGCTGAAGAAACTGGAGGATCTGGAGGATCTAAATGGACAGAAGCAGGATCTGTTCCAAATGAATATACATATATGACTGATGTTTCAAGGGATTTACTCATAGGTGGTGCGACTCCACTTGAAGCTGCTTTTTTCTTTGATGTTTCAAATGCTTCTCTTAGATTTGAAGGTTTAACTGCTGATGTATATGAAACAACATTGAATATTACTGATCCAACTGCAGATAGAACGATAACAATTCCAGATGCTAGTGGAACAGTTGCATTAACTTCTGATATTCATGATGCAGTAACACTAAGTGGAGCATATGATTACATCACACTTAGCGGACAAGATATAATTAGAGGGCAAATAGATTTAACAACTGATGTTACAGGAACACTCCCAGTAATTAATGGTGGTACGGGAAATACAACACTAACCCAGAACGGCGTATTGTTTGGAAATGGTTTAGGAGCTGCTGGAGTTACTACTGCTGGAACAGCTGGACAATTTTTAGTTGCAAATGCAATTGCAGTTCCAACATTTGTAACAATGAGTGGAGATGTGACAATTACTGATTTTGGAGTTGCTACTATCGGTTCTGATTCAGTTGCTCTTGGAACAGATACAACAGGAAATTATGTACAAGCACTAACAAATGGAAATGGAATAGCTGGAGCAAATGGAGGAAGCGAATCGGCTAGTTTAACCTTAGCTCTAGGAAATCTTTCATCTGACTGGAATCAATCAGGAGCTTTTGACATAGTACTAGCAAATGGAGGAAGTGAACTTAGAATAATGGAAGCTTCTGGTTCTACTTTTTATGGAACATTTGATGTATCTGATCTAACAGCAGACAGAATCTACACATTCCCTGATCAAAGTGGAACAGTAGCAATGACAAATGATATTCATGATGCAGTAACACTAACAGGTCAAAGCTACCTTTCACTTTCAAATCAACAAATTACTGCAAGTCAAATAGATTTAACTTCAAATGTAACAGGAACACTTCCAGTAACAAACGGAGGAATCGGAAGTGCAACATTAGCTTCTAATGGAATACTATATGGAAATGGAACTGGTGCTGTTGGTGTAACAATTGCAGGAACTTCATCACAACTAGTAGTGGCAAATGCTTCTGGTGTACCAACATTTGTTTCAATGAGCGGAGATGTAAACATCGCAGTTGATGGAACAACTACAATTCAAGCTAATGCAATTGGAACATCAGAAATTACAAACGATACAATATTGGAAGTAGATATCAATGCAACTAATGCACCAACTAATGGATATATCTTAAAATACGATTCAGCCTCAGGAGGATTTACATGGGCTGAAGAAACTGGAGGAACTGGAGGATCTAAATGGACAGATAATGGAACATTTACATACTTAACAGCTGAAACAGATGATCTATTAATTGGAGGATCTACTACAGAAACAGCATCTTTCTTCTTTGATATTTCAGATTCTTCAATCTCATTTGAAGGTTCAACTGCTGATGTATATGAAACAACATTGAATATCACTGATCCAACTGTAGATAGAACGATAACAATTCCAGATGCTAGTGGAACAGTTGCATTAACTTCTGATATTCATGATGCAGTAACACTAACAGGTCAAAGCTACCTTTCACTTTCAAATCAACAAATTACTGCAAATCAAATAAATTTAACTTCAAATGTTACAGGAATATTACCTGCGATGAATGGTGGAACTGGTATTAATACTTCATCTGCTTCTGGTGTTGCTACTGTAACGGGAGGAAATTGGTCAGTCGATTCAGCTCTAGCAGTTGGTTATGGTGGTACAGGAGTTACATCTGAAATAGATTTTGAAAATAAAGTTGAGGGTTATATTTTTGATAATGATAGTGAGTCAATCTTAGGTTCTTGGAATGTAGTAGACAACGTTGGTTTGAAATTTGGAACAACACTAGGTATTACTGCAGAATATAATACTGCAAATTCAAGATTACAATTTACTGATGGTGTAAATACTCTAATGGGAATCTCAGACACTGGTACTGTTGGTAACTTGTTTGTAAGTGGAGGAATCTCAACATTCAATACTACTGTGACTGATGGATATGGTGAATTCATGGGGCTTTGCTTGGGTGATGGAACTAATTGTATTACAGACTGGAGTTCTGTTGGAGGAATTTCTGGTGCTAGTTCTGCTGGAAGAGTCGCTTATTGGGATGGAGCAAATTCACTAACAGGGGAAGATCAATTGGCACCATCTCGTGGTGGTACTGGGTTAGACACTGCTTCTTTAAGTGGTATCCCAACAATTTCTTCAGGAACATGGTCAACTTCTCCATATCTTGGTCTTGGTTTTGGTGGTACAGGAGGATCACTTTCCGATCCGAATGCTGATAGAATAATGGTTTGGGATGATAGTGCTGGAGCAACAACCTGGTTAGCACTTGATAATGGACTTTCGATTAATTCAACACCAATATTGAGTCTCGATGTGACTACATCTGGTGTGACAACGACTACTCAATCTAATTCTGGTTTGGAAATTGGTTCAGATGGACTGAGACTTATGGGAGGATGTGCTCAAGATCAAATTCTTTCCTGGGATTTAGCTGGTCAACTTTGGAAGTGTGTTTCTAATACAGGTGGGTCAAGTGACTGGACTGACAATGGAGTTATTGCATATCTAACTGATGTTACTAATGATTTTGCAATCGGTGGGAATTCTCTTTCCAATGCAATGTTTAGTATTGATGAGAGTACTGGAGTGTTTGGATTTGGTTTGGATAATAGTGCTAATCCTCGATTTGATTTTGCTGCAACAAATGGTGATACTGGAAGTTTCGGATTTAATGAAAATGATGCGTTTTATATTACAGGAGCTGATTTTGGAATTGATCAAATAGATCCAACTGCAGCCTTGGATTTACCAGTATCTACAACTTCAAGGTCTTCGCTTCGAGTGAGGACAGGTATTGCTCCAACAACTGCGAATGAAGGAGATATCTATTCGGATGGAACAGACTTATTGTTTTATGATGGATCTTCGTGGATGGATTTGACTTCTCAAGGAACGACAACTTTCTTGGGATTAACTGATACTCCTAGTTCATATACAGCTGGTTCACTTCTATTCACTTCTGGGGTAGCGGTGACGCAGGATAACACGAATTTATTTTGGGATGATGCAAATAAACGAGTAGGACTTGGGACAACAATTCCGAGTACTAATCTTCATATATATCAAGATTTGCCGACTGCTAATCAGAAATTGTTTCAAATTGGAACTAGCGATGAAGTTGAAAGATTTAGTGTAGACGAAGATGGTGATGTTAAGATAGGGGGTTTTGGCAATATATCTTCAGGTTCTAATAATATATATTTGAATAATGCAGGCGGTGGAATAACTTTAAATACCTCTAGTTATATTTCTAGCTCAAAAACAACGATTGGTTATTCATGGACAGAGCCTCCAACTGGTGGTTTGTTGGTAGCGGGGGATGTTGGTATCGGAAATATTTCACCAACTGAAAAATTAACAGTGGCCGGAAATATTGCAATGAATAGAGTAGATGCGCCTGGGATGCCAACTGCCTTGGTAAATGCAGTTGCTGGAAACTTGAACGGTGTATATCGATATCGAATTACATATATAACAACTGATGGAGAAACTGAGGCAAGTGTGGAATCAGCAGTGATAAATCCAGTTGACCAGCAAGCAAATGTGACTTTGCCAGTTTCTCCAGACTCATCAGTAACGGGGAGGAGAATTTATAGAACATTAGCAGGGGCAACTGCTCCTTATAATTCACAATTAGTTGCTACAGTTGCAAATAATGTTGATGTGAATTATGTAGACAATATTGCAGATGGTTCACTCGGAGCATTGCAACCAATTGTTAATTCAACTGGTGGTAGAGTTTTTGCAAATGCTGATCAAATTTTAGTTCTAGATTCACAATCTAGTATTTTAGGCCTAGATGCAGGATTAAATAGCACAGGTCTTAGTCAAACACTGTTTGGTAAGAATGCAGGAAATGCTAACACTGGTGGTTTTGTGACAGCTATCGGTGATATGGCTGGATATCAAAATGAGGGAGAGAATTTAGTTGTGATTGGTTATGGTGCTGGTCGTGAGAATTCTGGTGACGGAGCTACTTCTTTTGGATATCAATCTGGATACTTGAATTCGGTAGATGGTTTAGTTTCAGTTGGATACAATGCGGGTTATCAAAATTCCGGTGCTAATAGCACAGTGGTCGGATCCTATTCTGGTAATCAAAATTCCGGTGCTAATGTATCAGCACTTGGTTATCGAGCGGGTCGAGAAAATTCAGGAGATAATGGAATATTTATTGGTTATGAAGCTGGATATCAAAATACAACTGCAAATCAATTTATTTTAAAACAGTCAAATATAAATAGCACACCACTTATTCAAGGTGATTTTGCATCGGGACGTGTTGGAATTGGAACAACTAGCCCTCAAGATACATTGGATGTATATGGAAATTTGAGGTTAAGCGTAGGATCCACCGAGACCGCAACAATTAAGAGTCAGCAAAATACCATTGGTGGTGCGTATAGAAATTTAGATGTATTCGGTAATGATATAAATTTTAGAACTGCTACCTCAGAAGAAGGCACAAATTCACAAAGTAGATTAATTATAAAGAGTACTTCTGGCAATGTGGGAATTGGGGATGAGTCTCCAAATTCACTCTTTACTGTTGGGGCAGGGGATGCTTTTCAAATTAATAATAGTGGACAAATAACTTCTGGAACATGGATGGGGGATATAGTCGCTGCACAGTATGGTGGAACTGGAATTGATACTTCAAGTTCAACTGGTGTACCAACAATATCTGCCGGAACTTGGTCAGTAGCAACTTCTCTAGATGTTACAACTGGTGGAACTGGAA
>Ga0209633_10002216_pt1 | contig 19054 bp, 15 predicted proteins | sample Cruoilmetagenom1_FD_187290 | JGI IMG/M metagenome (GOLD analysis project Ga0209633, IMG submission 187290) | Oil polluted marine microbial communities from Coal Oil Point, Santa Barbara, California, USA - Sample 1 (SPAdes) (version 2) | ecosystem: Environmental > Aquatic > Marine > Oil seeps ... | reverse complement strand
CCGGATTTCCTTCCGTTGGGGAGTGCCCCTACGGATTTACCGAAGGCGACGTTACCGGTAACTGAGCTCAGGCTTAATGCAAAACTTCCGGGAATAGGGCCTTTACCGTAACGGGAACTTTTGAATTCTCTGTGGTAGGTTGATCCGAGGAATTCATCGATTTCTACGGTCCATCGGTCTGCATAATCATCATCATTACCGAATTTCGGAACTTTTTTTATAAGTGTCTGCTGAATCTCAAAGCCCGTTGGAGATGTGGTTTCATCCTCAAAATTGGTACTTACCGCATGGATGAGTTGTTTCGATGTGAACACTTTCTTGTCATACAGGGCGTAATGTATGGCCGCGAATGAATCTCCTACAGATACCGCGCCGGCGGTTGGGCCTCCATCAGCCGTATACCGGGCGCCGCCTTCAATAAGGGATTTCCCCCGCTGAATACTGTCGTGGATCAGCGAAGATCTGAAGGCGTTCTGATCGTGAAGTATGTGCATTTCGTCGCTGATATGCTCCACGATTACCTGAAGTTCCATGAAATAACGAAGCTGACGTTTGTAGGCCTTCATAATCTCATCGGCACTCTTGAATGTTTCCAGTGTTCCGTCACCGGGAAGCAGCATTATCCCGGTTGCAGGATCGGTTCCGTTGTTGAGGGTTATCTCGAAAACCTTGGCCAGGTTCAGCCAGGAGCCCTTGGCGGCAAAATCCCATTTCCCCGGGACTGAGGCTTCGATACAGCCTACAGGGGCCCAGGTGTAGAGATCTTCCTCGGCTACGCCCATATTCTTCAGAATTCTCATAACACCCGGATCGTTGTAGAGCGCCGGCTGACCGCCCTTATGTTCATGGACGACTTCCAAGGCCCGGTGCATGAATTCGTCGGATGTTCCCTCGAACCATTTCAGGGAAACTGACGGTTTGGTTAAGCCCATCTCACCGGTGGCATCCAGTACGATGTGTGTGAGATTGTTTACCGCATCTTTACCGTCTGCGGTCTGTCCACCGATGGCCAGATTTTCGGCGAGGTGATATCCGGGGAAATATTCGCTGTCCGGCCATGAGCGTAGTTTGTTTATCTCGTTAGCCTTGATGAAGAATGATTCCACGAGTTCCAGGGCGAAGTCTCGAGTAATGATTCCTTTCTCCATATCGTTTTTCAGGTAGGGCCAGAGGTATTGGTCGAAACGCCCGAGGGAAATGGCGTGGCCGTTGGTTTCAATCTGGAGTATGAGCTGTATGAACCATACGGTCTGTATGGCCTGCCAGAATGTTTTTGCCGGACCGGCAGGTACCTGCCGGCAGTTGTCGGACATGGTGAGCAGCTCTTTCTTCCTGACCGGATCAGCGGTACTGTCCGCCAGTTCAGCAAGTTTGTCTGCGAAGCGGCGGGCAAAATTGATGACAGCCTTATTGGTAATTATGACCGACTGGAGGAACCAGTACTGAGATATGGTACCGGGCTCTGTCAGATCAAGTTCATCGAGTCGCTTCTGTGCCTGAGCGATGACACCATTCAGCCCTTCTTTAAGAACCATTTCATGATCTGGAAGAACATTGCCGAGACCGGCCGCCGTACACCATGTATCGTCAATGGCGTTTATTTCCCATGCCACTTTGGCCTGTTCAGGAAGCTGGCTCCATATACTTTTAAAGAGTGTTTTATTGTTCCAGTAGCCGATAGTTTCAAGGATACGCTCTTTGGCTTTCTCTTCAACAGTGAACTGATCACAGGGGCGCTGGGCAAAGTGGTATGGTTCTCCCCGGAATTCGTTTACGATCCAGTCAGTGGAATATTCCGGAAAAACCGGCGCGGCTCGGACGGAACCGGCCTGATTTCCAACCAGAAGCTCTCCGTCTCTAACAAAGATGGTCATGGAATCAAGGACATCATAAAAAGATTGAGCTCGCCTCTTTACGATGGGCAGTCCTTCACTTTTTTTCATTGATTCAGTAAATATGACGGCTCGTTCAGGACAGATTTCAGGAAACTTTTCGAACAGCCCGTCACGGAGTTTTTGAATTCTGTTGGTCATAACCAACCCCCTGTTATGAAAACGGTTTCAATATCCCCCCATATTAGCACGTGCTAAAAGATGAATCAAATGAATATTTTGACTATCAGGTCAAAAAAACCTACTTATGGACCATGTTGAAAGTTTATTGACAGTTACAATATTGACCACTACCATAAATGTGGCTGAAATCGATTTCAATAAAAGTGAGAGATTTTATGGGTCAATATACCATTACTGAGATAGCTAAACTTTGTGAAACGTCTCCCGCCACTGTTTCCCGGGTGCTTAATAACCCTGATATTGTTGCAGTACCATTGAGAAACCGTATTAAACTGAAAATGGAAGAACTGGGCTATCGCCCGAATCCTTTCGCCTCGCGTCTCAGTTCACAGGCACGATGGGGCCTGGCTTTATTTGTTTTTGATATCCTTAATCCTTTTTTTGCATTGATAGTACGTAAAATCAGTCATCTGGCCATGGAACAACGCATACCTCTTACGGTATGCGATACCGAGAATAATGAAGAAAAAGAACGAATCTATCTGGATTATCTGCTGGATAACAAGGTAGGTGGTATCATTTTTGGAGAGGGTATCTCCAGCAGCACTATTGAAAGGGCACGGCAATCAACGGAAACGGTTCTGCTCGATCGACATTTTCAGGAAGGGGTGATTTCCGAGGTTACCAGCGACAACTATATGGGAGGGTGCCAGGCTGCTGAATATCTGATCCAATTGAATCATCGTAACATCGCTTTCATCGGTGGACCTGGGGGTTGGGCTTCAGCTGAGGATCGTTACAGGGGATATCGGGATACTCTGGAACGCTATGATATACCATTCAGACCGGAACTCATTTATGAAGGTGATTTGCGTTTCGAGTCAGGTATCGCTGCTCTCGAATACTTTCTGACACTTCCCGAATGGCCCTCCGCAATCTTCAGTGCCAACGACCAGATGGCCTTCGGAGTACTAACCAAGGCGAACAGTATGAAGATTTCCATACCCGGGGATATTTCGCTGATCGGCTTCGATGACATCCCATTGTATAGTCTTTACACAACCAGGCTTACGGCAGTTCAGCAGAATATCGAAGCTCTTTGTGAAAGTTCCTTTAAAATAATGATGACCAAGATCAGTCAGGAACAAGATATGGAGGGAATGGGCCGAGATGTTAATGACAGGATAGTTCTCCCTACAACGTTGAAAATCGGAGAAACTTGCGGAAAGTGTCTCCAGAGAACCGGTTGAATCCTGTTATGATTTCTTCGGCAGCAGTTTTCGACATCGAGCGCTATGCAACCGAGGACGGCCCCGGCATTCGAAGTGTTGTTTTCTTTAAGGGCTGCAATCTTCGCTGCAGCTGGTGTCAGAATCCGGAATCACACAGTGCTGATCCTCAAATCATGTATTCCCGGAAACAGTGTATATCCTGCGGGAGGTGTGTTGAGGAATGTCATACAGGCGCGATTCACGATACTCCTCTTTACGGATTCGTCACAGATCATGATAAGTGTGATCTATGCGGGAAATGCATCGATGTATGCTTCACAAATTCACGTAGCATAGTCGGGCGCCGAATACCGCTGGATGAAATTATGGAAGAGCTCAGAAACGATAAAACCTATTATAGTGAATCAAATGGCGGAGTCACTTTTTCCGGTGGAGAACCGCTTCTTCAGGATGAAGCCGTTTTATATCTTGCACGCAGCTGCAGGGAAGAAGGCATCAGTACGGCGCTGGAAACCGCCGGTTATGTGGTATGGTCTGTATTCGAAAAAGTTCACCCTTGGCTGAATCTGCTCTATTTTGATCTGAAACACATCGACTCTGATACTCATCGTCAGTATACCGGGGTGCCCATTGAACCGATTCTTGAGAATCTCCGCCGAGCCGGTGATTTGTTCAAAAATATCATTGTTAGAATCCCTGTTGTTCCAGGGGTGAATGATACAGCTGATATTCAGCGCCGTATGATGGCTTTTCTCGCGGAAGAAACGGCGATCAAGAATGTTGAACTGCTTCCATTCCATAGGTTGGGACTGATTAAATATGAAGGCCTCGGGATGAGGTATTCCATGAAAAATGTTGAAAATGTGCAAAAATCACATTGTAATTCCTATGCGGAAATCGGTCGTGGTATGGGCTTGAATGTTCAAGTAGGTGCCGACTGACGATGAAAGGTCTGGAACTGGCTCGTCGGTACAATTCAGATATCGTCTTACCGGCATTTATGGAGAAGGCTGCCGGTATAATTGATTCCATGACTTTCGGACTGGCCGGTCCGGGATCGGAATGTTACGGATTTGATGATGAAATATCCCGGGATCATGATTGGGGTCCCAGAGTTTGTATCTGGATTCCTGAAAACCTGTATGAGAGACAATCCGGGGAGCTGCAGAAGATCTACAATGGTCTGAAGGATACTTATTCTGGATTCAATCCAGTTGAACGTCTGGATACAAGGGTAAGGAGGGATGGAGTTATATCGGTAGAACGCTTCTACAGGAATTTTCTGGGGAGCGATCGACCCCCGGAAACTCTACGGGACTGGCTTCTTATTCCTGAAGAAGCATTATCTCTTTGCAGTAATGGAGCGGTGTTCAGAGAAGGTTCCGGGGATTTTATGGTGATGCGTAAAGTCTTGCTCTCATACTTTCCCCGGGATATCCGACTGAAAAAGATAGCATCCCGGTGTAAAGCTGCGGGTCAGCACGGACAATACAATCTCCAGAGGGCATATCAGCGCAAAGACAGTCTTGCAGTTCAGTTTCACAAAACCGGTTTTGCCCAAGAAATTACATCCCTTGTGTACCTCCTCAGCCGTATCTATCGTCCTTACGGCAAGTGGATATTCAGGGGGCTTGATAACCTGGGAATTCTGGGTTCGAGTGTGAAAAAGCATCTCAGTGATATGACTGTAATAAATAACGAGAAGGAACTACGCAGTATTGTGGAAATATGTGTAAAAGCAATTGCAGAAGAGCTTGTACGGCAGAATCTCAGCTCCCTGTCAGATTCCTTCCTGTATGATTATGGCCTTGAAATTGAAATGAGTATCGAAGATAAGTTCCTCAGGGATAAATTGGACTCGATTGGATAGGAGTTGAACAGATGAATCAGGAAAAGATGATAAAGAAGGGTCTCGTGGATCGGATTCTTGATATTGAAGTGAATATGTTCCAGCTTGTACCGACAGGTGAAGAGCCGGCCTGCCGATCGGATATTGAGAATATGAGACTTCATCGCCGCGGACAATTTGCCGGGTGGTCGGTCGGTACTTGTGAAAGCTATCTACAGGATCTGATAACTGCCGAAGCTGCAGGCAAAAATCTTCTGACCCTGAAATATGCCCGAATGGACAATCGAATCCCAGTCCAATCGGAAAGCTCTGATATCCCTTATATCTGCGATTGCTACGTTGAATGGCAGAAAAAGATTATCAGCAGATATCCCAATATTATGCGCGGCGGTCGTGATATTGCCGGTTTCAAAAACTATCTCAGTTCAGAGCTGGAAACCTACTCGGATAAAACCCTTGCTCTTCTTCGATCGGATGTAGAGGCTTTTCGACAGGCCGGGGGTAACATGTCTCTTGAAGTCTATAAATCCCTGGCAGGCCAATCAGGATATGCTTCACTGGACGACATGGAGAGAAGTCTAAAATAGCTTCTTAAACTAACATTTAATGTAACAAAGAAGACATTATCGGCGATATTATAACAAAATAGCTTGACGTGACCCATATATGTGTTACAATTTGATCATTCTGAAACCGATTTCAGTGTTAATCAAAACATAACAACACTGGAATCACAAATCGTAAGGAGGAGTTATGTTTAGAAAACTCATCGTTATCGTACTGGTCCTATTGGTACCGGCCGGCTTACTTTTCGCCAATGGCGGAAGTGATACGGAATCGTCAAATCTGATGGTGATTATCACACCTGATAAGGACAACACGTTCTTTACAGCGGAAGCGGATGCAGCCAAAGCCAAGGCAGAGTCACTGGGTTATGAAACCCTTATGGTAGTCCACGGTGACGATCCGAATGCAGAGAGTGATATCATTGATACGGCAATCTCCCAGAATGCCGCTGCAATCATTATTGATATCGCCAATGCAGATGCTTCACCAAATAATCTACGCCGTGCAACTGATGCGGGAATTCCCGTATTCTGTATGGATCGTGAGATTAATGTTGCTGGTATTGCCAAAGCACAACTGATTTCCGACAACTTTCAGGGTGCTCAACTCGGCGGAGAATACTTCGTTGAATTGATGGGTGAGAAAGGGAAATGGGTTGAATTGGTCGGTAAAGAGTCTGACACCAACGCCGGTGTCCGATCTCAGGGTTATCACTCAATCATCGATCAGTATCCCGACATGGAAATGGTAGCAAGGGAAACTTCAAACTGGAGTCAAACTGAAGCTTTTGCCGATGTTGAATCGATACTTCAGGCTAATCCAGACATCAGCGGTATTATTTGTGGTAACGATACAATGGCACTTGGTGCTCAGGCTGCTGCTGAAGCTGACGGCCGGGGTGACATTATCGTAATGGGATTTGATGGCAACGACAACGTACTGGATTCCATGCTTCAAGGCAAAATCGCCGGTACGGTAATGCAGCCTAATGCTCTTAATGCTGAAATGGCTGTCGAGCTTGCAGACAAATACATCAAAACCGGTTCCACCGGAATGGATCAGGAAAAGATTCTCAATGGATGCTTCCTGATTAAACCTGCCGACGCAGACAAGTGGCGGGGATTTAAGAAACTGTAACCGAATTACATCTTATTTCGGGTTATTGTTGAGTGTGGGAGCTCCGCCTCTCGGGGCAGGGCTCCCTTATTTGTATTCAGACCAACTGAGGGAGATATCGATGCGGCGAATATCCGGACTGCTTTTCCTATTCTTAGCAGTCATCTTTTACACTTTATTTTTAAGTGCATGTACGATTGTGAAAATCGACAAGAATGCAGCAGATGGTGATGGCGAGTACTCTACATGGACAAAAACAGGTACGGGTTTTCAGGCTCCGGAATATGTTGAGTCGATTTGGGAAAGCAAGCTGATACCAATTTATGAAGAGCAGGCAGTAGATTTCATTACTTTAATGAATGCACTGCAGGAAAATCGGCAATCAGCTATCGATCAGTATGGTCTTACCCGTCAGACTGGGGAGCCCTTTTATATTTTCAAGGTGAGGGGCACTGCCCGGGTATTGGAATATGACGACAGCTCCAGAAACGGTGTTATTCGTGTGGACCTTGAGCCGGAAGATGGTGTGGCGGATGCAGTACTGCAGATTGGCCCGGTTCTGAGGGGTACGGCAATCAGGGACTCGGTAGAGTTCATTCGATTCACAGATATCGGAAATCAGCTGCAATTTGCAGAGCTTGCAAAAGAATTGAACACCCGGATGAAAGTGGACTCTATAGATCCGATTGACCTTGAGAAAATTGAGGGTAAACCAATCATGTTTCTCGGAGCTTTCAGACTTGAAGATGAACAAAACCTGGAAGAGGTGGTTGTGACTCCCGTGGTAATGACTCTTGTTGATGAAACAGACGGGTAAGGAGCCGGTATGATGGATAATGGTTCGCGTCTCGTTTTGGAGGCAAAGGGAATCAGAAAAGTGTATCCTGGCACCATTGCACTGCAGGGTGTCGATTTCAAGGCATACAGCGGCAGTATTAATGCACTTGTTGGAGAAAATGGAGCTGGTAAATCAACTCTGATGAAAATACTTGCTGGTATTGAGTATCCGAATTCCGGTGAAATGTTGCTGTATGACAATGAGGGAGAAGCCGAGAAAATTTCATTCAATTCAACCCGGGATGCGGTGGCGAAAGGTATCGGTATCGTACATCAGGAACTCAATCTATTCAGTGACCTGGATGTTGCCGAGAACATCTTTATGAATAAGGAACGAATGAAATTCGGGCATCTCTACATCGATCATGCAGCCCAGGTTGAGGAAGCCGGTAGGGTCCTTAAGAAACTGGGGCAGAATATCGATCCGAATACTCCAGTTCGGGATCTTCGTCTGGGTCAACAGCAAATTGTTGAAATAGCAAAAACAATGATTGATGAGCCTCGGATACTCATTATGGATGAACCAACATCATCGTTGAGTATCCCCGAAGTTCAAGTCCTGTTCAGTGTGATGGAAGACCTCAAAGAAAACCACGGTGTCGCTATTGTTTATATATCTCACCGGCTTGAAGAGATAAAAGAAATCGGCGATTACATCACGATACTCAGAGATTCACGGCTTATCGATTCCGGCAGAGTGAGCGATATGGAAATGTCCGACATTATTGAAAAGATGGTGGGACGTGATCCTAGAAAATTTTTCAGTGGGCAAGCACATGAAATGGGGCAGGAGCTGCTTCGGGTTGAGGATATCACCCTTCCCAGATATGGCGGTGGATATACCCTTGACAAGGTATCCCTGACAGTACGTAAGGGTGAAGTGCTCGGAATCTATGGACTTATGGGAGCCGGTCGAACTGAGTTGCTGGAAAGTCTGATGGGCGGTTTTGATAAAGCTGATGGGAAGATATGGCTTGAAGGTGAACGTCTGGATAAAATGGATATGAAGGATCGCCTTGAAGCGGGTCTTGTACTGATACCCGAGGAGAGGCAGCGTGAGGGACTCTTTCTTAATCTTTCAGTTGAGAAAAATCTTACGATGTCCAGTATCGGAAACTACACAAAGTGGTTTCATATCGTAAAAGAACGTGAGTTCGAAAGTGTCAAGGAAATTATTAAATCTATCAGTATTCGTGTTGCGTCCCCGGATATCTCTATCAGTGCACTCAGCGGAGGCAATCAACAGAAAGTCGTCATCGGTAAGTCATTACTTACCAATCCGAAAATTCTCTTGATGGATGAGCCTACTCGGGGTATCGATGTCGGAGCTAAATCTGATGTTTTTGAAATCGTTAATTCAATGGCGAATAGAGGGTTTGGAATCATACTGGTTTCTTCAGAACTTGAAGAAGTTTATTCCATGTCGGATCGAATCCTTGTCCTCTCCAAGGGGAAAGTGACCGCCGAATTTAACAGGTCTGAAGCTAATGAAGAACAGATTCGCAAGGCCTCTGAAATCGGACATGGTATAGAGTAATAAGCCTGATGGAAAAAGTGAGATAATCAATGACAGATACAACAATACATAAATCAAAAAACGGTCCCTCTGTGGGAATGATACTTCTGAAACTTCGCTCGTTAATTGCCTTTCTTGGTGTTTTTATCGTATTTGCTATAATCGCCCCTAACTTTATGACAGCCGGTAATCTGATATCAATGGCCAAGCATTCGGCTATCTGGGCGATTCTGGCAGTAGGAATGACTTATGTGATAATCGGCGGAGGTATCGATCTTTCAGTCGGTTCTGTTGCCGGTTTATGTGGGATGCTGGCCGGCGGGTTGATTTTTGAAGGACTCCAACTTCAGTTATTCGGTGTGATTATTTACTTCCATACATTGGTGATAATCCTCATAGTTCTGTTGATCGGAGTTCTTCTGGGTTCAATCAACGGATTACTTGTAACGAAGCTCGGTGTTGCTCCTTTTATCGCAACCCTGGGCCTTCTCTACATGGCCCGGGGTTTTGCGCTTTTGAGATCCGGAGGAAAAACTTTCCCGAATCTGGTTGGAGATCCGGCATTGGGAAATACGGGTTTCCCCCGCCTGGGTTCCGGGACCTTTTTGAATATTCCGCTGGTGGTATGGATCGCTATTTTCATTGGTATCATTGCAGCTTATGTTTCCAGGAAAACTCCAATTGGCCGTCATGTGTTTGCAGTAGGCGGGAATGAAGATGCAGCGAAGCTTTCCGGTATACGAGTCAACCGTGTAAAAATGGCAACGTATATGTTTTCGGGATTCACAGCTGCACTTACCGGGTTGATTCTCGCTTCCCAATTGGTTGCCAGTCATCCGGCGACGGGAGAATCCTATGAATTAACGGCGATAGCAGCGGTTGTTCTGGGGGGTACATCCCTGAGCGGTGGACGGGGTTCTGTCGGCGGCTCCATTGTCGGTGCTCTGATACTCGGCGTCCTGAACGACGGATTGGTTATGGTGGGTGTTTCTTCATTCTGGCAGACAGTCATTAAGGGTCTTGTTGTTATTCTTGCGGTGGTAATCGATCAATATCAGTTGAAAAAGCAGAATGAAGCGGCTTTGAAACTGCAAACTGTGAGTGATAAGAATTAATAAATGGGATTAGAAGGTATTAGTAGAGTGGGTTATTCAGGTATGATGTAACAGTGAAAAAACAGTCAAGACTCGATTATTTGCAGGAACTCATAGCAGAAGCTAATTCAATAACTATCAAGGATCTAGCTGCCAGGCTCAATGTTTCCGTCATGACGATCAGGCGGGACATGGAAATTCTCGAAGATTCCGGGCTAGTACGAACTTACCGTGGAGGCGTTATTGTTTCCGAACGTAATAACAGAAAACCGGGATCCAAAGGGTACTCCCTTACATCGGCTGAGACGACAAATGTGGATGAGAAGAGAGGTATAGCGAAACTAGCTGCATCACTCATTGTTGACGGTGATGTTGTCTTCTTTGATGCGGGATCGACTGTAGAACTGATTCTCGAACATGTAGATCCGAATCTTGAAATGACGGTTCTCTGTTACAGCCTGAATATTATCAATCACATTGCTTATCGTAAAAATACCCGAATTGTACTCTCCGGCGGTATCTTTCACCCTGAGTCACAGAATTTCGATAGTCCTGAAGGACTTCAGCTTCTCAGCCGTAATCGCAGTTCCAAAGCATTTATATCCGCGAATGGTATTCGTGTGGATCTCGGTGTAACAAGTTCGGGGCAATCTGAGATTCCAATTAAACGTGCGGCAATAGAAAACAGTGCACAATCCTTCCTGGTCGCCGACAGCAGCAAATGCGGGCTGGTGCGAACCGGTCATTTTGCCGAAGTGGATGAATTTTCTTCAATCATTACCGACTGGGAACTTGATGAGGAGATGCGGGAGAAGCTTATCGAAAGTGGCGCAACGATTATGCTTGCCCCTAAAACGCCAGATAATTCTTTTTAAATGCCTCTCAGCTCATGGCATCTCTGTCGTATGATGCGAATCGTCCTTTAAGATCTTCGTAAAGCCCGAGGAAATGGGCGTATCGTTTCTCATATACATCACTCGGCTGGGATTCAACTGTTTTATCTACTTTTATAAGTCGATTTGTGGCTTCATGAACCGAGGAAAACTCTCCTAGAGCCAGTCCTGCAATTATGCTGTTCCCGACATTTCCCGTATGTGGATTGGCAACGGTATTGATGGGACGTCCAATTATCTGGGATAAAACCGATAACCATACGGGGCTCTTCAGGCCGCCACCAACCGCCTGTACCTGATTAACAGACATCCCAAGGGATTCAACAGTTTCGATATTATTGCGTAAGGAAAAGGAGACACCCTCCATGATTGATTTAACAAAGTGAGCCTTGGTTGACCTGATATTTACACCGAAAAATACACCCCGGGCATGTGGATCCCAATAGGGTGTTCGTTCCCCGTTGAGGTAGGGTAAAAAAAGCAAACCGTCACTGCCGTCGGGTACCTCGGCAGTTTCATTATCGTAAACGGAGAAAATATCTCCACTACTTTTATCCTTGCCGGTTTCAAATGCATTCTTGAACCAGTTAAGGGACTCACCGGCGGTCTGCATAACACCCAGATTGATCCATCGGTCTTCAAGGCAGTAGTTCCAGCAGAGCACGCGGTTTCTATCGTCGGGCAGGGGTGTGTCACTACAGGCACTGATAACCCCCGCAGTACCGATGATAAGAGTTACCTGACCTTTATCCGTCATTCCAGCACCCAGAGCCGCGGCGGAATTGTCGGAGCTGCCGTTTGTCACCGGGGTACCCTCCGGTATACCGGTCAGTCCAGCGGTCTCTCTGGTAACATAGCCGGAGACGGTTGTGGAAGGAGCCGCGTCAGGAAATACTGATCGGGGTATGGAAAAGAGATTGAACATCTTTTCAGACCACTTACGGTTTCGAACATCGAAAAGCAGTGTCCCCGAAGCCTCCGAATAATCGGTCATCATTTCGCCGGTGAGGCGGTATTTAATGAAATCCTTGGCAACAAGAACATGTTCTGTTCGAGCCCATGTGTCAGGATCGTTTTTCTGAACCCAGGAAACCTGGGGAGCAGTATAAGTTGATGTTGCATTGTTGGATGTTTCGTCCATAATCAATGTCGATATTTCCCTGTCGGCATTGAGTTCTTCGACGATGTGCTGAGCACGTTGATCCATCCAGGTTATCGCCGAACGGAGAAGCCGTCCTTTACTGTCCAGATAAACATGAGTGTGCATCTGTCCGCAAATTCCAACGGCCATAACAGCTTCCATTTCCACCGGATTCGATTCCCGAAGAGACTGACAGCCTGCTACTATAGCGTTCCACCAGGCTTCAGGATCCTGTTCAGCGAATCCGGATCGTGGGGCATCAATTGTATATTCAGCATACGCATCATTGATGGTTTTACCGACTTCAGATACCAGTGCAACCTTCGTTCCTGTTGTTCCTATATCCAGACTTAAATACGTATGCATAAAATTACTCCGGGAAATAAAGATCGACGATGCTTTTATTGGCCCCTGGAGCTCCTATCATCGGAAGTTCACGTGTTTTCATGGTGTTGGCCAGGTTCTCCACTTCAGTTCGGGGAATCTCTTTTATCTCTCCTGCCGCGAGGGCAGAGAGAATAGAAATTGAACTCACCTCAAGCATATCCACGATATGCATCAACCTTATGATATCTGAAGGGTTAATGGCTGTTATACCGTGACTTTCCATGATAAATGTATTGTAATTCTGCAGGAAAGGCTTGAAATTGTCCGCTAGTTGTTGAGTTATCGGCTCTCCGTATGGCACAACCGGTACCGGTCCTACCTCAACAATCGTTTCAGGGAAGATGGGCTTCATCAGCCAGTTCTTCTTCAGGATGGCAAAGGCATTGGTGTAGGGCGGATGGCAATGAATAGCCGACCGGATGTCCGGACGATATCTGAAGAGGTTCAGATACATAGGCATCTCGCCTGTGGGTTCACGACTGCCAGCAATTGTATTACCGTCAATATCCACAAAAACAAGATCTTCAGGTTTGAGGATATTCTTATAGCGCCGTGTGGGAGTGATAAGGTAAAGATTTTCATCTACCTTGTATGCAAGGTTGCCGCCGTGACTTGTTACAAAACGACGATCACTCAACCAGTTGCAGACATACAGAAAATCTTCGATTTCCTTTTGATGTTTTTGATAGAGTTTCATATTATTTCTGTTCCTCGGATTTAACCTGTTTGTAAAGATCGAAAGCTTCCTTCGGTTTTGCATTTCCATGGACGACAGCATTGATGGCCTGCATCATTCCATGAGGAGAATCTGACTGGAATATATTTCGTCCCATGTCCACTCCGGCGGCTCCCTGGTCTATTGCCCGGTATGCCATTTCCAGAGCATCCATTTCCGGCCGTTTTTTTCCACCCGCGATAACAATTGGAACCGGACAGGTTGCGGTAATCGTCTCGAACCCCTCTTCGGTGTAGTAGGTCTTAACAATGTGTGCGCCGAGCTCAGCACAAATCCGGGTTGCCAGGCGGAAATATTTCGGTGTTCTTGCCATTTCACGTCCGACGGCTGTTACGGCCATAGTAGGAATCCCGTAACGTAAACCGGAATCAACCAGTTTCGTCATATTTACGACGCTGCGGGATTCAAATTCACCACCGATGAACACCTGAATTGCGGTACCACAGACACCCAGACGAATGGCATCTTCGATATCCATGGCAATTTCTTCGTTTGAGAGTTCTTTCAGGATGCTTGGACCGCCGGAAGCCCGAACCATAATCGGTTTGGTTATTGATGGGGGTACAATAGTACGCAGGATACCCCGGGTGAGCATCAAAGTGTCTGCATAGGGGACCAGGGGCATGATATCGACATCAATTCTTTCCAGGCCTGTCGTCGGCCCCTGAAAATAGCCATGATCGATGGCGAGCATGATGGTTCTGCCGTCCTTGGGGTTAAACACCCGTGCCAGACGATTTTTCATACCCCATCCGAGTTCATTTGATCCTTTAAGGTAAAAGAGTTCCGATTTAGCCTTTTTTTCAACGTGATAGTTGCGGCCTTCTTTATCTTCTTCAGGCATAACTTACTCCGGATCTTTCTGATTGCCATTGGCATCACGGAAATCGTCCAGGGTCATACCCTGAGATTCCAATTCATTCAGCAATATTTCCATGCCCCAGCGGGCACCATCTCCAACTGCCATACAGCACTTGTCATCATCATGATGGGCACCGGCATCACGAAATGCCTGTTTCTGATCTTCTTCTCGAAGATCGTATGAGTTTCCGTGGTAGAGTTTCTTTTGTACGCCTTCACAGATGACACTGTCGTATTTTTCTACAAATTTATCATGGACCGCACGGGTCATACGGAAGGAGTCATACTTGTCGGCCCGTCCATCTTCCGTTGCCTCTTTTTCGCGCGTTCTGCCGAAGAAGGAGGCCAGAACCATAGATGCCCCGGTGTACCCACCGCAATTACCGGTGGTGCATTCACCGCCGCCACCGGCAAGGCCGCTTCCCGCTTTGTACACAACATCATTTTGAATGCCCATAGCATCATACATGCCTGCTATGGCACATTGTGCACATCCACGATAGTCACGTTCATATTTGAACCCGAGATCGTATGCCTTCTGAATCATTGCGTCTTTTTCTTTCTTGTCCATTTGTTACCTCCTGAGGTAGTTCCAAAAAAATATTTATTATTTGTAAGTCGATCCACCATCGACGATGATGAGCTGTCCGCTTATAAAATCTGCTTTGTCGGATGCCAGGAAGATTACGGTGTTTGCCACATCTTCGGCCTGTCCGAGTCGTCCTACTGGTATCCTTTCCACCAATACCTTTCGCTTTTCAGGATCGGAATAACGATCCCGAAGAAGGTCAGTTTCAATAAGAGCTGGTAGAACGGCATTAACAGTGATGCCGTTTGGTGCCAATTCCTTGGAAAGATTCCGAACCAGACCATTAATGCCCGCTTTGGCAGCTGAGTAGAAAGCAGAGCCTCCACCACCGGTAATTGAACCGGAGGAGCCTATGTAGATGATACGGCCATGGTCATTATCCACCATGTGCTTCAATGCCGCTCTGCTCGTATAAAATGCCGCCGAAAGATTAACCTCTATACCGTTCTTCCAGAGTTCATCAGAGACTTCCAGACAGTCGGCCTGTACAACGAAACCGGCACAGTTTATGAGTATATCCAGTCTCCCGAATTTTTCGACGGCAATCCGGCACATTTCATTACAGAATGAGCTGTCAGTTATATCACCGGGTACCGAAATGCACTGCCCACCGATTTTTTCAATTTTATTCCGTATTAAATTAAACCCTTCTACATCACGATCCATCGGTAAGTGATTAATCACCACCCTTGCTCCGGATTCTGCCAGTGAGAGGCTGATGGCGGCTCCGATACCTCTGGACCCGCCGGTTACCACCGCTACCAACCCTTTTAATGTAATTTCCATTTCGGCCTCCAGCCTGCAGCTATAGCAATAATTGCACATATACCGTTCTGAATAGTGTTAAAATATTAACATAAAAATGTTCTAACAAGTGCAATATTAGCAATAATTATGTTCTTTTGTCAACAGTCTAACTAAATTTTCACTGTTGAGCTCATATATGGCCCTTGGAACTTTTAAAATGACATCATTTAATGAAAAAGATAACAAAAATTGAAAACATTAGGAATGGATAATATTCAAATAGTGATATATAAATTGATTATAATCGTGTTATTTCGACAATAATGACATGAAGAGGACAATTACGAAGAATATACACACATTAAGTGTCAATAGTTGAACATTATAGATGGAAAGTGTTAAGAAGCAGAAGATTATGGAGCAATGCACCGGTATTTGAATGTTCGGAATAAAAAGATTTCCTGGTAGGAGCGGCTATCGCATTGATTCTACTGACGCCATCATTCATTTTTGCCGGCGGCGGATCGGGAAAGTTACCGGACTGGTATTGGCCCTTGTTAATCTGCAGATTATTTCCAATGGTCTCAATCTGCTGCAGGTGAATGCATTCATAACCAGAGCGATCTGGGGAATGATACTCGTCGCGGTGATGATAGGTCAGTATTACAGAATCAGGGCGGCATCACGTATTCGCTGATTTAAAGAGTCAATGGTGTCACATGAGGGCCAAAGTATTACCCCGGCTCCAGTGTGCCGGTGTAAGCTTTTAATCAGGCTGTAGCCGGTTCCCGTTCGTTATCAAGCACGGTAACCATACCATTTCCGCCGTCAATGCGTACCCGCATCCCGTTATTCAGAACGGTGCATGCGCCGCTGAGTCCTCCCACCAGGGGCATCCCGTATTCCCGAGCCACCACCGAACCATGGGAGAGGGCGCCTCCTATCTCGGTTACCATCCCGGCCACACGCCCGTAGAAAGGGGTCCACCCGATATCGGTAAACTGGGCCACCATGATTTCTCCGCTTTGAAGGGCTTCGGCGTCTTCCCGGGTTTTAACTACCCGGACAATTCCCTCAGCGATACCCCGGCTTACCGGGATTCCAGACATATTCGTTCCATCCTCCGGTAGAGAAGGCTCCTCAGGTACAGGGTGTCCGTAAGAAAGATCCGGGAACCGGAGTTCCATCTGCTGGGGGTAAAGCCGCCGGCGCCGCCGGGCACGGCCAATCAGGCCATCGCCCAGTCCCGAGGTTAACAACTCCAATTCATCCATAGTGAGGAAATATGTCAGATCCGCTTCGGGTAAAAGTCCCTCTGAAACCAGTCGTTCTGAAAGAGTCCGGGCGGCGACTTTGAATTTATGAATAACAAGTATAAGCATAGATTTGGACTTTTCTCTGGCCCGAACTCCTGTTCTGGCCTGGCCGGAAAGCCACTTAATCGTTCCGTGATTAACTCCCTCCGGGAGTATCGGCATTTTCAAAGCTCCGGGTTCCAAAGCCTTTTTCACTCTGGGCGGAGTTTGAATCAGTACCTTGAGTGACTCGATCAGGTGCCCCGGCTCTAACTCCCATTCAGGTTCCCGTAGTTCGGCTTCCCGGATACAGCGGTGACCGTGGCGTTTTATAAACGCAGTGTAATAACGGCCGGCGGTTGAATTGTCGCTTAAAAGGGCTTGATGAACTTCATGGGGACTGCCCTTCATTATCGAGGTTTCCATGGATGTGCCTCTGATGATGGAGGCCAGTTCTTCCAAACCTTCCAATACGGCGGCGCTCTCAACACCATCCACACCGGAGAGAAGTTCGGTCATCAGGCGCTTGGATTCATCACTGATATTTGTTCCACCGGACAGGGTCATGGTAAGGGCAACGTTCATTGCTCCGGAAAACGCGCTGGCTGCATAATGAAGGGCAACGGCTTTATTCATAACTCTGCTATGATCAGCCCGGATTCGGGATAGAATATCCGAGGCACTCAGGTCGTCGGTTTCAATGCGGTGTTTGTTTGCCAAACGCTCCAGTTTTTTCACTTTCCCTTTCCAGGCAAAGAGTCCGCCGAAGTATCGGAATCCGTTAATCAACCTGATTACCTGGCTGGATTTGGGACCGATATCGTGGGGAGGCAGAACCGAACCGAGTATACTTAATTCTGTCCCTTCAGGAGTGGCACCGAGTACCCGCTGGCTCATCAAATACATTGAAGTGAGGTTCATAAACAACTGGCCTTCAAAATTCTCGATGAATGAAGGATCGGGGTTATTGCGGCGGATGGCACCGAAGCTTCGGTAGTAAAGGGCCAGACCGGTGCTCAGAGATTTACCCACTGTGGAAAGTGAGAGGGGTGTAACAGCTCCGGGCATCATCTCTCCAATGTTGCATCGGGTAATGAGCTCCCCGGGTTCGACAATACTGTCCAGAGAATCAGCAAGAGCGGTGATGGGGCGTGCCTGCAGCCAGTGCAGTTCTCCTGATCCTGAGTCCACAGCCCATTCGAGATCCAGTGGCATACCCCATTCGGCGGCGGCCAGGACGGCTCCGGTCCGGAGGTCTTCCAGCAGTTCAATGCTCATAGATGCAGAATCAAGATCTCCTGAAGACTCGATAATCAGCTCAGGACTGCCGGTTGCAGATATCTCATACCGGGCCGCATCGGCATGGCCGGATACCAGTTCTTCACCCAGTCCGGCAACCGCTTCCACAACCATTACTTCCCTGTCTCCGTTGATGGGATTTGCAGTGAATATCACCCCGGCCCGGGACGGTGTAATCATTTTCTGAATAACCACCGACATGTGGCCGCCTGAGCTGTCAGATCCGCCGGAAAGTTCGTTTTCGTATGTCTTTACCCTATCTTCTGCAGCTGACTTTATGCATTGAACAACAGCATCACGGAGATTCTCAGGACTTACGTTCAACAGTGTTTCATACTGACCCGCCGCCGATGCCGCATCTCCATCTTCATCCAATCCTGAAGAGCGGACTGCTGCGATCCCCCCGTTAAAATCCTTCCAGGCCGATTCTATGTTCTCAGGAACAGTGGAAACATCTGAATTCAGAACCACCATCGCCGGAGGTACAGAAAGCCCCAGTCGTGCCAGTAAGGCTAAACCCGAGGCCTTACCTCCGCCGTTTCCAGTGGAGAGTTGTCTAATGGAAATTATTTCGGGTGAGAGATTCTGTGACATTGTCACCTCCGTGGGGCTTCGGCGGTTTTCTTAAGCGGAAAATAGTTTTCCTGCTACCTTTTCATAATACTGACTGCTCATGTTAGTATCAATATCTCAGCTGCAGCGCCGGGAATCCTGGAACCGGATTGCTGGCAGGTATATTTTATTCTTTTCCCTGTTAAGGAGTTCCCTCCCCATGGCTCAAATAATTATTTCAATAGCCGTTGTCTGTATCGTTCTTCTTCTCTTTTCCCGGCCCCGCCGACGGGATGGCCTGGCTCCTGAAGGGGGCAGCCGCCTTAAA
>Ga0209633_10002215_pt1 | contig 19054 bp, 19 predicted proteins | sample Cruoilmetagenom1_FD_187290 | JGI IMG/M metagenome (GOLD analysis project Ga0209633, IMG submission 187290) | Oil polluted marine microbial communities from Coal Oil Point, Santa Barbara, California, USA - Sample 1 (SPAdes) (version 2) | ecosystem: Environmental > Aquatic > Marine > Oil seeps ... | reverse complement strand
GCAAGTCAATGTGCCGAGCAACATGTCTTTCGATTCCACATCGCCCATCTTTTGTCCCCACCGTGCAGCTGGCATTATATAAGGCGCCCGGCTCATCGATTCCGCGCCACCTGCCAGTGCAAAGTCCGCATCACCCAGCATTAGGCTCTGTGTGGCCGACACAACCGCCTGCGCACCGGACCCACAAAGTCGGCTGACATTCATCGCTGGAGTGCTTTCAGGAATGCCTGATTGCATCGCCGCAACACGGCTCAGATACATATCTTGTGGCTCGGTGTTGATCACATTGCCAAATACCACATGCCCAATCTGGGCCGGATCCACACCAGCCCGTGCCATTGCTGCTTTTGCGACGACAGTGCCCAAATCAACAGGAGTAACCCCTGCCAAAGCCCCACCAAATGTACCAATAGCGGTGCGTGCGCTGCCTAAAATTACGATGTCATTCATTTTCTTGCCTTTTCATGAGTGTGTTCAGGGATGTTCTAAATTCTGGGGCGTGCTCGCCGAGTTTCGTCAATACGCGCGCCTCATAGGCCCGCGCAATCGGTGTGAGTTCTGCAATCATATCGCGGCCCTTTGCAGTCAACTCCAATTCAACCAAACGCCGATCCGCATCATTCACCTTTTTACTGACATAGCCTGCGTTTTCAAGCCGAGTTGCAGCGCGCGAGACTTTGGATTTGTCCATGTCGACCCGTTGGTGGATTTCACGCACACTGACCGAACCGGCCTGGGATAAATGTGCCACAACCCGCCATTCTGGAATCGTGATGCCGAATTTCTGTTTATAGAGATCGGAAAACCCCAAACTCACCCGACCGGCCAAAACAGACAGCTGGTAGGGCAAAAAACCGTTCAGATCAAAGTCACACACTTTCTGGTTCCTCGATATTCGTTACTTTCGTCTCGACGTTCGCCGCATTTGCAATGACGCACGAATTTCGCGCGGGATCAACCCTTCACAAGACTTGACCTCGTTGCAATTGCAACGATATCGTCAAGATTGGAAACGCGCCATAGAATGCTACACAGCATTTGTTGAAGACAGGAGGGACCATGACATCTCAAAAATCCGCCAGCGGATTGATCCGTGATGAAACCGCAAACCCATATATGCCGGGGTTTGGCAATGATTTTGAAACCGAAGCCCTACCGGATGCCTTGCCGCAGGGTATGAACAGCCCGCAGAAATGCGCATATGGTCTTTATGCCGAGCAGTTGTCGGGCACGCCATTCACCGCCCCGCGCGGCCAGAATGAACGCACGTGGTGCTACCGCATCCGACCCTCGGTGCGCCACACCTCGCGGTTTGCGCGCGTTGATATGCCGTATTGGAAGTCTGCGCCGAATATCAACCCCGACACGTTGTCATTGGGCCAGTACCGTTGGAGCCCTGTGCCCCACAGCGATGAAAAACTAACTTTTATCACCGGCATGCGTTCGATGACGACGGCGGGCGATGTAAACACTCAGGTCGGCATGGCAACCCATGTCTATTTGATCACCGAATCCATGCAGGATGAATATTTCTATTCGGCTGATAGCGAAATGCTGATTGTCCCCCAAGAAGGCCGTCTGCGGTTCTGCACCGAACTTGGCATCATTGATCTGGAACCCAAAGAGATTGCCGTCTTGCCCCGTGGCATGGTGTTTCGGGTCGAGGTTATCGACGGGCCAGCACGCGGATTTGTTTGCGAAAACTACGGTCAGAAATTCGACCTGCCTGGCCGAGGCCCAATCGGGGCCAATTGCTTGGCCAACCCGCGCGATTTTAAAACGCCGGTTGCTGCCTTTGAGGATCGCGATGCAGATAGCCGCGTGGTGGTGAAATGGGGTGGTCAGTTCCATGAAACCTTCATTGATCACTCGCCGCTAGACGTGGTAGCATGGCACGGCAACTACTGCGCCTGCAAATACGACCTACGCACATTTTCACCCGTCGGTGCGCTGCTGTTTGACCACCCTGACCCGTCGATCTTTACGGTGTTGACCGCGCCATCCGGTGTCGAGGGCACAGCCAACATTGATTTTGTGCTGTTTCGTGAACGCTGGATGGTGGCCGAAAACACCTTCCGTCCACCGTGGTACCACAAGAACATCATGTCCGAATTGATGGGGAATATCTATGGCATCTATGACGCTAAACCAGACGGGTTCGCGCCGGGCGGCATGTCCCTGCACAACATGATGATCCCGCATGGCCCCGATAATGCAGCCTTTGAAAAAGCAAGCAACACCGAGCTTGCGCCCGAGTTTCTGGACAACACGATGTCGTTCATGATCGAAACGCGGTTCCCCCAACATCTGACCGACTTCGCGGCCAACGAGGCCCCAGTGCAGGACAATTACATTGACTGCTGGGACTCGCTCGACAAAAAATTCGACGGTACTAGGGGGGTGAAATGAGGCTCTATTCCTATTGGAGGTCAACCGCCGCTTACCGCGTTCGCATTGCGCTGAATATGAAGAGTGTGGCCTATGAAACCGTTGCTGTCGATTTGGTGGCGGACGGTGGCCAGCAACATGCGCCCGATTATGCGGCGCTGAACCCATCGCATCTGGTGCCGACATTGGTGCTGGACGATGGCACTGCGTTAACGCAATCTTTGGCGATCGTTGAATACCTCGATATCACCCATCCCGATCCAGCCCTGCTGCCTGCCGACCCGATCCAGCGCGCCCATGTCAAAGCGGCAGCCCTGGTGATCGCAGCGGATATGCACCCCGTTAATAACCTGCGGATCGTGCAACATCTGGGGACCAAATTTAACGCGACCCCGGACGACAAGGCCGAATGGATGCGTCACTGGATGGTCGCGGGTTTCGATGCTTTGCTGCAGATGGTCCGTACCGATACCGCTTTCGCCTTTGGTGAGACACCCGGATTTGCCGACATCTGCCTGACCGCACAGTATTACAACGCACGTCGTTGGGGGGTGGACCTTGCCCCCTATGCCCGCCTAACAGAGATTGAACAAAACTGTCTGGGCCTGCCTGCCTTTGCGGCCGCAACGCCCGAAAACCAGCCAGACATAACATAGCTTTAAGGAAACCGCGAAATGACAAAATTGCTGAACTCATGGGTCGCATCGGCCAATTCTGCCGACAGTGAATTCCCGCTGAACAACCTGCCATACGGCGTGTTTTCCATAAATGGCGAAGATGCTATGTGCGGCGTGGCCATCGGCGACATGATTTTGAATGTGACCAGCGCAGAAGAAGCAGGTGTGCTGAACACGTCAGATATGCCCGTGTTTGACGTACCCTACTGGAACGACTTTATGGATCTAGGCCGCGAGGCGTGGGGTGTTTTTCGCAATGAACTAATGGCGGCCTTGTCTGACGGATCAGAGCAAAAGGCAGCGTTAGAGCCGCATTTGGTCGCTCAAAGCGACGCCACTATGCACATGCCCTTTGCGGTTTCGGAATACACCGATTTCTACGCGGGCCGCCAACACGCAGAAAACATGGGGGCGATCCTGCGCGGGTCGCCTGAGCTGCCCGCCAATTGGTTGCACATCCCGATCGGCTATAATGGCCGTGCCTCGACTGTTGTGGTGTCGGGCACAGACATTCATCGCCCAATGAGCCAGATGAAAGCCCCTGATGCCGACATGCCATCCTTTGGCCCAACCAAGCGGTTGGATATCGAGCTGGAAATGGGGGCGATTGTCGGCACGGGTTCAAACATGGGGCAACCGATCAATGTTGATCAGGCTGATGATATGATTTTTGGCTATGTGCTGCTGAACGACTGGTCTGCCCGCGACATTCAAGGCTGGGAATACATGCCGCTAGGCCCGTTCCAGGGCAAGGCGTTCGGCACGACCATTAGCCCGTGGATCGTAACTTCGGCCGCATTAGAGACTTTCCGCACCGCCACACCCCCACGTGACAAAGAGTTGCTGCCCTATTTGGACGAGACCAAAGACGGCCTTTATGACATCATACTCGAAGTCACCATGCAGCCCGAAGGGGCCGCAAAACCCACCACCGTCACGCGCACGAACTATAGCCGGATGTACTATTCCGCCGCCCAACAATTGTGCCACCACGCGGTTTCAGGCTGCGAAATGTCGCCGGGCGATTTGTTGGGGTCAGGCACCATATCAGGCCCCACCAAGGCCGAATATGGGTCGCTGATGGAACTCAGCTGGGCCGGACGCGAACCCTTTACGCTCGACACAGGCGAGACCCGCACATTTATTGAGGATGGTGATACCCTAACCCTAAAAGGCCATGCGCAAGGCGATGGTTTCAAGATCGGGTTTGGGGATTGTCAGGGCAAAATCCTGCCAGCCGTTGGCTTTCCATTCATCGCATGAAAAATGGGGTTACATATCGGACTCTAAAGAGCTGCTTGCCAGTCGCGGATAACGTCCAGCGGCGACAACAGCATGATGATGTTCAGTGTCAGGCCATCGCGGATCAACGCGGTGGTCAATACCTCGAACCCGATCACAATCACAACACTGGCCCAGACCGGCAATCGTCGCGCCAGCCAGAAACCGACAAACATCGCCACAATATCGGCCACCGAATTGACCACACTATCGCCAAAATAATCCAGCGAAATGGTGACCTCGCGGTAGCGTTCAATCACCGCACTGGTGTTTTCACCGATCTCCCACGCGGCTTCGACCAAGGTGGCGATCACCAACCGCCAGCCAATATCCAGCCGTCGCGCCACCAACCACAACACTGCATAAAAGATGATGCCATGCAGCAAATGGGACGGGCTGTACCAGTCGATCAGATGTTGCGATCCCTCGGAGGTCATCAGCGGGAAGTACCACAGTTTAACCGTGCCGCATTTGCAGATCAGAACGCGCCCCATCGCATAAAGCGTGGCGGCGGTGGCCAGAACAATGGCGAAGGTCAGCCAATACGGAAATCGAATTCTACCAATAAACATTCAAACACAGAATCACAGCCGGTCCTGTCTGTCCAGCCCTATCCTGATTTAGGGAAATGGATAACACGTCCGCGTCTAAAAACCGACACGACAACAGCGAAGTAAATAGGGATATATTAGAATGAAGAAGACACTTGTTTCAGTATCGTTTGCAGTGACATTGCTGTTATCTGTTGGCACCGTTCAGGCCGAAAGCCGGATGGACCTTGCCCGTGAATACATGGAGCTGCCTGGAAATCAGCAAATGATGAATGACCTGTTTTCGCCAGAAACCATGTACAATCAGCTCAAAGCCAGCTTGCCGCGCAATGCCAAAATCTCCAACAGCAAAAAACGCCGGATCGGCAATGTCCTGTCGCAAGGTATGATGCAACTTCGGCCAAGCATGGATCAGATCATGCTCCGCGAGTCAGCACGGGTTTTCACCAAGGCAGAGCTGAGAGCGATGATCGCATTCTACTCCTCAAAAGAGGGTGCCTCAATATTGGCGAAAATGCCCCAGTTTATGGAGCGTTCAATGACCAAACTTGGACCACAAATTCAACGCGTACAAGAGGCCGTCGCGCCTGCAATTCAAAAAATCATAAGGGACTAACATTATGGCAAAAGCGTTCGCATCCCAAGGCGATATGACAGAAAAGAAAACCACCTTTGTTGAAATCGGTGACGGCCTCTATGCCTTCACCGCAGAAGGCGATCCAAATTCGGGTGTGATCATCGGCGACGAAAGCGTCATGGTGATCGAGGCCCAAGCCACCCCGCGCTTGGCCAACAAAGTCATTGAGGAAATCCGCAAGGTGACCGACAAGCCGATCAGCCATCTGGTGCTGACCCATTACCACGCAGTGCGCGTGTTGGGTGCTTCGGCTTACGGCGCGCCGGAAGTTATCATGTCGGACACGGCCCGTTCAATGGTGGTTGAGCGTGGCCAAGAAGACTGGGACAGTGAGTTCCAACGCTTCCCTCGTCTGTTCGAAGGCCACGAGAGCATCCCCGGCTTGACCTATCCAACCACCACTTTCACTGACAGCATGACCGTTTATCTCGGCAAACGCCGCGTTGACATCATGCAACTTGGCCGCGCCCACACGGCAGGTGACGCCGTCGTTTGGGTGCCGGATGCCGAGGTGATGTTCACCGGTGACATCGTTGAATATCACTCGGCTTGCTATTGCGGCGACGGCCATTTCGCTGACTGGGGCGACACGTTGGAAAACATCGCGATGTTCGATCCGGTCAGCATTGCGCCAGGGCGCGGTGATGCGCTGGTCGGGCGTGAAATGGTTGCAGCGGCGCTTGAAAACACGCTTGATTTCGTCGAGAGCACCTACCGCCCTGTTGCCCGTGTCGCCGCCCGTGGTGGCAGCCTAAAGGAAGCATGGGATGCGGTCCGCGCCGAATGCGACCCCAAGTTCAACGACTATGCAATCTATGAGCATTGCCTGCCGTTTAACGTCGCCCGCGCTTATGACGAAGCCCGGGGCATTGATACGCCACGCATTTGGACCGCCCAACGCGACATTGAAATGTGGGAAGCGTTGCAAGCTTAGGCGGGTAAACAAACACCGGAGGATACAATGGAAAAGATATTTGAAGTCCCTATGTACGCTTACGAAAAATCGCCAGATCAGGACGCGACCATCCCTGTGCGCCACCCCGTTTTGGTGATCGGTGCGGGGCCTGTGGGCCTTGGTCTTGCGATTGATTTGGCACAACACGATGTGCCAGTGGTCATTCTGGACGACAATGACAAAGTATCCTTCGGCTCTCGCGCCATCTGTTTTGCCAAGCGCCCGTTGGAAATTCTGGACCGGTTGGGTTGTGGCGAGCCGATGGTTGAAAAGGGTGTTCAATGGAATGTCGGCAAGGTGTTTTTTGACCAAGCCGAGACCTACAAATTTGATCTATTGGACGAAGACGGCCACAAAAACCCCGCCTTCATCAATTTGCAGCAATACTATTTCGAAGAATACATGGTCGACCGCGTGCGGGCGCTTCAGGCCGCGGGCAAACCGATCGAATTACGCGGCAAGAATAAGGTCGAAGCAGTGGGCCAACATGATGATCACGTCACGTTGGAAATCTCGACACCAGATGGCCCCTACATCCTTGAGGCCGATTGGATGGTCGCTTGTGACGGCGCCAATTCCCCAACCCGCCGGATGCTGGGGTTGGATTTTGAGGGCCGTGTGTTTGAGGATAACTTCCTGATCGCCGATGTGGTGATGGAGGCAGATTTCCCGACGGAACGCTGGTTCTGGTTCGATCCTCCCTTCAACCGTGGCCAATCGGCATTGCTGCACAAACAGCCTGACAATGTTTGGCGGATTGATTTGCAGTTGGGCTGGGATATCGACCTTGATCACGAAATGAAGCACGAGAACATCATCCCGCGCTTGCATGCTATGCTGGGTGAAGATGCCAAGTTCGAACTGGAATGGGTCTCGATCTACACCTTCCAATGTCGCCGGATGGAAGCGTTTCGCAAGGGACGTGCTTTGTTTGCCGGAGACGCGGCGCATCAGGTTTCACCCTTCGGGGCAAGAGGCGCAAACAGCGGCTTGCAGGACACCGATAATCTGGCTTGGAAATTGAAACTGGTAATGGACGGCAAAGCGCCGGACGCCCTGATGGACACCTATAGTGTCGAGCGGGTTTACGGTGCGGATGAGAACATCCTGAACTCCACCCGTTCCACCGATTTCATCACGCCAAAATCCGACATCAGCCGGATATTCCGCAACGCGGTTCTTGATCTTGCAGGGCAGTATGAATTCGCGCGCCCCTTGGTGAACTCCGGCCGGTTGTCGGTGCCATGCACATATGATGGCTCGTCCTTGAATGGGCCGGACGCGGCAGGGTTGCCATCGGCACTTCGCCCAGGTGCAACGGCGATGGATGCCCCAACCAAAGACGGTTGGCTGCTGGATCGGCTAGGCGACAGATTCCAATTGTTGGCGATTGGTCTGGAGGCAGAAAGCGGGTTGAGTGCTTGCGGAATCGACATCGAAACTATGTCCCTCGCGGCAGATGAAAGCGCCGAGTTGGCAGCCCGATATTTGGGCGACGCCAAAGGCGCGATCTATCTGATGCGGCCGGATCAACACGTTGCGGCGCGTTGGACCAGCTATGACAAGAGCGCCGTTCTGGACGCACTGAGAACCGCCACCGCGCAAGGGGGGAAATAAGATGACTGACCTGATCACAACACCCAACATCGAAAATGCCGATGACTTCTATGCCGACTTGTTGGCCCTGCACGACGGGCACAGTAAGGAAGCCTCCGATGCCATAAACGCACGGCTGATCTTGTTGTTGTCCAACCACATCGGGGATCGTGATATCTTGTCACAAGCGATGCGAAATGCCGTCAACGCTTAGGGCTTGCCGATAAGGGTTTCACCGTGGCAGTTTAGCGCCATGGTAACACTCAAATCCTTTGAACCGCTCTCACCCGCCGAAGAAAAGCTGCTGGCCGAATGTGACACCCCAGACCGCATCAGTCTGGGGGATGGTTTGACGCCTCTTGAGGCCACGCCTGATTGCACCATCCGCGCAGCGCTATTGCGGCATGTCTTGCTGGGCAGCGGGAACAGCACCCTTGATGAAAAGGGGCTGCGACTGCGGGGCGCGTGGATTAAGGGTGCGCTGGATTTGCAGGGCTGCGATTGTAGCCGAGACATCACGCTGTCCTATTGCAAACTTGACGACCCTCTAACGCTGGTCAACGCAACGCTGCGCGGGTTGCATATTTCCACGTGTTACCTCAAGGGGTTGGCTGCTGATAATGCCAGCTTTGCGGGCTCTCTTTACATCCGGTCTGACACGGTGGTTGAGGGCGAAATTGCCCTAGCCGGTGCGCGGATCAAGGGTGATTTCCAGCTCTGCGACGTGGTGATAAATCCTACGGGACAAGACGCCGTTTTCGCTCCGTCCTTGCGGGTTGAAGGGTCAGTCTTTTTGGGGAATTACCCCTATGATAACGAGATCACAACATTGACCGCCAACGGTACGTTGTTCTTTTCTTCGGCCCGTGTCGAGCATGATTTCTTTGTCTCAAACACGGCGATGTCGCCGATAGCTTCGGCAATGGGGAGCGCGGTGTTTGGGGCAACCGAGGAACACGGAAGCGACATGGCGCTTTCACTTGCGCGCGCCCGTATTGGCGGGCTGTTGTTTTTTCAAGATAACCAAGTTTCGCGCGGGATTGTGAACCTGGCAGGGGCCACTGTGGCGCGGTTAAAGGATGAACCGATAGAACCTGGTGCAAACTATCCGATCCGGTTGGATGGCTTTCGCTACAAAGATTTTTCGCGCCACACCGACACCTTGGTCGCGTCGCGTTTGGAGTGGCTGGATCGCCGCCCCCTCGATACCCCTTTTACGTCGCAACCCTATGAACAACTGGCCTATGTACTGACCTATATAGGCCACCGCCATGACGCCCAAACCGTGCTGATGCGCAAAGAGAAATTGCTGCGCGCCGAGAACCGTATGATGTTGAAAGAAGCCGGACGCCCGATCCGGTGGAGCCTGTCGGCCTTTGCCGATATTCTGCTGCGGGTAACCATCGGGTATGGCTATCGGCCAGCCCGCGCTGTTGGCTTGGCGTTGTTGCTGATCATCGGGTTGGGCTTGTTTTTTCGCGCAACGTGGCAGGCCGGTGACATGGCCCCGAATGCCGCCCCGATATTGGTATCAGAGGCATGGATTGAGGCGACCCAAAACCATCCGGAGAACCCCGGCGCATTTTGGTCAAGTGCGGGACAAGCAGGGCAAGACTGGGAAACATTTTCCGGCTTTGCCTATGGTGCCGACCTAGTGATCCCGATTGTAAGTCTGGGGCAAGAAACCGCTTGGGCCCCGTCCACATCGCGCAGCCCAATGGGCCGGATCGGATGGTGGTTGAGGTGGTTCGCCAAGGGTTTGGGTTGGGTCGTAACAGCGTTGGCAGCGGGTGCGATAACGGGCGTCATTCGCAAGGATTAGAGCCTGAATTTAGCTAATTGAGTCGCTTGTCAAAGCTTTACGGTACTAGAGGTGTGCGCCCAATTTCATCCAAAACCCAGCAGTCGGTTCCCTCAAACACAGCAGTGGTCAGGGGCTCCCCATAGCCTGCACCGGTATCTAGATTGATCCGGTTGCCGTAGTGGGTTGGTCTATCGACTGGCGTGTGGCCATGCACAATCAACGCTTCGAACGGCAGGGTCTCCATATGAAACGGCCCCCTAATCCACAGCAGATCATCCTCTGCCTGCTCCGCTAGCGGAACGCCGGGCAATACGCCCGCATGAACAAAAGAAACATCGCCAAAACGGTGCATCAAAGGCATATCACGCAAGAATTTTTGGTGTGATTCCGGCACGGCGCGCAGGATTTCGGCATGTGGTGTATCGGGGGTGACCCCGTAAGATTCGAGCGTTTCAATGCCGCCAATGCGGGGGTGTAGCCATTCAAATTCGGCCCGCATGCAAGGATCGTGATAGGATGGGTCGTTCAGAAATTCTGCAAACATCCGGTCATGGTTGCCCTTAACGGTCAGCCAATTTTCGCCCAAAATAACCCCGTCAATCAGGCGCTGAATCACACCGTTGCTGTTCGGCCCGCGATCCGTCAAATCCCCCAAATGCACCACGGGTGCATCTGTGTCACCGACCCGCTGTCGGTCCGCTGTGATCCTTGCGTGGGCCTCTTCCAACATGTCGAGTTGGCCGTGAATGTCGCCAATTGCATAGACCCGCATTGTGCTTCTCCTTGGTTTTATCTGCACAAAAGCGAACGGCCCCCTAAATGTCTAGAGGGCCGTTCAATTTAGTCCATAACATGTTGTTTAGGTGATGCTAAAAGCCAGCGGTTTGATTGACTGAAACAGGCCAGTTTCAGTCAATGCGGCCATGGCAGACTCGGGCAGCGGGTGGTCGATGTAGAGCAGCGCAATTGCATCGGCCCCAACGCTGGAACGGCCCAGTGTAAAGTTGGCGATGTTGACGTCGTTTTGCCCCATGACCTGACCCAATGCACCGATGATGCCCGGCGCATCTTTGTTGGTGGTATAGAGCATATGTGCACCAATCTCGGCGTCGATATTGATGCCTTTAATCTGGATAAACCGTGGTTTGCCATCGCTAAACACAGTGCCCGCGATGGTGCGTTCCGTGGTGTCCGTCACAACGGTCAGTTTGATATACCCATCAAAGACGCCCGATTTTCCCTGCGTGGTTTTCGAGATTTTGATGCCGCGGTCTTTGGCGATCACAGGGGCGGAAACCATGTTCACGTCGGGATTGGTGGCTTGCATGATACCAGCAATCGCGCCGCAGTTCAGCGCCTCGAGGTTCATCTCGGTGACGTTGCCATCATAGAGGATGTTGATGGCTTTGATTGGCTCGTTGGTCATTTGGCCGACGAAGGCACCAAGATGCTCGGCCAGTTTCAACCACGGGCCCATGATCTTGGCCTCTTCGGCGGTGACCGACGGCATGTTCAGCGCGTTGGTCACAGCCCCTGTCAGCAGGTAGTCGGACATTTGCTCGGCCACTTGCACGGCGACGTTTTCTTGGGCCTCGGAGGTGGAGGCGCCCAAGTGCGGGGTGCAGACCACGTTTGGCAGGCCGAACAACGGGCTGTCGGTGGCGGGTTCAGTTTCGAACACATCGAATCCGGCACCAGCCACGTGGCCTGATTTGATCGCTTCAGCCAAAGCAGATTCGTCCACCAGACCGCCACGGGCGCAGTTGATCACACGCACGCCAGGTTTCATCTGTGCGATGGCCTCGGCGTTCAGGATGCCACGGGTTTTGTCGGTCAGCGGCACGTGCAGCGTGATGAAGTCGGCGCGTTTCAGCAGCTCGTCCAGCTCAACTTTTTCGACGCCGATTTTGGCTGCGCGCTCATCAGACAAGAAGGGGTCGTAAGCAACGACTTTCATCTTGAGGCCAAGCGCGCGGTTGGCGACGATTGTGCCAATGTTACCAGCGCCGATTAGGCCCAACACTTTGTTGGTGATCTCAGAGCCCATAAAGCGGGATTTTTCCCATTTACCGGCTTGGGTCGAGGTGTTTGCCTCGGGGATTTGACGGGCGACGGCCATCATCAAGGAAATCGCGTGTTCGGCAGTGGTGATCGAGTTGCCAAACGGTGTGTTCATGACAATCACACCTTTTTTCGAAGCGGCAGGGATGTCGACATTGTCCACCCCGATACCAGCGCGGGCGATGACCTTTAGGTTGGTCGCGGCCTCTAGGATTTTTGGCGTGGCTTTGGTGGCCGAGCGAATGGCAAGGCCATCATAGGCAGGGATGGCGGCCAGCAGAGCGTCTTTGTCTTTGCCGAGGTCGGGCATGAAATCAACATCAATGCCACGGTCGCGGAAAATCTGCACTGCGGATTCGGAGAGTTTGTCGGATACGAGAACTTTGGGTGCCATTGGTTAGGGCTCCTTTTGTTTGAAAGGGTGTGGCTCATCGGCCCCTGACGGGACACTCTTCGCAAAGAAGGCCCGTAGGGACTGATGAGCGTTTGATTAAGCGTTGATTTCGGCGTTGAAAGCCCAGTCGAGCCACGGCATCAAGGCCTCCAGGTCGGAAGTCTCAACCGTGCCGCCACACCAAATGCGCAAACCCGCAGGGGCGTCGCGATAGGCACCGATGTCTAGGGCGACACCTGCGTCCTCAAGCCGTTTGGCAACCGCTTTGGCAAACGCCGCGCCGTCCGTGATGCGGACATCATTGAACATCAAACACACAGATGTGTTCGAGCGCAAATCAGGGTCCGCCGCGAGGAAGTCGATCCAGTCATGATCAGCCACAAACGTCTCTAACACAGCGGTATTTGTGTCTGCGCGGGCAATCATGCCCTTCAAGCCACCAACCGATTTGGCCCAGTCCAGCGCCACCAGATAGTCCTCAACCGCCAGCATAGAGGGCGTGTTGATTGTGGCCCCGCTAAATATACCGTCGATCAATTTGCCAGCCTTGGTCAGGCGGAAAATCTTTGGTAATGGCCATGCAGGGGTGTAGCTTTCCAGCCGCGCAACAGCCCTTGGCGACAGGATCAACATGCCGTGAGCTGCCTCGCCGCCCAAAACTTTTTGCCAGCTGAATGTGGTGACGTCCAATTTGTCCCACGTCAGGTCCATCGCGAAGGCCGCCGAGGTGGCGTCGCAGATGGTCAGGCCAGCACGATCGGTCGGAATGAAATCACCGTTCGGAACGCGCACGCCCGAAGTGGTACCGTTCCATGTAAACACAACGTCGGAGTCAAAATCGACCGCGTTCAGATCAACGATCTGGCCGTAATCGGCAGTGGTGACTTTGGCACCCAATTTCAGCTGTTTGTTGACATCCGTAACCCAGCCAGCACCAAAGCTTTCCCAGGCCAGCATCTCGACGGGGCGCGCGCCCAGCAGCGACCACATGGCCATTTCCATAGCCCCCGTGTCGGACGCAGGTACGATGCCGATTTTATAATCAGCAGGAATGCCCAGCACTTCGCGGGTGGTCTCGATGGCGGCTTTGAGTTTGGATTTCCCAACGGCAGCGCGATGCGAACGGCCAAGCGGCGCGTCGTTCAGAGCATCCAGAGTCCACTGGGGGTTTTTGGCACAAGGGCCGGACGAAAAACGTGGATTTGCCGGCTTGATTGCCGGTTGTGTAGGTATAGACATGGTATCCTTCCAGATATAATGCCCCTCGTTGGGGAGGGGTGTCCCACTTGCCGAGATAGCGGGGCAATCTGGCTGGCGCAACCCGCAAATCTGCGATATGCGGCGTTTAGACCGGAAAAAACGACATAAAGGTTATGAGAAATGTTTACAGTCACCCTGCTTTGCGACCCCAAAACCCCCGTCGTCGGCCCTGCTGTGGTCGAATCCCTGCGCAATGCTTGGGGTGGTGGCGATGCGGTCTGGTTATCGCCGGATGTGGCGGCAGAGTTTTCTTTGGAGGTGATGCCGGGCAACCGTTGGGATGTCTGGGCTGATCTGCAAAAGATGGGTGTAGATACGGTGGTGCAGCCGAGTGAAGGCCGCAAAAAGGCGATGTTGCTGGCCGATATGGACAGCACCATGATCGAGCAAGAATGCATTGACGAATTGGCCGCCGAGGCGGGTATCGGGCCGCGTGTGGCTGAGATTACGGCGCGGGCTATGAATGGTGAACTTGATTTTGAAGAAGCATTGCGGGAAAGGGTCGGACTGCTGAAGGGGCTTGATTCAACTGTAATAGAGACGGTTTTGCACAACCGGATCAGCTTGATGCCCGGCGGCAAAGTGCTGCTGGCAACGATGAAAGCCAACGGTGCTTACGCGGCATTGGTGTCGGGTGGGTTCACGGCATTCACCGCGATGGTGGCTGCGGAATTGGGCTTTGATGAGAACCGCGCCAACACGTTGTTGATCGAGAACGGCAAGCTAACGGGCGGCGTTGGGCTGCCGATTCTGGGCCGCGAGGCCAAGGTCACGGCGCTGAATGAAATCACGACGCGGTTGGGGCTGAGCACGGGTCAAGTTATGGCCGTGGGCGATGGGGCCAATGATTTGGGTATGCTTGGTTTGGCGGGGGCAGGGGTTGCCTTGCATGCCAAACCGTCGGTGGCGGCGGAATGCGACATTCGGATCAACCACGGAGATTTGACGGCCCTGCTGTTTATTCAGGGGTATGATCTGGACGGGTTTGTTGGCGCCTAAAGGGGTTTTATCCGCTGCGCGCGGCGGATGTTCAGGAAAAGAGGATAAGGGCTAGAGCAGCTCTTTTGCGGGGCGGATATAGCCCGTGGCGATGTCGTTGCAGTTGATGATCGGCGCGTTCATGCGTTTTAGGGTGGCGGGGTGATTAGGCTCTAATACGCCCAATTTCAGCAATATTGCCGCAATGGCGCATTCTGCGGCGCGCGTGGTGCCGTCGGCGATTTTCAGGGCCACACCCAGTTTCAATTCGGGAATGATCGCGATGTAGACGGCTTCGGCACCGGTTTTTACCGCCACGCGTCCATTCATGGCCCGCATTAATTCAGTGCAAGCGCGGCCTTCACCAGCCACCAATTCTGGAAACGCTGTCATGGCTTGGACCAAGGTCGCAGCGGCGCGTTCACGAATGGATGCGCCACCGTCCGAGGCAGCGGCGAAAAACGCCATCGCGCGCGCAAAGCCGTGCAGGGTGGAGGCGTGGTTTGGCGCGGAGCAACCGTCGATGCCAAAGCCGGGGCTGCTTTCTTGGGTCAATTCCTCGAACGCATCCAGCACCGCCGTTTGCACGGGGTGTTTCGGGTCGACGTATTCAGACCCGCCTTTGATGTGTTGGTTCAGTGTTAAGAATCCCGCGTGTTTGCCCGAGCAATTGTTGTGGTATTGGCAAGGTTTTTCGCCGGCGCGGATCAGGGCGTCACGGGCCGTGCGGTCTTGGGGATCATGTGCGCCGCAGCGCATGTTATCCTCGGCAAGGCCTAGCGCGGCAAGCCACGTCGCGACGCGGTCTGTGTGAATGGCCGCACTGCTGTGCGAGGCGCAGGAAAGCGCCAGCTGATCTGTGGTCAGCCGCGCCGCCGCCGCCGCGCCGCTTTCGATCAAAGGCAGAGCTTGGATCATCTTGGAAGACGAGCGCGGCAAGATCACTTTTTCGGGATCACCCCATGCCTGAACGATGTCGCCCGAGGCGTCGCAAATCACCGCATGGCCCGTATGAATCGACTCTAGGAAGTCTCCGCGCCAGATTTCGGCCATTGGGACAGGGTATATCATTGCGTTTCCTTTGCATCGTGCGCGAAATTTTGCCAACGGGGCTTTTATTTATGGGCGATAATACGTTAATGTGTATGTATCGAGTGAAGAACATGCCCGTCCGAAGAAAAGGTCAAGTTGAAATGACCACTGGCGCGGCTTAAATTGAGGCAGAAACAGCTGGAGGCTGTGTAGGATTATGAGATCATTTTTGGCAACAACTATGGGTGCTGCGCTGATCGCTATCGTGGCGACCGGGGCAACAGCCCAGCAATCAACAAACCGCGTGGCCGCAAAGACCGACTGGAGCGTATTCGTTGAAGACGACCCAACTGAATGTTGGGCTGTCTCAAGCCCCAAGGAAACCGTAAACACCAAGGATGGGCGCGTGGTTGCTGTGCGCCGCAGTGAAATCCTGTTGTTTGTGTCGTTTCGACCCGGATCGAGCGTGAAATCGGAATTGTCCTTTACCGGCGGCTATCCTTTTGCCAACGGGTCGACCGTTTCGGCAAATATCGGTGGAAACAGCTTTGAGTTTTTCACATCGGGTGAGAACGCATGGCCTGCGACGCCAGCCGAGGATGCCAAAATCATCACTGCAATGAAGCGCGGTGCTGAGGTGACGTTCACCGGGCGTTCAGGTCGCGGCACGGTCACCAAAGACAAGTTTTCCTTGCTTGGGTTTACCGCTGCCGTTGAAGAAGCCGCCAAGCGCTGCTCTAACTAAGTCCGCCAATATCCGGTCTTGATGCACCCTGCCGCCTGCGGTGGGGTGTTTTGCTTGGGTTTGGGGGGAAAACCCTATAGAGGGGGCTTTCGTTTCCAATGCGGAGAGCAAAGATGACCGACACAGCCCCGATTTCACCCGACCTGGTGACCCTCCCGCGCAAAGTGGAGGCTGGCGAAAAGGTGAACCTCGTCGGATTGACGCGCGATGCGTTGCGCGAGGTTTTGATTGGCGCGGGCATACCTGAAAAGCAGGGAAAAATGCGGGCGGGCCAAGTCTGGCAGTGGATTTACCAAAAGGGCGTGCGCGACTTTGCCGACATGACCAATCTGTCTAAGGACATCCGTTTGATGTTGGCTAACAAATTCGAGGTGGCGGTGCCAGAGGTGGTGACCAAGCAGGTGTCCGAGGATGGCACCCGCAAATATCTGGTGCGAATCGCGGGTGGATCGGAAGTCGAGATCGTTTACATCCCCGAAGAGGGGCGCGGCACTCTGTGCATTTCGTCACAAGTCGGTTGCACGCTGACCTGCTCCTTCTGCCATACTGGCACACAGCGTTTGGTGCGCAACTTGACGGCCGCCGAGATCATCGGTCAGGTCATGGTGGCCCGTGATGATTTAGGTGAATGGCCAGAATTGGGCGTACCTAACCCGCCCGAAGCGCGGCTTTTGTCTAACATCGTGTTGATGGGCATGGGGGAGCCTTTGTACAACTTTGAAGCTGTGCGCGACGCGATGAAGATCGCCATGGACCCCGAGGGGATTTCCCTGTCGCGGCGTCGCATTACCCTGTCTACGTCAGGCGTGGTGCCCGAGATTGCGCGTACTGCGGACGAGATTGGCTGCATGTTGGCGGTGTCATTTCACGCCACCACTGACGAGGTGCGCGACGGATTGGTGCCGATCAACAAAAAGTGGAACATCGAGGCACTGCTGAATGCACTGCGCGAATACCCAAAGGCCAGCAATTCAGAACGCATTACGTTTGAATATGTGATGCTGAAAGGCGTGAATGACAGTGACGAGGATGCGCGCCGTCTGGTGGAGTTGATCAAGGGTATTCCGGCCAAGATCAATTTGATCCCGTTCAATGAATGGCCCGGATCACCTTATGAGCGCTCCTCCAACAACCGCATCCGTGCCTTTGCCGATATCGTCTATAATGCGGGCTATTCGTCGCCAGTGCGTAAACCCCGTGGCGAGGATATTATGGCGGCCTGTGGGCAGCTAAAATCTGAGTCTGAACGGGTGCGTAAGAATAAGAAAAAGGCTGGCGTTTAGCCTTAACCGTTTGCTAACCAAAACCGGTAATGGTGTTGGTATGGAAAAAATTACAGTTATGTTTTCGCTGCCCGAGACAACGCTTGATGCCTTGCGCAAAATTGCAACCGACGAGGATGTCGCGATTGAGCATGTGCTTCAGGGGGCCATCAAGCGCGATCTGTTTCGGCGCAGCCGAGCGAAAAAGGCCGTAAGGACTGATGAGCGGCTCGTCGCGCCCTTGCGGGCACTTCTCGCTGAGGATTTCGCATTTGCCGATGGTTGGGATGATCTCCAAAACCGATTGCGTATTAAGGGTTACGCCTTGCGCGAAGCCGGCGCTGGGCTGGCTTTGCACAGGCATGCTTGTGGCACGCGGATGTGCAAAGCCTCTGATCTGGGCAACAGCTATGCACGATTAATGCGCCGTTTCTTAACGCCGTTTCCAGACCACAGTCACCGGTATCTACCCGAAAGAGTTTTGGGCTAGCCTTCCCAGTTCTCAATCACATCCATTGCTTCCTGCCCCGTTTCAACAAACTTGAACAACTCCAAATCGTCGGCTGAAATTGTGCCAGCCTCGGACAGCGCTTCCCAATTGATGATGCTGCGCCAGAACTTTTCGCCAAACAGCAAAAACGGAATGCGCTGCATCCGGCCGGTCTGGATCAGGGTCAGTGCCTCGAATGTTTCATCCAAGGTGCCAAACCCGCCCGGAAACACGGCAACCGCCTTGGCACGCATCAGGAAATGCATTTTGCGAATGGCGAAGTAGTGAAAATTGAAACACAGATCAGGCGTCACATATTCATTCGGAGCCTGTTCATGTGGCAGCACGATATTCAGCCCGATTGAAACCCCGCCAGCGTCCACCGCACCACGGTTGCCAGCCTCCATCACGCCTGGGCCTCCGCCTGTAACAATCACGTTTTCCTTGCCGCCATTGCCATTGCTTTTGAGCGTCATCAAGCGCGAAAATTCGCGGGCCTCTTCGTAATATTTCGACAGATCAGCCAATGTTTTGGTGCGGGCTGACGCCTTGTTGGCGGGCTCGGGAATGCGCGCGCCCCCAAACAAAACAATCGTTGAATCGATACCCGCTTCATCCAAGGCCATCTCGGGCTTCAGCAGCTCCAATTGCAAACGCACCGGCCGCAATTCATCGCGACACAGAAATTCAGGGTCCGCAAACGCCAGCGCATAGGACGGTGCGCGGGTTTGCGGCGTGTCCGGAATCTCGCGGGCGGCTTCAAGGTCTTGGCGCGAATGGCGCATCGGATGTTTACGGTGTTCTTTATTCATTACGCGTCCTGCTTTCTTTGTGTCGCATTGTGCCTGTTTCAACTTGTGTCTATATGCTCAGGTTGAAACAGGCCATACACATTCACGAGGGACCGCACATGTCAAACGCACAACTGGAAACCGCCATCGAA
>Ga0209633_10002214_pt1 | contig 19063 bp, 13 predicted proteins | sample Cruoilmetagenom1_FD_187290 | JGI IMG/M metagenome (GOLD analysis project Ga0209633, IMG submission 187290) | Oil polluted marine microbial communities from Coal Oil Point, Santa Barbara, California, USA - Sample 1 (SPAdes) (version 2) | ecosystem: Environmental > Aquatic > Marine > Oil seeps ... | reverse complement strand
CGTTATGGCAATGAACACTTATTATTGCTTTATCAATATTAGTTACTCTTCTTTTTAACTCAGATATTATATTGCCATACTCGGTAGGAATTGTATAACCAGTTGTATCTGGAATGTTAACTACATTTGCTCCTGCTTCAATTGCTGCTTCCACTATCTCAGCAAGATAACCTATATCTGTTCTTCCTGCATCCTCAGCAGAGTATTCAATATCATCACAAAAAGAAGCTGCATATTTCACTGCATCATAAGTCATTTTCAGAATGGTTTTTCTTTTATCTTGCAAAGACAAGCCATACTTCTCATGCCCGAACTTGCCAAGAATATGATAATCAGAAGTACTGGTAAAAGTATGTATTCTCTTGCTATTAGCTGGCTTAAGAGATTTATATGCTGAATCTATATCTTTTTCATTTGCCCTACAAAGTGCTGCAATTGTTGTATCCACTTCAGAGGCAATACTATAAACAGCCTCAAATTGAGCAGGAGAAGAAATCGGGAACCCAGCTTCAATTACATCAACATTTAACTTAGCAAGCTGATGTGCAATTTCTAATTTTTCATAAATATTTAATGAAGCACCTGGTGACTGTTCACCATCTCTAAGTGTAGTATCAAAAATTAATATTTTATCTTTCACTGTTTAGCCCTTGATTTAATTTTTTGCACGTTACAACAAAAACATTCCTATTGCTTCGGAAGAAAATATTTCTTCCATGTTTTCTATTATTTTATTTGTCATTTCTTCCGTATTAACTACTTTATCATTTTCATTTGCTATATCTTGAGTTCTCCAGCCTTGTTCAAGTGTATTAGCAACACCCTTTTCAATAATTTGAGAAGCCTTTAACATATCAAATGAATTTTCAAACATCATAGCTGCTGAAAGTATTGCCGCTATTGGGTTTGCCTTGTTTTTTCCAGCAATATCTGGTGCACTTCCATGTATAGGTTCATATAAAGAATACTTTTCTCCTATACTTGCTGAAGGTAACATCCCTAAACTTCCGGTAATCATTCCAGAAATATCACTTATTATATCACCAAAAATATTAGAAGTTAAGATAACGTCAAACTGTTTTGGATCACGCACAAGTTGCATAGCTGCATTATCAACATACATGTGATTTAGTTTTACTTCAGGATATTGTTTACTAATTTCCACAACTATTTCTCTCCAAAATTGTGAGACTTCCAGAACATTTGCTTTATCAATAGATGTTAAAACTTTCTTTCTTCGCATCGCCATTTCAAATGCTTTGTGGGTTATCCGCTCGACTTCTTCTTTGGAATAAACCATTGTGTTCCAACCTTTGCTTTCATCAATTCCCCTTGGTTGACCAAAATAAATACCACCAGTTAATTCTCTCAATACAATAAAATCAGTTCCATCCAAAACTTCTTTTTTAATTGATGAGTTATTTAACATTGGTTTAAATATTTTTGCCGGACGAATATTGGCAAACAATCCAAGTTTTTCTCTAAGCTTCAAAAGTGCCGCTTCAGGTTTTAAATGATGTGGTAAACTTTCCCAATTTGGTCCGCCAACTGCACCAAGAAAAACAGCATCTGACTTATAACAACCATCTAATGTTTCTTCTATCAGAGGTGTTCCATGATTTTCATAACAGTTTCCACCAATTTCAAATGTATTGTATTCTATTTCTACGTTAAATTTTTGAGCTACTAAATCAATTACTCGTGTTGTGGCTGAAGTTACTTCTGGTCCTATTCCATCGCCAGGTAAAAGTGCAATATTAAAACTCATTTTGATCCCTTGTTTTTTCTACTAAAATATTAGTCTTAGCCATTTTTCACCAAAATTTTTGTCATCTCAAACTCAACGTTTTTTGTTGAGTGTGGCAATCTGTTAATATGTTAGTCACTCGACTTTGTAACAGATTGCCACGTCGCAAAATACTCTCCTCGCAATGACAAATTATTATTAAATAATAAAATCCAACGGAATATTTATTTCTTTATCCAAGACATCATACCACGCAACTTATCTCCAACAACTTCAATTGGATGTTCATTATTTTCTTTACGTAATTTATTCATATTTGCTTTGTCACCGTTCACTTCTTCAACAAATTCTTTAGCAAAACTTCCGTCTTGTACTCGTTTAAGTGCAGCTCTCATTGCATCTTTTGATTCTGCATTAATTACTTTTGGACCAACTACATATCCACCGTATTCAGCAGTATCACTTACAGAATAATTCATTCGTGATAAACCACCTTCATAGTAAAGATCAACAATTAATTTTAGTTCATGCATACATTCAAAAAAAGCCAATTCCTCTGGATATCCAGCTTCAACTAACACATCAAAACCAGCTTTTATAAGTTCGGCTGAACCACCACACAACACACCTTGTTCTCCAAATAAATCTGTTTCAGTTTCATTTTTAAAATCAGTTTCGATTACACCCGCTTTTGTTCCACCAATTCCTTTTGCCCAAGCCAAAGCTAGATCAAGTGTGTTACCAGTTGGATCTTGATGAACAGCAATTAGGCAAGGAACACCATTCCCTTCTTCGAAAGTTCGTCGGACTAAATGTCCAGGACTTTTTGGTGCTATCATCATTACGTTTACATTTTCTGGTGGTACTATTTGTTTATAATGTATATTAAATCCATGACCAAATGCTAAAGTATCACCTTCGTTTAAATAAGGTGCAATTTCATTATCATAAACAGTTTTTTGAGTTTGATCTGGTAATAAGATCATAATTACATTAGATTTTTGAACCGCTTCTTTTACAGAAAGCACTTCCAAACCCTTCTCAGAAGCTTCTTTCCACGATTTGCTTTCTGGACGCAAACCTACACAAACATTCATCCCGCTATCTTTTAGACTTAACGCATGAGCATGTCCTTGACTACCATAACCAAGAACTGCAATTTGTTTTGATTTTAAATTTTCGAGCGATGCATCTTTATCATAATAAACTTTCATTTGTTCTCCCTAATTTTCAATTTTAGATTCATATTTATATTATTTTTTTTCTTTTTTACCTTTAGACTTTTTACTTTTTACTTCTTTTAGTTGTTCTCCACGTTTAAGTGCAACGGTACCAGATCTTGCCATTTCTACTATTCCAAACGGATGCAAGACATTTACAGCTGCTTCTATTTTTTCAGGTGGACCAGTAATTTCAATTGTTACAGATTTATTATTTATATCAACTACTTTCCCTCTAAAAATATCACTCAAATTTTTTATTTCTTCAATTGAATCATGTTCGTAGTTAATTTTTATTAATGCCAATTCTCTAAGAGTTTTTGGAATATGACTTAAATCAACCACTTTAATTGTATCTATAAGTCTATTCAATTGTTTAGTAACTTGATCTAGAATTTGATCATTTCCCTCAGTAACAATAGTCATTCTAGAAACTTCATCAATTTCAGTTCTTCCAATTGAAATAGAATGTATATTGAATCCTTTACCGCTAAACATTGTGGCAACTCTATCAAACGCACCAAATGTATTTTCAACAAGTACAGTTATTGTTCTTTTCATTTTATATCAAACCAGTTTATTTGGATTATGTTTTCTTATAATTATATCTTTTACTGAACCTCCGGATGGCACCATTGGGAAAACCATATCTTCTTTTACTACTTTAAATTCAAGTAAAGTTGGTCTATCGTTTACGGCTAAGGCTTTTTCTAATAATGAATCAACCTCTTCAATTTTATTTGTTGAAAAAGATTCTACTCCAAAAGCTTCACCAACTTTAACAAAGTCCGGATTACTTTCAGCTAAATCAGTGAAACTATATTTTTCAGCATGATAAAGTTCTTGCCATTGCCTTACCATTCCCAAAAAGCTATTATTGATAATAATAAAGGTAATTGGAAGCTTATGATGTGCAGCAGTAATAAGTTCTTGCATATTCATTTGAAATCCACCATCTCCACTAAATGAAACTATTTTACGTTTTTTAGGATTGGCAAAAGCTGTTCCAATTGCAGCGGGAACTGAAATACCCATTGTTCCCAAACCACCACTAGTAATAAGCGAACGAGGATGGTTGAACTTATAATATTGTGCAGTCCACATTTGATGTTGCCCTACATCAGTACAAATTATTGCATCACCATTTGTTTGTTCAGATACTTTTTCAATTATATACTCAGCTCTAAGTTTACCATCATCTTTTTCGTATACTAACGGACATTCATCTTCCCATTGTTGTATTTGTTTTAGCCATTTATCAATTTTTGGTTTCTTTTCAATTTCTGCTGCCAATTCTGCAATTACATGTTTTACGTCTCCAACAATTGGTAAATCAACAAGAACATTTTTATCAATCGCTGTAGGATCAATATCAACATGAATTTTATATGACTTTTGAGAGAATGTATTAACATCTCCGGTAACTCTATCATCAAATCTAGCACCCAAAGTTATTAGAACATCGCATTCATCAATAGCTCTATTCGCCCAATAGGTTCCGTGCATTCCAAGCATTCCTAGTGATTGTTTATTTGTTCCCGGAAATGCTCCAAGCCCTTGAAGTGTCATTGTAACTGGGATTCCAGTTTCTTCCGCTAATACTTTTAGTTCATTACTTCCGTCGGACATAATTACTCCACCACCAACGTATAGCAATGGTTTTTTAGCTTTTTCAATAATCTTAGCTGCTTTTTTAATCTGATTATGATGACCATTATATTGAGGTTTATAACCTCGTATATCAATTTTATCTGGATAATTAAAATTTGAAAAATCAGCAATAACATTTTTAGGTAAGTCAACAAGAACGGGTCCGGGTCTTCCAGTTGAAGCAATGAAAAATGCTTTTTGAATTGTCTCTGCCATTTCATCTACATTTCTCACTAAAAAATTGTGTTTAGTTATTGGTCTAGTTATCCCAACTATATCAGCCTCTTGAAATGCATCATTGCCAATTAAGTGAGTGGGAACTTGCCCTGTAAAAACAACCATTGGAACAGAATCCATATAAGCATCTGCAATACCCGTAACAGTATTTGTAGCTCCTGGGCCAGATGTTACCAAAACCACTCCAGGCTTTCCTGAAACGATTGCATACCCTTTAGCCATATGTGTTGCACCTTGTTCATGACGAACTAGAATATGTTCTAAAAAGTCAACATCATATAATTCTTCATAAAGTTTTATCGTTGCACCACCAGGGTATCCAAAGATATGTTCAACTTTTTCTTCCTTTAGGCATTCAAAGAAAATTTGTGCACCTGATAATTTTTTGTCGTCACTCATTTTTAACCTTTATAATTTATGAATTAAATTTTTAATATTGCACCGGTATTTGCTGACGAAACCATCTTGCTATATCTAGCCAAATACCCTTTTTTAATTTTTGATTCAAATTCTGGTAACTCTTTAAGTCTTCTTTCAATTCTTGCATCACTCACTTCTAATTCTAACTTACAATTTGGAATATCTATCGAGATAATATCACCATCCTTAACAATTGCTATTACTCCACCCTCCGCAGCTTCAGGTGAAACATGACCAATACTTGCACCTCTCGTAGCACCAGAAAATCTTCCATCTGTAATTAATGCAACCTTGGTTCCAAGTCCCATGCCCATAATTGCACTTGTTGGTGCTAACATTTCTGGCATTCCTGGTCCACCTTTTGGACCTTCATAACGGATAACTACAACATCGCCAGCTTGGACTTTTTTATTTTTAATACCTTCTAATGCTTCATCTTGAGATTCAAAAACTCTTGCCGATCCTCTGTGAATTAACATTTCTTTTTCTACAGCTGCAGTTTTTACAATTGAACCATTAACAGCAAGGTTACCAAACAATATAGCCAAGCCACCTTTTTTTGAATAAGGTTTATCCAAAGTTTTTATAATATTTGGATCTTCAATTTGTGCTTCTTTTATATTTTCATGAAGAGTCTTTCCAGTAACCGTCATTTCATTTATATTTAACAATCCTTCTCTTTTACTTAGTTCATTTAATATTGCAGAAATTCCTCCGGCAATATCAACATCTTCAATGTGAACATCTGGTTTTGCAGGACTTACTTTACAAATGTTAGGAGTTCTATCAGAGATTTTATTTATGTCTTCAAGCTCAATATCCACATTTGCTTCATGTGCAAGTGCAAGTGTGTGAAGAATTGTATTTGTACTTCCACCCATTGCAACATCTAAAGTTATCGCATTGTCAATCGCATTCTTGGTAACAATATCACTTGGTTTAATATCTCTTTCAATTAGATATAATATTTGTTTTGCAGCGTCAATTGATAATTGGTTACGTTTTGAGCTAAGTGCCAAATGAGTTCCATTTCCGGGAAGAGCCATACCAAGTGCTTCCATTAAGCAGTTCATTGAATTTGCAGTAAACATACCTGAACAAGAGCCACACGAGGGGCAGCTTAAATCTTCCAATAGTTTTAATCGTTTATCATCAATTTCTCCACTTTGATATTTTCCAACACCCTCAAAAACAGAAGCAAGATCAACTGATTCACCACTTGGAAGTTGTCCGGCTTTCATTGGTCCACCGGAAATAAAGATTGATGGAACATTTACTCTTAAAGCTCCCATTAACATTCCGGGAACAATCTTATCACAATTAGGGATAAAAATTACTCCGTCTAGTCTATGAGCTTCAACAACTGTTTCAACAGAATCTGCAATTAGTTCGCGACTTGCAAGTGAATAACGCATTCCAATATGTCCCATTGCAATTCCATCATCAACACCAATTGTATTGAATTCAAATGGTATTCCTCCTGCATCGCGAATTGTTTGTTTTATAACTTTCCCAAATTCTTGTAAGTGAACATGTCCGGGGATTAAATCTATATAAGAATTGCATACACCAATAAATGGTTTCTTAAAATCGGAATCATCCTTAATGACTCCAGTTGCTTTTAATAAACTTCTATGTGGTGCTTTATCGTACCCAACTTTTATTTCATCTGATCTCACAAAGATCCTCTATGTATTTACTCCAATAACATACTTCTTCGGTTTAGGTCATTCCCTAAATCGTATTATTTTTTGTGAGTTTATAAAATTGGATTTGTAGGATTGACCTTTACTATTAGCCTATAATAATGAGGCTAAGAATACTAATAATCCCGAGGAGTATAATTACGCTAATTGGAAGGTTTGAAAATTGAACAAAGCTATTCGCATCAAGAGCTATTGCTTGTGCTGAATTGTTGTTTATATTTTTTGCTTTGTAATTCATAATTATGGTGGTAATAATAAATTATAAATTTTGGTTTGTCAAGAGTTATTTTTGCTTTGACAATTTTAGTTGTATAAAATCTATATTTTTATGTATAAATAATTGAATTGATAATATCAAATAAAAATGCCAAACACTAGTATGTGATTGGCATTATCTGTATTTAGAAGAAATACTATTTATTAAAAGTATGCTTTAACTAATTCCGTGTAAATTTATATATCTCATTGTTCCAAGCACTAACAGCCCAACCAAAATTAGAACCTAAGAAAAAGATATCACTTATATTGTTAAATGTCCTAATTTCTTCAACCGGCTGCCAAGTGCTACCACCATCTTTAGTGTGAAACATTTTATGTGGAGCAGGTGTATCGGGAGGGTAAATTGTAAATGCATCTATTCCAATGTATCCTTCATTTGTATTTAAGAAGTTTACTGTACTAATACCAGCAAACCTGAAAGGAGATTCTTGATTTTCTGCTCCAATATTTATGTTCTCCCAAGTTAAACCACCATCGGTAGTTTTGGATATAAAACCAGAGGTAGATATTCCACCAACAAGCCATCCTATATTTTCATCCAGAAAAAACACATCTATAACTTCTTGATTTCTGTTACCTCCGAATGAATAGTCTATACCATGAAATGTTGCTGCAAAAGAAGTCCAGGTTACACCGCCATCAGTAGAACGCATATATGCCCAATCATCATTCTTTTTAACATTAAATATTAAACCCAAATTCCCTTTGAAATATATTTTAGGGAATGTTCCAGGCAAATACTGAGTACAATCGGTTGTATAAGAACCATTAAATTTATGATCAGCATGGTTGACACGTTTAACAGTCAAAAGTTCTGATTGAAAAATGTCACCTATTGTAACTAACTCTCCATTAGTATTGGATGCAATTCCATAAATTTCCGCTTCAGCAAATGTAGGTATAAATTCTTTCGTTCCATCACTGGTTTCCCAAATAGCTCCATATGTCAAAAAATCATCACCTCCATTTTCGGAAAACCAAACGCCCATCCCTCTCCTAGCAACAATTTCTTGTTCATTTAGAACAACCACTTCGTTTAAATCTCTTAAAACGGTATTTACTTCATGCCAACTATTACCTCCATCTTGTGTTTTATAGGCATAGTATTTCCCAAAGATCCAACCAATAGTTGAATTAAGAAAATGAACCGTATGCAACGTAGTAGTCCCAACAGGTAAATCTATTGCACTCCAATTTGCAATTTGCAAACTTATAGTTACTTCATCACTGCTAACTTTATCACCACTAATAAACTCCTTAACCTCAATAGTATGGCTACCTTCGGAGCTATTGTTAGTTTCCCAAATGTATTCATAAGGTTTTTCTGTATCTGTAAAAACTAAATTATTATCAATGTAGAATTCTACTTTAGATGCTGCTTCCCCAACAACATCAGCTGTTATAGTAATAGGATTGCCAAAAATTAGTGAACGATTATCTAATGGATTTGTAATATAAATTTCATTCCCAAAAGGTTCATTTTCTAATTTGAATAGATTTTTGGTATAACAAAATATTTCAGTATTCCATTTCTTTTCAAACCCTAGCAAATATAGTTCAACACCAGCTCTTGATCTTGCACCAATATTAAATTCTAAATCCCAAGAATAAGGTGGAATTAAAGTTGCATCTAACTCATAACATCCGGTAATATCTATTGTTGGACCAGCTACACCGTAAAGTAAAACTTTAACTTCGGGACCAACATGAGTTTGAAAATTTGCACTAAGTGTTAAACTTGGTGGAGAATAATCAAGATCAGCATTGCTTTCCCCAATACCATTCCACCCATCATCCGATGTATATTTTAGACCAATCTCTCCTTGGTAATGTTCGCTTGCCCACGTGCTTAGTTCAGCACTTACGGTTCCATCAACTTCCATAAATAATTCTATCTTTGGAACAAGTACAACTGGAACCGGACCTATAGCAAATGTCCAAGGAGCAAACTCTAATGTTGCAAAAGAAACTCTTTCGCTAAATGAAACTCCATTTTCTGATGTTAACTTAATTTGTGCAACTTGGTCTATTACAACTGTTGATTTAAATAAATCAACTTCAACAAGATTTAGGTCTAACACAAATGACCAATCGAATTCAAAAACAAACTCCATATCTAAACTTGCAAATCCGGTAAGTGAAATTTTTTCTGACGCATGGTCTGGATTATGAATTTCTTTTTCAAATTCAAATTCAAAAACATTGAAATTGGTTTTAGTATTTTTATCTAACCGTTTCCCTTCTGAAAACTTAACACCTTTAGCCAAGTTATATGATTTAAGCATACTTTTATTTAGAACACCGGAGTTAAATCTTAAGCTTGCTTGCGGTACTGCTTCAGAGAGTTTACCTTGTTTTGTTCTAATTGTTTTCTGTCCGCCAGTTCCTTCAATTGCTATTATTTTCCTTAGGTAACCATTTGGTGCCATAGTGGAAGAACTATCTACAAGAATATCTCCTATTTTTAGATTCTTAATTACATCGCTTTCTCCATTAATTGTAAATGTAAAATTCGATGTATCTATTGCTGTAATTTTATTTCTTGTTTCTTGGTCTATTACTTTTGTAATATCTGCAACTATTGTTTCTTTTCTATTTTGCTCAGGTTCCTTAATAGGTTCGGGATCTGTACTACATGAGAATAGAATAGTTAAGAATAAAATTGGGATAAATAATTGAATATTTTTTTTCATGGTCTCACTCACAGTTTGTTGATACTCATCTCATTTAGATTTTTTAATATTAAAGTTTTTATTAGGAAGAAATATAGTGGATGAATTCTGTAATGAAATAATAGATGAGAATTTGATAGTGTTTAATTATTATTCACTAACTTTGGATGAGTATTTGAAAAAAATAAAACTAACCAATAATTGATATTATTTTAATGGAAACTAATTCTAAAATATGCATCATCTCAAATTTAGACTAATCTCAATCATTCTAATCATCCAAGTATTAAATGGACTTTTAATTTCTCAAAACAACTATTCTCAATTTACTATTGAAGAACTTCAGGGATTAAGAGAGAATAAAAACATTGCAATAGCAAAAAATGATTCACTTTCAATTGCTCGAGCTAGTTACAAGCTAGCATTAAAATTTGACTACATTGGGGAAAGTGATTCAGCTGACTTTTATTATATTAAAGCACTTTCAATTGCATACTGCATAAATAACAGTAAAGCTATAGCTGTGATTTCAAATTCACTTGCAACTACTTATAGTGATAAAGGGTTACATGATAAAGCTTTGAAAGTTTACAGTGAAGTTGTTGAGCGTTTTTTGTCACTTTCCGATACTTCGGAAGCTGCAAGTGTGATGCTAAATATTTCATCAGAATATATGGAAGTTGGAGAATATGAGAAAGCATTACAAATTGCATTAAGTGCATTAGATTTAAGGTTGGTAGTTGCTGATTCAAATAATATTTCAGCATTCTACCAACAAATAGGAATTGTCTTTAGTAATATTGGAAATAAACAAAAATGGAAAGAGTACATTTTAATTGCAAATTCTTTAGCGAAAAAGAATGATAAGTATGGCGATTTTTATAGACGAATGGATATTCTTAAAGAACTTGGAGCATATTATTTAGATGAAGGGAACTTACCAAAAGCCGAGAGTTATTACGATTCATTATTCACGCAAAGTAAAAAGAACAATTATCTACAAGGCGAAGTAAACTCTCTGATAAATCTTGTTCCAATTCTAAAAGAACAAAAAAGATATTCCAAAGCATTTGAGTTATCTACACGGGCATTAAAACTTTCCGAAAAAGTAAATAATACTTATAAAACTATTCTTAATCTAATTGAGATTGCTAAACTTGAAATTATTCTTGGGAAAAATAATTTTGCTGAAAATAAATTATTAAGAGCAAAAAAGTTAGCCGAAGAATATAACTATCCAAATGAATTAGTTTTAATCTATAAATTACTATCCGAAATAAATTTTGACAAAAACAATTACAAAACTGCCTATAGATATTCTCAAAAATATCAGACATTAAAGGATTCAATAAAAAGCAGTGAAACACAAAACGTTATTGCTGAACTTGAAACAAAATATCGGTCTGAGAAAAAGGATAATAAAATAACTCTACTAAACAAAGAGAATTTGCTAAAGCAAGAAAGGATAGATAAACAAAAGAGAACGGTTATAATAATAATAATTTTGGCACTATCTACAATTGCTCTTTTTGCTTTATTTTATATGCAAACAAAATTAAAATCAAAAAATAGAATTTTGAATTTGAATAATAGATTGCTTCGCACACAGATGAATCCGCATTTTATGTTTAACGCACTTATTGCAATTCAGAATTATGTACTAAGAAATAAAAAGTTTGAAGCATCGGATTATCTCTCAAAATTTGCCACTTTGATGCGGTCAATTCTCCAAAGTTCTCGAACAGATTTTCATAGTCTAACAAGTGAAATTGAATCTCTTAACAATTACGTATCATTGCAGCAACTTCGTTTTGAAAATTCTTTCAAATTCGTTTTAGAGGTTGATGAAAATATTGATACGGAATCGTTACAAATTCCACCTATGCTTATTCAACCTTTTATTGAGAATGCAATTGAACATGGTTTTAGCAAAATAGCTGATGATGAAAAAATACTGACTGTAAAATATTTTTCAAATAATAACGTACTAAACATTTTGATTGAAGACAACGGTATGGGTATTAAGCAAAGTATTCAGAATAAATCAGATAACAAACATCAATCCTTTGCAATGGAAATTACTCATGAACGCTTAGCAAATATTAAAAAGTTATACAATGAAAGAATTACTATTTCTATTCAAGATTTATTAATTTTAGAAAATAAAAACGGTACACAAATTAAATTTGAAATACCTTTGAGTTTAATAACTAAAGTTTAAATTTGATATTTTAGGATATATAAAATATGAGCCGGAACAAAGATAGAGAGCTAAGAGAAATTGCAAAATTACGTTGCCGTGAACTACGAAAAAATGCTACAGAAGCTGAAAAAATATTTTGGGAACAAGTGCGAAATAGAAAATTTTTAGAGTTAAAGTTTAACCGGCAGTTTCCAATCTTTGATGACACATTGGGGAAAGAAACTTTCTACATTGCTGATTTCTACTGTCATGAAAAGAGATTAGTTGTTGAACTTGATGGAATGATACATGATTATCAAATGGAACAAGATGAGTTAAGAACCGAAATAATGAATGGGAAAGGTCTTAAAGTTGTAAGATTTAGAAATGAAGAAGTTGAGATGAATTGTATAGAAGTTTTAGAAAAGTTAAAAGACATGCTAACTCATCCTAAATCCTTCTCTTAAAAAGAGAAGGACTTTTCTAAAAGCCCCTTCTCTTTTTAAGAGAAGGGGTTTGGGGATGAGTTCTATAAAATTTAGATATAACAAGGAACATAAATGACTAGAGCAATAATTATAGATGACGAAAAAAATGCAAGAGAAGTGATCTCCGAATTATTAAAAGAATATTTTGAAGAGATTGAAATTGTTGCTCAAACCGGAGATGTAAAAAACTCAGTCATTGAAATAAAAAAGTACAAACCGAATTTATTATTTCTTGATATTGATTTACCTGATGGGACAGGATTTGATATCCTTAGAAATATAGATTATTCCAAAATAAAAGTTGTTTTTATAACTGCTCACCAAGAGTATGCAATTAAAGCAATTAAGTTTAGTGCTTTCGATTTTCTTCTAAAACCATTTAATAGTAGCGAACTAATTAAAACAGTAAGACGAGTTCTTGATGAACATAATGCAGAGAATAATACTTTACGGTTTGAAACGATTCTCGCCAACTTTAAAACAACTGTACCCAATCTGAAAAAAATTATACTAAAAACTACAGATAAAATACATCTTGTAAACCTTAAAGATATAGTTCGTTGTGAAGCTGAAAATAATTACACAATTTTTCACTTAAATGATAGTAACAAAATTATGGTTTCCAAAACAATAAAAACTTATGAAACTTTATTTGATGAAAACGAATTTATGAGAGTTCACCAATCACATTTAATAAATTTAAATTACATTCAACATTTTGATAAACAAGATGGTGGTATGATTTTATTAAGTGATAATTCTACAGTACCGGTTTCAATTCAAAAAAAGACACAACTCTTAAAATATTTTTCTTCTTTAAGATAAAATACTTTATTTCTACTTTCAAATTCTCATTCAAAAAAGGCAAATTCTAATTCTCTCAATATAAATTCTTATTGATACTACTAATTAGAGGTTTTTCCATTTTGTTTATAGTTCATTATAAAAACAATAGGAAAAAAAATGAAAAAAATTACAACTGTTCTATCAATTATGATATTGATAACTCTTTTTAGTGGAAAAATCTCTGCTCAAGGTTTTAGTGTTGGTGGTGGTCTTTATTATGCCACAAGTTTAAATAACATTGGAATTAGTTTAAACGGTAATTATGAAGTAAATAAAAAAATTCAAATTGCTCCATCATTTATTTATTTTTTAACAAAAGATTATCTTAGCTGGAAAGCATTTGATGTTGATGGTCATTATAAATTTTCTTCAAACAATGGATTAAGTATTTATGGAATAGGTGGTATTGCTTTAACAATGGTAAGCTTTGATATTCCGAACAATGAATATTGGGGTGGAAGTTCTTACACCGATACTAATTTTGGAATAAACTTAGGTGTTGGTGCTTCCAAACTAATGGGAACAAATCTTGAAGTTTTTGGAGAAACAAAATATACTCTAAACTCAGGTGGTTTTTTAAAAATAGGCGTTGGGGTTTTATACAAGTTATAAAGTTTGAATAATTATTCCATAGTTTAACATTACAAATGTCAGATGCTCAGTTTTCGGGGGAACGTCTGACATTTATTATTCTATTATTTAAGTAGAGTCATCTTTCTACTGGTTGTAAAACTGCCAGCTTTAATTCTATAGATATAAACTCCGCTTGCTAATCTTGCTCCACCTTTGTAAGCATTAAAATCAATTGAATATTCTCCGGCTTTATAATTCCCATTAACAAGTTCTCTTACTTTTCTCCCAAGCATATCATAAACAATAATTGAAACTTGATTTGCTTTAGGAATTGCAAATCTTATTTTTGTTATAGGATTAAAAGGATTAGGATAATTTTGTTGTAGCCTAAATGTAAATGGGTTATTAGTTTTTACTCCAACCGTACTATCAATAAAGGAGAGTGTTTCAAAATCTTTTTTTAGAATTGTATTTCTAGCAGAACTACCAAGTCCTAAATGGTCTTTCATAACAGTTGCATATACTTGACGGAAATCAAACTCATGAGGCAAATCTCCATAAGGATCTAGGTTTGCTAGGTCTAATTGATTGCCATAAACACCACCATTAACTGAATTACCAAAAACAAATAGTGGAGCGGCTGCTCCATGGTCAGTTCCAAGTCCACCATTTTGTGCAACTCTTCTTCCAAACTCTGAGATTGTCATCAACATAATTTTATCGGCAAGACCTTGTTCTTCTATATCTCTTTGGAATGCTAAAACTGCATCAGCAAATTCTTTTAAGAGTTGCGGATGATCATCATTTTGATTTGCATGAGTATCAAAGCCCCAGTGTGAAGCAACATAAACCGGAGTTTCCATTTTACCCGCAATTAGATTAGCAATAACTCTTAACTGCCAACCAATCCACGTGTCCGGATATTCAACTTCGTGCCACCCTGCATCAGCATGTTCTTTAACTACATTTGCATATTGAATTGATTGACGAGAGACTTGTTTCAAAAACTCTAATTCCTTACCCGCTATCGTATCTGGAATTGGTTCATCATCAACTGTACTTCCCTCAGTCAATTCATTAAAACTCCACGGGTCATCAAACGAGATTCCCATTCCACCATGTTGAGATTCCAACAACAATGATTGATTAGCTCCAAGTTCAACAGCCATCGGGTGATTAGGAATAGTCCCTGGATAATCCGGGTTTACATTTTCTAAAGTTCTTCCTAACCAGCCATCATAATAATATTTATCAACGTCTGAAGCTGTCAACCAAACATCAGTAGAACGGAAATGGGATCTATCTTGATTATCATACCCAACATTTTGAATTATACTCATTTTGCCTTCGTCAAACAAAGACTGTAGGGTTTGCATGTTTGGATTTAATCCTAACTGTGAAGTAATTTTTATAACATCATTTTTGTTCACAGAGAGCGTTGGTCTGTTTGAATAATATAAATCATCTTCGTAAGGTATAATTGTATTCAAACCATCATTACCACCTTTAAGCTGGAGTACAACTATTATCTTACCATCAAAACTTTTAATGTTTAAAAATGGTTTTGCAAATGCTTTAATTGGTAAACCACTTAATGAAAATGCCGTAGCACCTCCACTAATAATTCCAGCACGCTTTATAAATTCTCTTCTTTTCATAGTATTTTATATCAATTGAAATTCAGGTAGTCTAGTTACTACTTTGAAAAATTTAATTAGCCTCGCCTCTGCTCCATCACTATAAGTTGACCAATCTTCCTTAGCAGAACCATCTAACAAAGTTTGAAGCATTCTATCTCTTGTGTTTTGATTTAATGGAAAATAGATTAGAAAATTTAACACATCATCTACAAATTGTTCTGCATTTTCCGAACTTTCAAAACTTCTTGCAAATTCAATAATATTTATCTTAAATCCAATATCACCTCTTGGATTTTGTTCAGTTTGTTCTAAAACACTTTTACCTGTAAAAATTGAGTCAGTAAAATCATTACGCAATGGTACTGTTGATGTACTAATCCATTTTCTTTGACCTTCCCATCCTCTAACGTCTGGAGGACTAAATGCCAATTGTTGAAGTTTTTCTGCCACTCTGCCAATATATAAATAATTGATAGATTCAATATTAAATTGCTTGAAAGCTCCTATTATTAACTCATCAGGCGATTTTATTTTTGCAGCTATCATTTGATCATTGTAAAAATGATCGGACTTAAATATTGCTGACAAAACCGGTTTAATTTCATAATTGTTATTTCTAAAAATATTTGCAAGTTCAGTAATAATTATTTCATCCGGATTGTAATAGACAAACTCTTTATAAAGTTTTCTACAAATAAATTTTGCAGTTTCGTCTTTAGAGAAAATTACATCAACAATATCTGAATAACCAAAATTTCCACTCTGACCCATAAATTCCTTTATTTCGGAATCATGATTTTCAGTATCCAGTGAAGAAGATAAACCATCATAATACCAACCTGTTAAAGCACGTGCAGCGTTTCTAATATCTTGTTCTGTGTAATTTCCAATTCCTATTGTAAAAAGTTCTAATAATTCTCGCGCATAATTTTCATTCGGTTCATACTTAGTGTTGTATTCACCATCAAGATAAATAAGCATGGCTGGATCAATAGTAACTTTTTTTGTTAACTCTTTAAAATTGCCAAAAGCGAATTCTCTAAATAGTGCGTTCTGAATATATTGATACTGAGGGATTTCAACTTTTTCAGCCTCAGAAACAAAATGGTTTGAAAGAAAGTTCACTAATTTTTCGGATAGTGAATATGATTCTGTTCGCATTAATTCATAATGCCATATTCCTAACTCCATGTACTTTACAATATTCCCTTGAGTATTATTCCAATCAGGAAGATCATTTACCCAACTATTTGGAGGTGAAGGAGGAGTGTTTATTTTAAGTAAATAATTGTCAACAAAATTATCTAGTGTAATTGAAAGAGCAAAATCTACATCTACTCTTTTAAATCCATACATCGTTCTGGACAATAAATGCTTAGCATTTACTTCATTCCATTCATTTACTTTATTTAACATAAGTGTCTCGTTTAAGGTGATTCGCAAATAACTGAATACTTGATACAAAGTCAATTCAAAAAAACTTTCATAAATGCAATTTTAAAAGTCTTTATTTGACAAAATCTATAATTATCATAACTTAAGATTCACTTTCAATTTAATATTTATGCAAAAAGAAAACAAAACAATCAGTGTAATCATTCCAGCTTTTAACGAAGAAGCATCTATTGGAAAAGTTATAAAAGATATTCCTTCTCTTGTTCATGAGATTGTTGTGGTTGATAATAACTCTACAGATTCAACTTCTAAAGTGGCTAAAGAGTTCGGTGCAACAGTCTTATTTGAAAAACAAAAAGGATATGGAATTGCTTGTTTAACAGGAATAGAATACTTGAAAAATAAAAACATTGATATACTAGTCTTTCTAGATGGTGATTATAGTGACTATCCTGAAGAATTAACTGATTTGGTTGAACCAATTATTATTGATGATTTTGATTTTATTTTAGGTAGCAGAGTTCTTGGTGAAAAGGAAGTTGGAGCTCTTCCAATACAATCTCAATTTGGAAGTATTATTGCAGGATTTTTTATGAATCTATTTTGGAAAGTTAAATACACAGATTTAGGTCCTTTTCGAGCAATCAAATTCGATAAACTTTTTGCTCTTGAAATGGAAGATGAATGGTTCGGTTGGACAATTGAAATGCAGATTAAGGCTGCCTATCATAAATTTAAAATTAAAGAAATTCCGGTTAAATATCGAAATAGAATTGGTAAATCGAAAGTAACCGGCACACTCAAAGGTACAATTATGGCAAGTGTAATTATAATGAGTACAATTTTCAAATATGCTTTCCGTTTGAGGAAAAAAAATTAAATAACTCAAAACCTTCGAAGTTTTATCTGCAACGTTTTACCTGTTTATAAGCCATACAATAAATTATAGCACAAACTTTATCACTGATTAAAACTTCAAAGGATTCTTAGTATAATTTTACAGCACCTTACTTTTTATAACAAACATTTTTTCTCTTGTCATTTCATGCATTGAGTGTGGAATACCACCCATGCCAATTCCAGATGAATCTCTTCCACCAAACGGCATCCAGTCAACACGGAAAGCTGTATGATCGTTAACCATAACTGCAGATGCATTAATTTTATTAACAGTATCTAAAGCAACATCTAAATTTGAGGTAAATACAGAAGCTTGAAATGCAAGAGGTAATGAGTTAGCTTTTTTAATTGCTTCTTCTCTATCTGAATATGAATAAATACAAACAACCGGTCCAAAAATTTCTTCTTGTGAAACGTGTACGTTATCTGGAGGATTTAATAAAACAGTAGGTTGAAAACCATATTTTAAAATTCGTTTCCCGCCACAGAGTATCTTTGCTCCTTTAGCCACAGCTTCATTTACCCATTTTTCAATTCTATCAACTTCAAAAGTAGAAATTAATGGACCAACTTCTGTTTTACGATTAAGTGGATTTCCAACTATAAGCTTACTTGCCATTTCAGCTAACTTCTTTGCAACTTTATTACTTATACTTTTGTGAACAAAAACTTTTTGAACTGACACACAAACTTGTCCAGCATGATAAAAGCCACCTTTAAGTAAAGCAGGTAACATTTCATTTATATTTGCATCTGGTTCAACAATAACTGATGCTGCTCCACCATGTTCTAGTGCACATCTTGTTCCTGGAGATAATTTAGATCTCAAGTACCATCCAATTTCTCCTGACCCAATAAACGAAAGATAGTTTACTCTTTCATCGGTTACTAATTTTTCAGCATCCTTACTTTTGCAAATTATTGATTGACACCAACCTTTCGGTAATCCCGCTTCTTTTAAAATATCCATAAATGCCAAACAAGAAAGCGGAGTTGAACTTGCGGGTTTAACTATAACAGGCGAACCAACAGCAATAGCAGTAACAGTTTGATGTACAATTAAGTTCAATGGATGATTAAAAGCACTGATGGAAGCAACTACTCCAAT
>Ga0209633_10002213_pt1 | contig 19066 bp, 19 predicted proteins | sample Cruoilmetagenom1_FD_187290 | JGI IMG/M metagenome (GOLD analysis project Ga0209633, IMG submission 187290) | Oil polluted marine microbial communities from Coal Oil Point, Santa Barbara, California, USA - Sample 1 (SPAdes) (version 2) | ecosystem: Environmental > Aquatic > Marine > Oil seeps ... | reverse complement strand
AACTCCAATTCCTCTCTATCTTTTTTAGCACTGATCGGTTCGGAGATACAGGAAGAGGTTACACTTGAGGTTAACTCAAGTCGGCTGAAGCTTCAATCTGCCAATCTATAATTGCCAATCCTATAGTTCGTCGCAAGTGAATTGATACTTGACCAAGCAGGCAGTAACATGATATTCTATCCGTGATTTTTAACCAGGTAAATCACAATGAGGATAGAATATGATTTCATCTCGCGGCAAACCATTGACGTCGGAAGCCAAGAAACTCGCAGTATCAGTGAAACAATATTTTGATCAAGTCAAAATAACACCTGCAGAGCCAAGTGTAAAGCGTACAGCCGACGCCCTTGGCATAGGTGTGGCGACGGTTAAGCGGATCATGGCAGATTACAATCGTGATCCCAATTTACTTGACGAGCCAACAAAGATGCGGGGGCGACCTGTTTATGCTGTCAGTGCCTCTCATCAGGAAGCAGTTCGCTCTTACATTCGATCTGCAAATATTAAAGGGCAGCATATTACCCTTGCAGATATCCAGAATTTTTTAAAAGAAGAATACGCAGATGAATCATTTCATAAGGCTACACTGGCCAGAACTCTCAACAGATGGGGCTTTGAATTCGGCAAGGGTACACGATCACAGCATTTAAAAGAAAAAGATCATATTATTGCGGCAAGGCAGCGATACCTTCGGGCAAAACGAGGCAATCGGGCAAAAGAAAGCGACACTGCAACACTCCGGCCTGAAGTATATTTGGATGAATCGTATGTTAACAAAAATCACAGCAATGATTTCATATGGTACTATGGAGAAGATGGTCCCTGGGTACAGAAACCTACGGGGAAAGGAGAACGTCTTATAATTTTGAATGCCGTCACTCACTCTGGATGGGTGCCTGGGGCAAAGCTTGTTTTTAAAAGTACGAAAAAGACAGGGGATTATCACGGGCAAATGAATTGGGATTTGTTTAGAAAATGGTTTACGGAGATGCTTCTTCCCAATATCCCCAAACGCTCTATCATTGTCATGGATAATGCCCCATATCATAATATTCTTTCAGAACATTCGCCACCAACTCCGCAGAGTTCTAAGAAAAAAATTAGAGAATGGCTGGAACAAAATAAAGTTTATTGTCGAGACGATTGCCTAAAGCCAGAATTAGTTGAAGTTCTGGCGAAAATGGCACCAGAGCCGGTCTATGCAGTTGATGAAATAGCAGCCGCTCATGGTCACCAAGTACTCAGAACTCCGCCATATCACCCGGAGTTACAGCCGATAGAAACATGCTGGGGAGTAGTGAAAAATTATATGGCAAGGCATTGTGATTTCACTATGAAAAACCTGACCAAACAACTTAATAGCGGATTCAATAAAGTTTCTGCAAAAACGTGCACAAAAATTATCGCAAAAGTAAGGAAAATTGAGGATGAATTCTGGGCATCAAATATGGTGTTGGATGCATTATAAGCCCTCTTTTTGGTATCATTTCATTTGCGATGAGCTATAGAATATTGTTAAATGCGTATTAAGTGTATTGACATATTTCCTTACTGGCATATTTTTTGTCTTTACGTATGTTAGAGCCCCCCTAACATATGCCTCAAGTTTTCCAGTTGTTTCCAAGGAGAAATTAATGCCAGCTGAACATGCTGAAAATAGTAATCTACAGACCTTATTGTCACAAATTGGTGCTGGATTGGATCAATTTTTAAATTTTGATCATCCAGATGCCTTGCATCCCAGTGCTAGCTGGCGAGAAGTTCTCGACACACCTCTACCTCAGCATGGCGTTGGCATTGAAGAAGTAACTCAAGAACTGATTACTCAGATAATCCCAAATGGTTCTCCTGTGCCAAAACCAGGCTTTACCTCGTTTATTACAACTGGGTCAACCACAGTAGCAACTCTAGCCAGTACCGCAGCTAGCATTGCTTCTCCTCAGCGGTACATGCATACGGCCTTTAACTTTCTGGAAGAACTTTCTTTGCAATGGCTGGCTGAAATGTGTGGTCTTGGGAATATGCGAGGCATATATAGTAGTGGTGGTTCAGTGGCTAACCTTGTTGCTTTGGGTGGTGCTCGGCAGTCAGCTTTTGAGAAAATTGGTCATGACCCAGCAGCCGACGGAGTTAATAGACCGGTAAGCGTATACGCTAGTCAAGAATGCCATCATACCATTCAACGTTCTGGTGGCGTACTAGGAATTGGTCGACGAGCAATAAAGATAATTGATTGCGACAATAAAGGCAGGATGCGTGTAGATCTTTTACAAAACGCAATTTTGGAAGATAAAGCTGCTGGTATTCTACCGATGGCTATCGTTGCCAATGCTGGCACAACTAACACAGGTGCAATTGACCCGCTGCAGAGAATTGGCGAAATTGCAAAGGAGCACTCTATTTGGTTCCACATTGATGGAGCATATGGATTACCTGGCATTCTAGATTCACAAGTTAGTCATCTATATCGGGGGCTAGAGTTAGCGGATTCTGTGATCATAGATCCTCACAAATGGCTTGGTGCATCGGTTGGTGTTGCCGCAACATTTGTGCGTGATAGGCAGTTGCTATACCGATCATTTACACAAGAACCTGCAGACTATCTGGAAGGCTCCGTAGAGCAAGAAGATAATTCCAGATCTGTCATTGAACACTCACTGGATGACTTCGGTATCCCCTATTACGACTTCGGCGTAGAATTGAGCTCACCTTGTAGAGGAGTGGTAGTATGGGCACTGCTTAAAGAGATAGGTGTTGAAGGTATGCGCAAAAGAGTGAGACGTCACAATGACATGGCTCGGTATATTTCAAAATTTGCTAATGAGCACCCCAATCTTGAAGTCCTGAGTGAGCCAACTCTTTCTATTTGTTGTTTTCGTTATGTCACTTCTAATTCGGTAGATCTCGATCGGTTTAATCAAACTCTGCATCGACGCCTTGTTAGAGAAAATCAGTATATGCCAAGTACTACCAGGATTAATGGGGACTTGGCACTACGCCCGTGTTTTATAGGAGCACGGACAAATCAAGCCCAGGTAACTGGTCTACTAAATTCGGTTTTAAGAATTGGCAGGGAACTAGAAGATACTGTAAATACGACCCTGAAATAATGTATTGAACGACAGATTCCCGTTTTTACTCACATGATAGTAGGGATTATGAAATGAAGATAACACCAAGCATAGCCATTTGTGTCGTATTAATCACCGTCTCCTTTGCAATGGCCTCGCCTCGGGTTGGACAAAGACCAGAGGGGATGTGTACTCGTGACCTTAACTTTTGGGGTCATGCGAGCCAATGCTCTTGTGACACCTGTAATATCTATGATGAACGATCTGGCCTGTGCCTTCAAGGCGATGATGTCGAGCAGATTACGGTGCAAGGAGCTATTACAGCTGGGATGATGGCGATAGGCGGAGAAACTACTGGTTTTTCGATCAAAACTTCAGAAGGCGACTCTTACGAACTGATTTTAAAAACAGCTGATCAAGAAAAGGTAACTAAACTAAACGGACTTTGGTTCGAAATTGAAGGAGAATTCATCAACATTGATTCTGTCGAGATCAAAGGAAGGAAAGCAATCATAGCGGATAGAATTGCTGCTCTTGAATAATCAACTAAGGCGGGAATGAACATCTACTGTCTAAATCTCAATATTTATAATGGATAGGTGTTAGTTGGTATTCTTTGAGTCTATAATCCTGAGTTGCCATGAAGCCTCACCTTTGAATAGCCCGTATGTTACCCTGCGTGTCCCACCACTAGGGATCACATTTTTATCGATAGATAAATAAACTGGAAAAGATCTTACGAGCTTACTATCGGAACAGTGGAACGAATCATGGCCCATATAACCATCAAAATGCTCATCACCTTCTTGAATTTTCGGGAAATATATCATCGATAGACTTTTGTCTTTGTTAGAGGCAAACGCTACTATATTTCCGTAACTACCAGACCCACTAGATGTAGTGACAATATAAAACTCGTCATATCCGTTACCGTCAAGGTCCGCTACATGAACTCCTTGGATTGGGTCACTGTTTTCAAGATTTTCAGAGAGATCATGCTCAAATCCTGACGATCTCAGTTGTATATAACTAAGACTTTGTCCAAAAGGATGGCTCTCCTCAATAAATAAAGATTTACCCGATCGAGTTACATATTCACCCGCATGTGCATCAATGCCATCAAGACACATAAAAAAATAACATGTCACGATAACAGACAAGAGAAGAGTTAATCTAATTCTATTCATTTTCATGTACAGTCCTTCGCCGTTAATATAGCCATTTCGAAGATTTGAATATATTACGAATGCTGCAAGTTGAGCTTATTCCTGTTCCCTTTGAGGAGACCGAGCTAGTCATCCAGTAGAGAGTACTTTTGCCAAGGTTTATTTTACGCAGTATTGGGTAACTGGACCTTCTTCCTGAAAAAGTTCGCATACTATATACGTAAAAATTCTATCTGTCAGGTTATAGTAGTAAAAATATATTAGTAAAACAGGTAGATATAATTCAAGCAGCAAAAGAGTAGCCTTCCATCCATGTCCCAACGTTAGATGCTCTTTCATTGATTTGTCCAGCTGTGGGCCTACTCGTAACTGTGGCTACTTTATGTAGATATTCGATCGTATGGCAACTCACTGTTTACTGGGCACAATAGTCTACAATTTGTATCTAGATGGTTTTAAAACCCGATTCGGATTGTGATCGCCATTAAACTTTTTTATAATTATTTGACTTTCTCCTTCATGCAGACTGACCCAATGTTGTGATATAATCAAACCTAGGGATATTGGGGGATGACCTGAGCATAAAGAAACATGCAATAATAAGATATGAGGAGTTATATGTCCGATCATGTGAATGAGGAAAGAACAGGTAAAATTGACTATTCTCACGCCGCAGATATTTTCCAGCGTATTTCTGCAAACATACAAGAAGTAATCAAAGGGAAACCGCAAACCATCAAACTTCTGCTGGCGGCTTTTTTTGCAGGTGGTCATGTTCTGCTTGAGGATGTACCAGGAACAGGTAAAACGACACTTGCGAAGACTCTGGCCAAATCTGTTGATACATCATATGGCAGGCTACAGTTTACCCCAGATCTGTTGCCGTCAGATATATTAGGAGTCTCTATCTATCGACAGCATAGTGGAGCGTTTGAATTTATCAGAGGACCGGTGTTTACAAACATATTACTTGCAGATGAGATCAACAGAGCTAGTCCCCGCACTCAGTCGGCGCTTCTTGAAGCCATGGAAGAGCTTCAGGTTACAGTCGAAGGTAACAAACACTCTCTTGGAAAACTGTTCTTTGTAATTGCAACCCAGAACCCAGTTGAGTCCCATGGAACATACCCACTGCCCGAATCACAGATGGATCGATTTATGATAGAGCTATCTCCAGGCTATCTTGATCGAGACACTGAAGCAACTGTTTTAACTGATCAACTCCAGCGCCACCCGCTTGACAAGGTTCAACCTGTTACATCAGAAGAAGACATTGCTGAAGTGGCTACTGCTTTGAAGAATATTCGAATTTCTGAGGAATTAAGGTATTACATAGTAGATCTGGTCAATGCTACGAGAAGTGCAGAACATGTGGTTCAAGGAGCCAGTGTGCGAGCTTCACTTGCCATGTTGAGAATATCACAGGCACTAGCCCTTTCTGCTGGCAGGGAATTTGTTGTGCCGGAAGATATTATTGAGGCGGCGCCATTTGTACTTTCACACAGGCTACAACTTACTTCACAGGCGCAGTTTTCAGGAGTTACAACAGTAGCGATAGTGAGTTCCATCATTCAGAACATCACAATGCCCAAATGAGTTTCAGGCTTTACAGGCTCTACCTGTTTCTTACTAGAGTCAAGAAACGGATGCACAGCAAGGTGAGTCCATCGGGCAGACTCTTTATAGTTTTTGCGGCATTGTCTGTGCTGTTTGGCTTTAATACTAAACAGACGATGATCTATCAGCTTGCAGCGTTGTTTGTGATGTTATTGCTCTTCTCATTCCCACTCTCATTTTTCTTTTCATCCACCGTTCGCATACGCAGAATTCTGCCGAAAACTTGTACGGCAGGAGAGAAGCTTACATATTTACTTCAGCTTAAAAATACAGGGAAAAAGACTGTCTCTGGGTTGATTTTCAAGGAACAGTCAGGAGCTGATTACCCGACTTTTGAAGACTTCAATTTCAGTCATGAAAGTGGAGAGAGGGATCGGAATTATTTTGATCGCAAACTCGGCTACTATCGATGGCTATGGCTACTTGAACGCAGTGCTGGATCTCACTTCAAATCCTTCACCCTGCCGAAGCTAATATCTCGTGAGCATACTCAGGTTGAGGTTTCACTGCTACCGTCAAGACGTGGCTACATTCAATTGGGAGGCTATACTACACATCGCCTGGATCCGTTAGGATTTTTCAAAAATGAGATTTTTACTGGGGATGTGAAAAAGCTACTGGTTCTTCCGAAAATGTATCCGGTTGTTCAAACAGAACTTACCGGTACCAGAAAATATCACCAGGGAGGTCTGACCTCCGCAACCAGTTGTGGAGAGTCGGGTGAATTTGTGTCTCTTCGGGAATATCGGTCTGGAGATCCGGTTAAACATATTGACTGGAAAGTTACAGCGAGAGTCGGGAGTACTATAGTCAGGCAGTATCAAGATGAATATTTTTCCAGATATGGAATCCTGCTGGACACTTTTGCAGAACAAGAGAGCATCGTATTCGAAGATGCTGTTTCAGTAGCGGCATCAATCATCGCTCAACAGGATGCAGCCAGGAATTTAATCGATCTCCTCTTTGCATGCGACAAATGCATCTCTTCAGTTTCTATGGGCCGTGGTCAGTCTGATAAACATCACATGTTAGAGGTTCTTGCTTGCATAACCCCTTGCCATACTCAAAAGTTTTCTGATTTGGCTGAATTGGTGATAGGTCACACTGGGATGCTAAGCGGGCTTATTCTGGTACTTGTGAAAATGGATGAACAGCGAAAGCAACTGGTAGAATATCTTGATACCATGAAAATCCCTCATAGGGTAATTCTTATTTCCACCGACAGAGATAACAGCGAAAATCTGCTACAAAGCATGTCGTTACATAATGTCATAGTTTTCAATGTAAAGAGTGACACCAAATTGGTTGATTTGACATGATAACTCCCACCCTACTTATTGCAACTGCTGCACTCTTCTGGGGAGTTGAGAGTGCCAACCTCATCATTGGTGTGATTCTCGCTGTTCTGATCGGCGGTGTGTTTTTTGTCTCTGCAAGATGGAGAATGACGGATGAAGACTGTGTACGTGTATCGGATTTGACCTCTGTGATTTTCCTCACTTCAGCTGCATTAATCTTGCTGAATGTCGAGACTGTATTTTTTCTCAAAACCATTGTTATATGGCAACCTCTTGTTTTGCTGCCTCTGATTTTAGCACAACTCTCTTCAGGCAGGGAAAAGATTATTATTGGCACAAGGCTAAGTTTTAGCAGGAAAGAAAGCCACAAACATAACCCGTTTGATTTCAGAATCTTTTATCTGGCTGTCTGCCTTCTTTCTGCTGCAATGGCCAACAGCAGGTCACAACTGTTTTTCCCATGTGCAGGCATTATGTTCTTCTGGTTATTGTTTGCAAACCGAGGGAAAGCATTTTCCAGGATGGCATTTGTCATGGTTTTTCTGATCGCCGTTGGAGGTGGATATTTTGCATTGAAAGGAGCCGAGTTTGTGCATGACTATGTGTCCGGTAAAACACGAATGTTCATTCGGGGATATTTTTATTCTAAATATGCAGATCCATTTCAGGCTCATCTCTCCTTTGGGTCGCTTGGTCGATTAAAAACATCGGATACCATTGTCCTATGGTTCAAGGGCGAGGGCACTATGCCAACACTTCTCAGGCAGGCTAGCTATGAAAATTTCAACAGACATACCTGGCACAGCAGTCAGCCTTATCAGTATCTGGTGGTAAACAATCTGATGTGGGATCTTCTTCCTGAACCGCATATTCCTGACCTGCAGGCTACAATTGAATTTTACCTGCCGAAAGAAAAAGGATTATTACCACACCCCAATGGTAGTTATCGGGTAAATGGACCGACGATTTATGAGTTGGAACAAAAAATTGATGGAATTACCAAGATTATTGACGGGGCACCGCTGATTACGTACGAAATTTTTTACAATTCTACCTTAGGGCGGGAAACGGACCAGCCATCGCAAAGAAATCTTGCTATACACCCTGAAGAAAACAAGATTCTGGAGAAAGTAGTTGAAAACTGGCAATTGGAGAAATTATCAACTCAGGAGAGGATATCTAAAATACAGCAATTCTTTGCAGGTGGTTTTACTTATTCACTTACCTTGAATGGAAAGGGTAGATATTCGTCTTCTCTTGAAAATTTTTTGTTTGGAAGCAGGAAAGGGTACTGTGAGCTGTTTGCAACGGCAACCACACTTCTCCTTAGAAAAGCATCTGTGCCCAGTAGATATGTGACTGGTTATGCCGTTGCAGAAGAGAGTGCATTGGAGGATAAGTTTGTCGTCAGACAAAGACATGCTCATGCCTGGAGCGAGGCATATATAAATGGTCGATGGATCGTAGTGGATACAACACCAGCAGTCTGGTTAGCCTTGGACAGTAAGAACCGATCTATGTTTGTAAAGGTTAAAGACATCCTGGCCTATCTGAAATTGAAGTACAACCATTTTCGAATAAGGACTGAACAAAATTATAGGTTGGTGCTTTCTTTTATTGTAATTGTTCTAGCTGTTGTACTTGCCTATCGTATCTATCGAAGGATGGATAGAAAAACAATCGAGACTGAAGTTTTGCGGGACAAAAGGGCTTTCAAAGTGGTTGATTCTCCTCTGTACCTGATAGAGAAAAGGCTACTAGAGTTTGGAATTCCAAGGCGTAAAACAGAGCTCTTCCTACTTTGGGCAGAAAGGATCAATGAGGTGAGGAATATCGAACTTGCCACGATAGAAACATTGGTTCAGCTTCACATGAAACTGCGGTTCGATCCAGCTGGGTTAAAGGATTATGAGCGAAGATATCTTGAAGAACAAACTGATCAGTGGCTGACCACATATTGTGTCTCAGGAGATGCAGGCCGTAACTGAAAGTGTTACGCGGAGGTATTTGAAACTTCTGCCCCTACCAACAATCCTACAATTCTTGTTAACGCCGAGAAGGGGGAATATATGATTTCAACAGCAAAACAACTTTCTGACCTCATTTTTATATTTGTAATCCTTGCCTTGCTATCTGGGTGTGACAACCTATCCGAATTTTACCAAAATCTTTCAACTTCGCAGCAATCCTCAGAAGAAAGTGAATCCACCACCCCGAGTTACGAAAAGACCCTGCTAATGGACATACTTGAAAACCAGCGAACGCTTGTCGAGGAAATACAGTATGCCGGTATTAGCGGTGAAAAAAACTCGATTAAAAAATTGTATGAGGAATTCTTACGGTTGGATCAAAACTATCAGGACGAATTTGAAAAGCACGAAGAGGCTCTTTCGACTAAGGATGGCTGGGAGATAAGCAAGATGCACCAGCAAATCATAAGGAGTTTGCCAACCTATAGCAGCTTGATGAGCAGGTGATTGATTCGCTTAAATTAACCTTCTTCCTGCACACATTCAGATAGATGATTATTCTTGTCCTGATCTGCACAATTTTTCAAATAGCTGTTATGCTTTGTGTTAAAAATTTTAACTATTTCATGAAATTATTCATATTGAGGTTTCACCATGTTTGGCCTGATAAAGAGAGTTATGCGAGAGAAGTCTGAGGAAAAGACAAAGAGCAACAGTAAGGTGCAAGATACTGACATAGCTCTGTGTGTTCTTCTGCTAGAGGCAGCCCATATAGACGGGGAGTGCTCCTATGAGGAAAAAGAACATATCATGTTAACACTGATGACAACGTGTGATATCCCACGTGAAGAAATAGATGAGTTTGTTGCTCACGGTGATAAAAAACGAACAGATTCAGTTGATCTCTTCCAGTTCACCCGTCATATGAATAACAACTTTACGAAGCAAGAAAAAATTGAAGTCATGGAGGCAGTATGGTGCATCATTCATATTGATGGCCGCCTAGAAAAACATGAAGATCATTTTGCTCATAAGTTGGCCAATCTCCTGCGTCTGACTCACAAAGAGCTGATTGATGCTAAGATAAAGGCGCGTCTACAACTAAGCTAACTTACCGCCTTATCAATGATTGAGCAGTGTATCAATAGTATTGAGAAGGACCTGAATCGGGCTTGAGCTATGGGTGCTTGCACAAATCAGTGCTTGGTCCTGTCGTGCTGGGGTAAATCCACAACCTTGGAAATCCCGAACAACTTTTCTAATTTGATCGGTCTGCATCTGCCTGACCACTTATTAGCTTATGCCTTGAAATACGACTTCATTGCCTGTACTTATAAAAAAAGAAATTTTATGAAATAGAAGATATCAAGCCTCTGGCTATCACTCAAAATCGAGGGTTATGTAGACCTATTTAATAACTTGTTACGGCTACAAAAAAAAGATAAGGAATGAACAGTGGAAGATTATTATCGGCTTTTGATAGACCTTCATAAAAGTGCAAACCGGCAGGGTCCAGGTGGTGATGCAGAGACGGAAAAGGCTCTCAGCCTGGCAATGATAGACCGAACTGCGCCATTAAAGATTGCTGATATAGGATGCGGCACGGGGGCTTCCACCCTATTCCTCGCTCGTCTATTGGAAGCTCAGATTACGGCAGTTGACTTATTTCAAGACTTTATTGAAGTACTTGAAGGCAGGGCCGAAAATATGAGGCTTTCTGAAAAAATAACGACTCTTGTTTGTTCAATGGACAGTTTACCGTTTGGAGATGAGGAATATGACGTTATTTGGTCTGAGGGGGCGATATATAACATCGGTTTTGAACGAGGGGTAAAAGACTGGAATCGATATCTGAAAGCCGGCGGACTACTGGTTGTTTCGGAAATTACTTGGACAACTGCATCACGCCCGTCAGAACTCCAGAGACATTGGGAAGGTGAGTATCCAGAAATAGATACGGCATCTTCAAAAATAGGCGTAATGGAAAAGAGCGGCTATTCTCCGATTGGCTATTTTGTTTTACCAGAGCATTGCTGGTTAGAGAATTATTATTGGCCAATGCAAAACAGTTTTTCCGAATTCCTTTCTCGGAATGCGAATAACGAGGAGGCACAAGCAATTGTAGAGGCTGAAAAGAAAGAAATTTCTCTTTATAAGAGATATAAAAATTATTACAGCTATGGGGTTTATGTTGCGAGGAAGATGGGTTAATAGAGCCATAACAAACGCTTGCACCCGACAATCGCGTCTGTCACACCTGTGCTGGTGCACAAGCTGCGCCAGCCAGGCTTGCAGGTGGAGCCAACGTTATGTAAAAGGTAACTATTCAGCAGCACTCCAACTACGTCCATTTTGGCCTTCTCGAATAGCACTCGTATGCTTCAAAGGCCCAAATGAACGAATTTGAAGCACTGCTAAACAGTTACAGGGCAGTGCTTTAACCAATAATGGAGTGCCATCTGAATAGTTACTGTAAAAGAAACAAATCTATAGGGTGGGAGAAACTGAAAGAAGGATACGATGAAAAAACTGACGATATCCCAACAAAAGCTCTTGAAGGCTATTCACTTGGTTTCAGTAAGCCTATGGTTTTCCAGTGTTGTAACTTTAATGTTGTTACCAATAATTTCTAAAAAGATAACTTTAGGTGATGAGCTTTATATGTACAACCTCGCCTATCATTTTATAGATATGTTTATCCTCACCCCTGCCGCTATCATTACCCTTCTTACGGGTTTAATTTATTCACTATTCACAAAATGGGGATTTTGTCGGCATGGGTGGATTGTATATAAGTGGGTCGTTACATTATTAATCATTATCACTGGAACATTTTATCTTGGTCCGATGGTAACAAAACTCCTAGAAATATCGAAAGTTAAAGGAATTGCTGCACTACAAGACCAGTATTACCTACAAGGAGAAATTGTAGGGCAATATGCTGCAATCATTAACTCATCATTGCTAATTATCGCTGTGTTCTTCTCAATTTATAAGCCATGGAAAAATATTAGAAAATGAGAAAGCAACCTGCGCTTTTTTTATAGTATAACAAAACGCTGCCAGCTCCTGATCTCAACCGTTAGCGACATAGAATCCATGACATTGATTAGACAAGTAAAAATTGATGAATCACACATTTTGAGTGATATATCTGTCAAATCAAAAGAATATTGACATTATCCAAAACAATACTTTGAAATCTGGAAAAATGAATTAACCATTACATCAATCTTCGATAGAAAAAAAGACAGAGTCGTTCCTGACCCTGCCCTCTTAATCTACTTTTCCCAATACGAGGAATAGCTATTTCTTTTTCTTTCTAAACCTTGCCCCAATAAGTCCTACTAGTCCTGTGCCAAAAAGGAGCATGGTTGCTGGTTCTGGAACTGGAGTTGCAGTATTAGTATTACGGTATTGAAATTTATCCCAAAATGGTTCAAAGTCATCGGAGCTTATTTGCGTAACTTGTAGTGAATTAAATGGTGTATCAGTTACAAAACCATAAAAATAAGCGCCAAGCGCTGTACTTGTGGTCACTATTTGCGACTCAATACCGATACTTAAACCAAATTGATAAATGTCACTAGGCGGATACCAATCATCACTGTGGTAAAATTCATAGCTAAAACCAAATGCATTTACTGGTGTATTAAACTCTACCGTAAAATAGTCCCCTTCAGCAAACAAAGCGTGAACAACCTGGTCACCATCTAATAAGTTAGAGTATGCCGTATAATTTAGTACGCGACCAAGGGGACTTACACTGCCAGGTTCACCAAGGGTGAAGTCTGATAAAATCATCCCATCTATATTAACTCCATCGAGACCAGTGTTTTCAAAGCTTTCCACATTTGTGGGTGAGACAGCACTTACAAATGATGATTCATCAGTGTAGGTCCCTATAAGTGTCGCATTAGAAGTTAGAGACAAAAAAACCGTGAAAATTGATATCAAATAAGTGATCATTAGAAATTTTTTCATAGTTGCCTCCTGCGAGTTTTAAAAAACTGATAAAAGCGAATTCTCTCACCCCTTAATATATGCAAAAATCACGCCAATACAGTATTATGCGGAGGAATATATCCAATGCATAATAATTTCAAAATGTTGCTCTGTTACACTATTTTTGGGTTAGATTTGAAGGAAAATGGGAAAACACTTTTACGGATTAAAATTCCGGATTAATGAACTTTAGAACATTGAATTCAACACATAATATGTTACAAAATAGTAATTCTAGGGTTGGCTGGCATCAGCTTCCTATCTCGGGGAAGATGCTCTTTCATTGATTTGTCCAGCGGTGGCCATACCGGTAACTGTGGCTATTTTTTTGTAGATATTCGATTTTCCGCAATCTCGACACGGCTCAGGGACGAGTCCGCGTATCAGCCAGCGCAGGCATCCAATTCTAATGAATTGGTTGCCGCCGAACAAAAGCATAGCCGGTTGGCGTTATCAATATTGCTAACTCAAATATCTTTCTTTTTCTTTAATTTCAAAATTATACATTCCTGTATCTCTTCAAATTCCGATCTGCAAATCACTCGTCCACTCTAAACAGAAACTTCACAGGAATAATCTTTCAGATCAGATTCACTGCAAACAACAAATATTTTCCTTGGTAATCGTAAATTTGAATTAGATAGCAAGAACCTGAGTGTTCCATTGTGTAGGGGGCTATATACTGTGTCTAATCCAATCAATAAAAACCGGAGGAGAACACATGAACCCAGAAGTAAAATCAATGAACTGCCATGAATCGCTGCTTGGCCTTCCAGTATTAGGTAAAATCCTGAATCAGTATTTTATAGTTTCTTCAGGGCGTTTGTGGGAAGTTCTAAAAACAACGTTCTTGATTGCTATCGCCATCACCATAAGCCTGTTAATTGGGCAATTGCATTAATAAAGAGTATCTAGACGGTGTTGATAGAAATGAAAGAGAAAGGAGTATATAATAATGAACACATATTTTAACCCTGGCTGCGCTATAAGCATTTACAAACCTGAAATCGAAAATAAGATTATAGAATATTTGAACAAAAACTATGAAGAAACGGCTATACACAAAATATGTTGCCGGCATGAACCACAAATCGAAAAAGGATCTTTGATAATAAATGTATGTGCGGGTTGTGATAGGCGGTTCAGAAGCCTATATGAGGGTATATCGACAATATCTTTGTGGGAGATTATTGATGATCTCGATCCGTTTGCGTACCCCGATTATCAGGGATTAAAAATGTCGGTGCATGATGCTTGCCCCGTGCGTGAAAAACCACAAATTCATCGGGCTGTTCGCAATTTACTTAAAAAAATGAATATTGAAGTTCTCGAAACGAAATTTAACGGCACACGCTCTATATGCTGCGGCGATGATTTTTACCCAAAACATTCCGTGGACAAGATTCATATAGCAATGAGAAAACGAGCTGAATCAATGCCTTGTGAAGATGTTTGTGTATATTGCGTTTCCTGCATAAAATCCATGCACATTGGAGGAAAAACCCCAAGGCACTTAGTTGATCTTTTAATGAATGAGGCAACAGATCCACAGACGCATGATACAGTAAAATGGCATGAGCAATTGCAAGAATACATTGATTGTCATTGATCGAGAGGTTCTGAAAATGACTCCAGCACAATTTAATACGGATGAGGCTCGATGGAACGTAGTTAGCAAGAACAATTCCAGCGCTGATGGTGCGTTCTACTACGCAGTCATAACAACAGGTATCTATTGTCGGCCAAGTTGTAGGTCGAAGTTACCCAACCGTTCCAATGTGGAATTCTTTACAACCTGTGACGACGCAGAGGCGGCAGGATATCGAGCATGCAAAAGATGCAGGCCCACCGAAACTTCAAAGACTGAGGAAACAGAGCTGAAGATCATTCATGCATGCAGGATTATAGAAGAAAGTGAAACCTCTATCAAACTAGACGAATTAGCAGCCAAAGTAAATTTGAGTCCTTATCATTTTCATCGACTATTTAAAAAGATAGTTGGTGTCACTCCTAAACAGTATGCTGCCAGGCACCAATCACGACGTTTTCAAGAAAATCTCAAAACAAGTCCATCAGTCACTGATGCGATTTACTCAGCTGGATATGGTTCCAGTGGTAGTGCCTATGATAAAAAGCGAGATCAATTAGCAATGAAGCCCAAGGTCTATCGTAAAGGAGCAGATGGAGTAACGATAACCTATGGACTTGCGCAGTGTTTTCTTGGATGGGTAATCGTAGCAGCAACTGATCGTGGAATCTGTGCAATTGAATTTGGAGATGATTCAGACACGCTTCCAGAACAGATTCAGGCCAGATTCCCAAATGCTCAGCTTAATAAGGCTGATATAGGATTTAAAACGCTTATCGAAGAAGTGGTTGATTTCATTGAATCACCGGAAGATACTTTTCAAATTCCTCTCGATATTCAAGGAACAGCTTTTCAACAAAAAGTCTGGGAGGTTTTAAGACAAATCAAACCCGGCGAAACAATGAGCTATACTGATGTGGCTGAACAGATGGGCAAACCAAATGCGGTCCGTGCAGTAGCATCTGCGTGTGCTTCAAATAAGCTTGCTGTCGTGATCCCATGCCACAGGGTTATCTCGAAAACTGGAAAGACGGGTGGTTACCGATGGGGAGCCGAACGCAAAAAAAAGCTACTTCATTTAGAAAAAGAAATCATTTAAGTTGGCATTAAAGATTTAACAATGAGTTTTCAAAACCAAATAACAACGCTCCTGTCTTTGAACTATAAAAAGCCATTTAATTTTTCACACACTCTTTCCTTCCTAAAAATCAGAGCCATCAAGGGAGTGGAAGTTATAACTGATCAGAGTTACAACAGAACATTCCGTAGCGAGTACGCAGAAGGGTTTTTTACTGTTCTCGATTGTCCAAATAAATCCTGTCTTGAATTAAGTATCGCTTACAGTGACCCTAAATGCTATACAGCAATTGCTCACAGGGTACGCAGGATGTTTGACATCGATACCGATTTTTCCGTAATTAATGCCCTGTTCAGTACTGACAAATTACTTTGCGGTGGAATGATAGAAGGTCATGCTCCACGCCTGCCGGTTGCTTTTGATCCTTTTGAATTCGTTATCCGTGCCATATTGGGGCAACAGATTTCAGTGAAGGCTGCAACAACCCTTGCCGGAAGAATTGCGAAGATGACCAAAAAAGAAACACCCGTATGCTTTCCAGAAGGGCTGGACTACTTCTTTCCAAACCCTGATGAATTACTAGCCACTGACCTCAGCACAATAGGAGCAACAAAAACCAGGCAGGAAACCCTGAAGACGGCAACCCAGGCAATAGTAGATGGTTCTGTTATTTTGACACCAAATCAGTCACCGGAAGATTTCCAACGTGACTTTTCCACCTTAAAAGGGATTGGAGATTGGACAGTTAGCTATGTAGCCATGCGGGGGCTTGGAATGATGGATAGTTTTCCTTATAGCGATCTGGGGGTAATAAAGGCGTTGACTAAAGGAAATAAGGCTCCCACCAAGAAGGAAATACTATCTATTGCCGAGCAGTGGAGACCGTATAGAACCTATGCGACCCTTTGCCTCTGGAACCAATGAATAAAGAGATAAAACAATGACGTTTCACATTATGTCTCTAGCAAAATATATAGAAAGATCGTACGCAAGGCAACTTACAAGATAGCACGACAATATAGAACAGTGTGTGTTTGTACATTGGTGCTGGCAAGATGAAGGAAATTATAACAATCCCGAGTGGAGGTTCTTCCTGATCACGCAATATCAGCGACTCATCATTGAACTTAACATTGCCTGTTAAGTGACTTTTGAAATTCATGCTCAGTACAAACCTGACCCTATCGCAGATAACCTCAAGTTGATGAGAATTGCTATTTGGTTGAGGTTAGTATTGACAGTATCAACATAGCCTCGTCTGCCAGATTGACCTTTTTGATATTCAGTTTATTACTTTATAAGTTGATTGAACAAAACCAAAATCATAGGTTTTGGTTGAAATATGCTTTAGTGGAATATCTTTCTCTACATTGCCAAACAAAGGTTTACCGCTTCCAAGAACTATGGGTATGACAGTGATAGTTACATCACTGATAAGTCCTTCAAATAGGAACCGTTGAATTGTAATTCCACCGTCAACGTATATACGTTTAACTTCTTCGTTAGCCAACCGTTTACATAACTCCTTTGGTGACTCTGAAGAACAGGAAACACTTTGAACTAATTCGTTTGGGATTTCAATTTTATTACTGCTCAAAACTATTACAGATGTACCTCCGTATGGCCACAGACCAAAGGACAATACTTTTTCATAGGTTTTTCTCCCCATTACTAAGACATCAACTGTTTTCATAAAGTCGGAATAACCACAATCCTCACCTTCAGGGACGGTTGCATTAGCAGTATATAACCAGTCAAGTTTGCCGTCTTCTCGAGCGATGTAACCATCCAGACTTGTAGCGATAAAAACAGATGCTTGAATGCTCATTTTCCAATCCTATTAGTAACTGGTTAGCATTTATATTTTTAGTTTTAGACCTTCATGACTAGCTATGAACCCTACCTTTTGATAAAACTTTATTGCATCAGGTCTTTGTTTATCGGATGTAAGTTGAACAATTGAGCAACCTTTTTCTTTTGCTCTGCCTATAGCCCAGTTAAAGAGTTTTGCTCCTAACCCTTTCCCTCTATGCAATTTATGGATTCTTACTCCTTCAATTAAGCAACGCCAGGAACCTATATGGGTAAGGTAAGGAATAAAAGTTATTTGCAACATTCCGACAATTTCATGGTTAATTTCAGCAACAATTAGTTCATTGTTTTGATCTTCTGTTATTATTTTATAAATTGATAGGTAACGAGCGTTTGGTGGTTGAGATAAATCTTCTCTTTTGGAACCAAGTTGATCATCCGCAAGCATTTTGACAAGATTGGGTAAATCTGATTGTAGAGCCTGACGAAATAATAAGTCCAATTGATTCTCCATTTACTATGCTAACATTATGGGTTACTTTCAGTGCGCATAGCGTATGGATAGAACCCTGTGCGTTTTTACCGTAAAGTCGACCCTCTGGTTAGCAATTCATTATACTTTGTTGGTTGTAAATTTAAGTCGATGGATTGATTCACCTGTTTGCTCATGAATCTTTTTTTCAATGAGTTTGAAGCCATACTTGGAATAAAAGTTACGACCAACCGAATTCTTTTCAAACACTTCTACCACAAGGTCTCCATGAAGTTCTTGAGCTTTATCTACCATCAGTTTTCCAAGTTTCTTTCCATGATGAATCGGCTGTAGAAATAGCCCACCGATTTCGTTTCCTATAAGCGCTATAAATCCAACGACTTTATTATTGACTTCTATTATCCAAGTATCTGCATTCGGTAAATATAGTTCTCGTATATTTTTCTTTTCTTGAATTTGGAAATCTTCTGGTAGAAAAGGGTGAGCTATTTTTTGAGTGTTTTCCCAAGAGGATAAAACTTCTTCTATATCTTTATCGTTATACTTTCGGATTATTTGCATAATTATTTTTCATTGTTGCTAACTTTATTATTAAGCGGCTACCGTATAATAATAAGGTAATAGTTATACATGGCAATCTCAATCAGAAAGGGAGTAGATGAACTGAAGGTTTATCGTAATCAGGTGAGAGAACAATTTTGTCTCATTCTATGGGACTGGAGGGCAGCGGTCAAATAAGGTTAGCAGTGATAAGGTTTAACGTTAACGGGAAAAACAAGAACAAAACCTTATTCCTGTATATCTCTGATTGAAATGTTCTGGCTATAGCTGTCAGATCAGGCCAAAGCCTCCGTCCGAAAGTTGTCAGACTTAGGGGCTGTAAAAAAATAACTTGGCCAATCTTGCATCTTATCTTCGGGTTATCTTTGAATGTTGTTCAATCGTAAAATCCTCAACGTAGCCAGCTA
>Ga0209633_10002212_pt1 | contig 19068 bp, 17 predicted proteins | sample Cruoilmetagenom1_FD_187290 | JGI IMG/M metagenome (GOLD analysis project Ga0209633, IMG submission 187290) | Oil polluted marine microbial communities from Coal Oil Point, Santa Barbara, California, USA - Sample 1 (SPAdes) (version 2) | ecosystem: Environmental > Aquatic > Marine > Oil seeps ... | reverse complement strand
GAAATTACTTGTGCAGCCTCTATAATGTGTTCCGATTTTCCTTGATCCATCACAGTTCCATCTTCAAATTCTAGAGCCCAACCTTCATTACCAAAATTCATAACTATAGGTTCCATACCCAAATTTAAAGCTGCCTTTTGAGTACTTAATCTGGTTCGTAAACTATTATTAAAAAATAATAGTCCAATAGTTTTATTCTTACCTAAATCCTGATTTTTTAATGGGTGCTTTTTTAAAGCTAATGCCTCGTTTACCCAATCCGGTAAGTTGTCTATATTTTTTATTGATAAATAATTCATATTATATTTTTTAAACAAAGTGATTCCCATTTTCATGGGGAAACATACTCATTCTTTCATAATTTTTGTGAAATCTGATTTGTTTTTCATGGCGTTTAAAATAAAATTATCCTCCAATCCATTAACCAACCAGGTTTCAATATTTTTCTTTTGCAGAATTAAGGCTGCATCAATTTTTGATTGCATACCACCCGAGCCATGAGTAGATTTTATATTTGACACTTCTTGCTGCAATTTTGAAATGTCATTACCCTCTTTTATAGTCACTTTTTTACCCAATTCAATGGACTCTTTTGTATAAATACCATTGGTATTCGAAGCAAAAATCATCAAATCAACATCTAATAACGAAGCGGTTAATGCCGCCAATTTATCGTTATCACCAAACTGAATTTCTTCCGTTGCAACGGTATCATTTTCATTGATAATTGGAATATAATTATTTGCAATTAATATGTTTATGGTATTTATAATATTTTCTCTTGACTTTTCTCTTTCAAAATCGTGATAGGTAAGTAAACATTGGGAGGTTAGCAGGCCCAATTCTCTAAAATTTTCTTGAAAAATTCGCATTAAATGAGGCTGACCAATTGCTGCTAAGGCCTGCTTTACATTGATATCTTTACCATTACTTTCAAGGTTTACAAATTGTTTAGCAACAGCAATTGCACCCGAGCTTACAATAATAAATTCATATTTATCCTGCAATTCAGATATTTGCCTGCCAATATCTTCAATCTTTCCTCTCGAAATATGATTGGATTCCTTGGTCAAGGTATTGCTTCCAATTTTTAATAAAATCCTTTTTTTATCTGATTTGCCCATCTCCTAATATATACCATTTATTTGTTACTAAATGCTGCATTCCCATTGGTCCTCTATGATGAAGTTTATCTGTACTAATTGCCAGTTCACCACCTAAACCAAATTGAAATCCATCAGAAAATCTAGTGGATGCATTGTGATAAACAGCTGCAGAATCCACCGATTCTAAAAACTCATTTGCTACATCTTTATTTTCTGTAATAATTCCTGCTGAATGACCTCCGCCATATTTATTTATTTTTTCAATTGCCACTTCTTTTGAAGAAACCATTGCAATTAATATTTTATAATCTAAAAATTCTTCATACCAAACTCCTTCATTAGGTGTTGACTTAAGATCATATAATTCGGCTAAAATTTCATCAGCTAATATTTCTACTTTACGATCTTTTAACCTAGATAATAGCTTACTCATAAAACTACTATAATCATGTATATTTGAATCAATTAAAACTTTATCCAAAGCATTGCAGGCAGATATTTTTGCTGTTTTTGCATTGATAATAATCTCTATTGCTTTATCTAAATCGGCATCGGTATGAACATAAATAAAATTATTTCCTCTACCGCTAACAATTACCGGACAAGTAGCATTTTCTTTTACAAATGCAATTAATTTTTCTCCTCCTCTAGGAACAATCAAATCTACTTTTTGGGTTGGCTTAATAAGAAATTCTTGTGTTTTTTGTCGGTTATAATTTAAATATTCTACCCAATCTTTAGAAATGTTATTTTCCTCAAGTGCAAGATGCCACAAATTGACAATTGCTAAATTAGAGTTTATGGCTTCTTTACCTCCTTTTAGTAATATTTTATTACCTGATTTAAAGGCAATTCCACCTGCCTCAACAGTAACATCTGGTCTAGATTCATAAATAATCATCACCGTACCAAAAGCAGCTGTTTTATTGGTGATTTTCATTCCATTTTCATGATTGAAATGGAAAATTTCTTTACCAACGGGGTCTTCTTGAAATGCCAATTGATCTAAAGATTCAATCATTCCATCGATTTTAGAATCGTTCACTATCAATCTGTCATACATCGCTTTATCTTCCAATGCAAATGATTCAATATCCATTTTATTTGCATCCAAAATTGCTTGTCGGTTTTGCTCAACAAGTTTTGCCATCGAATTTAAAACAGCATTTTTTTGATTGGTTGTTAGATTTTTATTCATTTTTTAATTGTCATTCAAGACTTTTTTTAATGCAATTATAAACTCCGCAATATCATTTTTTGTTACGCTCAAAGGCGGAAGAATTCTCAATAAATTTTTATTACTTGCTCCACCAGTAAAAATTTGATGATCAAAAATTAATTTTTTTCGAATTTCGGCTACTTCAAAATCGAATTCAACACCCAGCATCAAACCTCTTCCTTTTACTCTTTTTACTTGTGGAATCTCTTTGATTTTTTTTAAAAAATATTCAGAAACCAGATTGGTGTTTTTGATTAACTCTTCTTTTTCAAAAATATCTAAAACTGAAATTGCTGCCACACTAGCCAAATGATTTCCGCCAAATGTTGTACCCAACATACCAAATTTTGCTTCAATCTTATCCGCAATTAAAACTCCTCCAATAGGAAAACCGTTTCCCATTCCTTTGGCTACTGTAATAATATCAGGCTTTATATTATGATGTTGAAAAGCAAAGAATTTTCCACTTCTACCGTAACCAGATTGTATTTCATCTAAAATCAAAATCACTTTATTTTCTTTACAAGTTTTTTCCAAGCTTTGAAAAAAAGTTGTTGTTCCTTCATCTAAACCACCGACACCTTGAATTCCTTCTATAATTACGGCACAAACATCTCCCATCTTTATTTCTTTCTCTACCAAATCAATCTTGTTTAATGGTAAAAAAGCGACCTCTTGTTGTAAATTTAATGGTGCATTGATATTGATATTATCAGTTGTTGCAACTGCTGCTGATGTTCTACCATGAAACGAATTATTAAAAGAAATTACTCTTTTCTTTCCTGTTTTAAATGATGCTAATTTTAAAGCATTTTCATTGGCCTCTGCACCTGAATTACATAAAAACAAATCATAATTTTCACAACCAGAAAATTTACCCAATTTTTCGGCTAATTCCACTTGTAAAGGGTTTTGAATGTAATTAGAATAAAAACCAATCTTATCTAATTGATTTTTCAATTTTGCAACATATTCTGGGTGCGTATGACCAACGGATATTACACCATGACCTCCGTAAAGATCAAGATATTTGGTGTTTTTATCATCCCAAACATGGCAGCCAACAGCTTTTACTGGAGTTACGTTATAGAGTGGATATACATTGAATACGTTCATTTTTTTTGTTTTATTCTGTTCTTAGTAAGTGATTCCCGTTTTTGTGGAAATAACATCATTAAATTTCATTAATTTTTTCATACGATGCGACTAATCCTTTAATTAAAGATGAGCTTAAACCATTATGTTCCATTTCATTTAATCCTTCAATTGTACATCCGCTAGGTGTGGTAACTTTATCAATTTCTTGCTCAGGATGACTCTGAGAATCTATTAATAAGCTTGCAGCACCCAAAGCTGTTTGCATGGATAATTGTTGTGCCTCTTCGCTATGAAAACCTAATTGAACAGCACCTTGCGTTGTTGCTCGTATTAATCGCATCCAAAAAGCAATACCACTTGCGCAAATAACTGTTGCTGCTTGCATGTGTTTTTCGTCAATACAAAGTGTTTGTCCTAAAGCATTAAAAATGGTTTTGGCACAGTGCATTTTTGAATTACCTTTTTCATTAGCACTTAAACATGTCATTGATTGACCAACAGAAATTGCTGTATTTGGCATGGCTCGAATAATTGGAACATTTTTACCTATAACAGATTCAATTTCCTCAATTTCTCTTCCGGTGGCAACCGAAATAATCGTATGTCTATTTGGGTTAATTTCACTTTTAATTTCTTCTAATACCTTTTTCAATTGTACTGGTAACACTGCAATAATAATCACATCTGAATACTTAACTGCTCTTTTGTTGTCAGTTGTTAACTTTACACAAGATAACTTATCTAAATGCTCAAGTGATGTTATATCTCGCTTGGTGAGATACAAAGCTTGGCATTTGATGTCTTTTTTCTTGTTTAAAACCCCTACGGCGATAGAATATCCTAAACTTCCAACTCCTATAATTGCTATTTTCATAATAAATTGCTTTTGGCTATAAGATTTTTACTTTAAAATTTTATTAGATTTAACCGCAAGGTTCGCAAAGGTTTTTCGCAATGTTCGCTAAGTTATTTATCCTTGTTTAACTCTGTGTTATATTTGTGTAGCTCTGTGAAATAATTATTCTACAGAGGTCTCACAAAGATTCTTAAAAATAATTTGCTTTTAAACTCAAGCCTAAACTTTCATCGAAACCAAACATTAAATTCATATTTTGAACTGCCTGCCCCGATGCACCTTTTAATAAATTATCAATAACACTAGTAATCAATAATTTGTTTTTGTGTTTATGTATATGGATCAAACATTTGTTTGTATTTACTACTTGTTTTAAAAATATTTCTTTATTAGATACAAAAGTGAATTTTGCTTCTTTATAATAATCCATAAAAAGCTGTTTAGCCTCGTCAATGGTTCCTTTAAATTCTGTGTAAACAGTAGCATAAATTCCTCGACTAAAATCGCCTCTATTTGGAATAAAAACTACATCATTATTAAATCCATTCTGTAATTGTGATATGCTTTCTTCAATCTCTCCTAAATGCTGGTGTGTAAAAACCTTATAGGATGAAAAATTATTATCACGCCATGTAAAATGGGTAGTTTTTGATAAACTTGTTCCTGCTCCGGTTGCTCCTGTTGTAGCATTTACATGGATGTCATTATAAATTAATTCAGCTTTAGCCAGGGGCAAAATTGCCAATTGGATTGCTGTGGCAAAACAACCCGGATTTGCTAAATACTTAGCATTTTTTATATCCTCTTTATTTAATTCGGGTAAACCGTAAATAAATTCTTTTCCTTCAAATATTTTATCATTTTCTAATCTAAAATCATTACTTAAATCAATAATTTTTGTTGTTTGTGAAAACTTATTTTCATGTAAAAATTTACTTGAATTTCCATGACCCAAACACAAAAACAAAATATCAATTTCTGGGTTTATTTCATTCGTAAATTTTAGTGCTAACTCACCCTCTAAATCTTGATGTATATCACTTATTTTATTTCCTGCATTGGAAGTGGAATAAACAAAATCAAGTTTTGCTTTTGGATGGTGAATCAAAATTCTTATTAGCTCTCCAGCAGTATAACCTGCACCTCCTATAATTCCTGCTTTGATCATGTTTTACGAGTTTACGTGATTATAGATTTTACCTTGATTTGCTGTAATTTTAATAAATCCTTTAGCATCATCGGCCGTCCAACCCTTGTTGGTTTCACCATATTGTGCAAAAGAATTACTCATTAGATCGTGTTTTGAATTTATTCCGTTAAGGAAAAATCTGTAAGGTTGTAAAGTCACAAAAACATCACCACTTACATTTTTTTGAGCATCTTGTAAAAATGCTTCAAAATTTCGCATCACTTCATCTAAATATTGCCCTTCGTGAAGCATCATTCCATACCAATTTGACATCTGATCTTTATGCATTAATTGCCACTTGGTCAGGGTATGTTTTTCTAATAAATGATGCGCTTTGATGATAATTAAAGGTGCTGGTGCTTCAAAACCAACGCGGCCTTTAATACCTATTATCGTATCACCCACATGAATATCTCTGCCAATTGCATATTTTGAAGCCAATTCATTTAACTTTTCAATATTATTTACAGCGCTATCCGTTTTACCATCAATAGCTACCAATTCTCCTTTTTCAAAGGTGAGTTTAATCTCTTGAATCTTCTTCTCTTGCAGCTCACTAGGGTAAGCACTATCAGGTAAAGATTTATCTGATGTTAAGGTTTCTTCGCCACCAATACTTGTTCCCCAAAGCCCTTTATTGATGGAGTATTTTGCTTTTTCCCATGAATAATCTACGCCATTTGCTTGTAAATAATCTATTTCTGCTTGTCTTTCCAGTTTCAAATCTCTTATTGGTGTGATTATTTCAATTTCAGGAGCTAAAATTTGAAATATCATATCAAATCTAACCTGATCATTTCCTGCACCTGTGCTCCCATGAGCAATATATTTTGCTCCAATTTTTTTTGCATAATTGGCTATTTCAATGGCTTGAACAATTCTTTCGGCACTTACAGAAAGTGGGTAAGTATTATTTTTTAGAACATTTCCAAAAATTAAAAACTTTACTACTTTGTCATAAAATGTTTGAACTGCATCAATCGAAGTATAAGAAGTTGCTCCTAATTCTAAAGCTTTTTTATTAATATCCTCAATTTCTTCTTTACTAAATCCGCCTGTATTTACACTTACTGCATGTACCTCATAACCTTCTTCTTTAGACAAATATTTTGCACAATAGGAAGTATCTAAACCTCCGCTATACGCTAAAACTAATTTTTTCATAATTATTACTTTTTCTTCCAAAAAAATATTGGAAGTAATGTGTTTTTATTATCATTATTTTCTTTATTCTTATTTTTCTTTAAAAACAAGCTTTGTTTAATCCTTTTTAATCTACTTAAAGCTTTTTTATCATAAGGGTGGTCTTTGATTTCCTCTTCATGATTAGGGTCATATAACATTCCTGTACACAAGCACATTTTTTGTTGGGTTCGCTTTAAAACATCGTAATTTTTACATGTTTGGCATCCTTTCCAAAAATCAGGATCATCAGTAAGTTCAGAAAAAGTAACCGGTTTATATCCTAATCCATAATTGATTTTCATTACAGCCAAACCAGTAGTAATACCAAAAACTTTTGCTTCGGGATACTTATTTTTGGAATATTCAAAAACCTTTGCTTTTATCTTTTTTGCCAAGCCTTGCTTTCGATAATCAAAATGAACTACTAAACCAGAATGAACAACATAACTTTTATTGCTAAAAGTTTCGATATAGCAAAAACCAGCAAACCTATCTCCGTCTAAAGCAATAATTGCATTGCCATTTTTGATCTTGGTTTTGATATATTCTGGTGTTCTTTTTGCTATACCAGTACCTCTATCCTCTGCTGATTTATCTATGGTATCACAGATATCATTAGCGAATTTTAAATGTTGATTTGTAGCAATTACAATTTTCATTGTATTGATTTAGAGAATTTAATAATAGTTTTTTTGAATTGCAGAGATGGACTCACCTATCTCCATAAAGTTATAATTACCCTTACGGGCGACGGCGATGACGAGGAAAAACAACAATACTATTCACATCAAGGATTGATGAGAAAAATAAGTTAAGTATGCTTGTTTCTTTTATCATGATAAATTGGATAGTTTTATTAATTAATCTATCCCTGTATTTATTTTGAATTACAAATCTATGATAATATTTTAAACCTCAAAAGAAAAAATAAAATATTATCATCATTTACTTAATTATTTTATCAATAATTCACTTAAATAAGGTGTTTTTTAAAATTATCTTTAACAAAATCAATAATTCTCTTTACTTCAATAATCTCAATATCTAGAATATTAGATACTTCTTGTAAGTTTAATTTTCCTAGGATATATAGATCTACAACATTTGAAGTTTGTATGGGTAATTTGGAATACATTTTTCTAAAAACATCTTGTTTTTCTGAACCTTTTAAAAAAGCTTTATCTTTTAATTCTAAAAAATCAATTACATTTTCTTGAATTTCATCGGATTGTAATAGGTGCGATTTTCCATCGTTTTGATGATAGGATATATCATCTAATTCTTCATCCATAATTAGATCGAATCCGCCATCTACAGTAAATTTTTCTTCCAATAAAGCCAGCTCTTCTTCTAAGATAAATTTAGTACTTATCGTTTTCTTATGCCATTTTTCGTTTTCAAACAAACTTGCCAATTTTTCATTAGTGATTTTATACATCGTAATTTTCAAATCTTCCAAACTAATATCATTATCAATACCGTTTTCATAAATACTTAAAACCACATCATCAATTACCTCACTTGATCTGTACATATTCTTTGGAAATATCCCTAAATTTTCACCAACAGATATTCTTTGTTTCACATAAGGATGTAATGTATGCATCTGGGTCAATACCATTTCTTTTGGTTTTTTCTCAAAATTTTTATCGACAAAATTTTTCATACTTTGACATTTTAAATCCTTATAAAGTTACAAAATAAGGTTGAGTTAACTTTCATTTTTTATTAAAAAAAGCTCTTTTTAAGTAATTAAAATCAAGTAAAATAATTTAAATAAAGAATAAATTTCTAATCATAGAAAAATATAAGATCCACACCTTGGGATATATTTTATGATGAAAGTTTTTAGCAGTTTTTAACAATTTTGCAATTTGATGAACCTCCTTTTCTATTTTTGAGATGAAACAGGTTAATGCTATGACTCAAAAAGAATTCAATTTCAACCAACATAATACTAATTTTTACGGGAGGTATTATAAACCTAAAACAGTAAATTCTGTTGTTGTTTTAGTTCATGGAATGGGAGAACACTTTGAACGTTATGAAAAAAATGTAATTCCTTATTACTATAAAAATTCTATCGCTATTATAACTTACGATCAATTTGGTCACGGTAAAACCGAAGGAAAAAGAGGTCACAATCCTGGTTTTGAGGCAGTTTTAGATTGTGTCGATGAAGTGCTAAAACAGGCTGTCAAAATTTTTGGGAAGAAACCCACATTTCTTTACGGGCATAGTATGGGTGGTAATGTTGTAATAAACTATGTTTTAAGAAGAAAAAATAATTTAAACGGAGTTATTGCCACTAGTCCGTTTTTACGTTTAGCCTTTGAGCCACCAAGTTGGAAACTTAAAATAGCAAAAGCCTTATTAAAGATTTCTCCATCATTAACTATGAGCAATGAATTGGACGTTGAAGGAATTTCAAGAGATAAAGCAATTGTAAAAGATTATATAGATGACCCATTAAATCACGATAAAGTAAGTCCGAATTATTCTATAGTTTTTATAGAAACTGGTGAATGGGCAATAAATAATGCTAACAAATTAACGATACCAATGCTTTTAATGCACGGTACTGCAGATAGATTAACAAATTACAAAGCATCTAAAGAATTTGCGAAAAATGCAGGTGACGTCGTAGAATTAAAATTATTTAAAGATGCCTATCACGAATTACATAATGACCTTATAAAAGATGAAGCTCTTGAACAAATGATAAAATGGATAGATAAAAATACAATATAAACAATAACCTCTAGATTAAAAAAACGCTATGAAAAAGTCCTTTTTCTTCTATTTTTTGGTTGTATCTCCCCTACTTTTTTCACAAAGTAGTTACCAAACTAAATATGTTAACCTAATGAATAATTCAAATTTGGATTATATCAATTATTTATCTGATAAAAATTTAACAATTATAGATAAAAACAATTTGGGCACTATTGATAATATATGGCATGTTGAATCAACTAATTTTCCTACTACTTTGAAGGAAAGCGAATTCACTTCATTAGTATTAATTAAACAATTGGAGGAGTTAAATGGTACCACTCCATTTAATATTTCTCATAATCCAACTTTAGAAAGATATATAAGGGTTTTTTTAAAAGATAGAAGAGAAAGTCTTTCGCAAATAATGGACAGAGCCACTTATTATTTTCCAATTTTTGAAGAGTATCTAGACAAATACAACTTACCACTTGAAATAAAATATTTAGCAATTATTGAATCTGCTTTAAAGCCTACAGCAAATTCGCCATCAGGAGCTAAAGGTTTATGGCAATTCATGTATGGCACTGGAAAACAATATGGATTAAATGTAGATTCATATGTTGATGATAGATTTGATGTATTAAAATCAACAGAAGCTGCTTGTAAATATTTTTCTTATTTATTCAAAACATTTAACGATTGGGATTTGGCCTTAGCAGCTTATAATTCAGGACCTTCAAATGTAAAAAAGGCAATAACTCGATCCGGAGGAGTTCGGAATTACTGGAAAATTCGTCAATTTTTACCTAATGAAACTCAAGGTTATTTACCTGCATTTTATGCCACTTTCTATATTTTCGAATATGCCGAAATGCATAATTTAAAACCAAAACCTTCATCATTATCTTATTTTGAAATCGATACTATACATGTAAAAAATAAACTATCGTTTGCTAAAATTCAAAATATAATTCCTATTGAAATTAATCTTTTAAAAGCCTTAAATCCGCAATACAAAAAAGAAATAATTCCCTATTCAAAAAGTAAAAATTATATTTTAACTCTTCCAGTAAATTTATCTTCTGCCTTTTTAAAAAATGAAAAGTCAATGCATCCTATTTTAAATAGCGAAAAAGATTATTCATCTTTATCAAATCATATTAAAATTACAAAAAACAACAGTTACATTGTCAAAGCCAGTGATAATCTAGTTAAAATAGCTGAAAAACATCAAATTACAATAGAAGATCTAAAGGTATGGAATGGCTTGCAAACCAACTATTTAATAGCAGGTCAAAGATTGGTAATAACCAATAAGGTAAAAAATGGCCAACCAGAGATAATTGAATCAAATAATTCTTTCTCTAAGTCAACCTCCCCTAAATTACCCTCTAGTAAAAATGAATCTATAAGACCTTCTGTTCTGTAATTGCTCTACATTAATTATAAGAAATAATGCTTTATACTTTCTAAGCTTTTAAATAATCGTTGATAATAAATATTAAAGAACCAATAAAAAATATGATGCAATTAAAATTTTGTTCTATTTTTACCGTTTTTGATTGGAAACACACAGAAAACAAACTAGATGAAATGAATTTAATGCAGAAATTTTTAACAATAACTCTATTCTTAACTTTTTTTATTGGGTTCTCACAAAATGATTCAATACTAAATACTACACTTTTAACATCTGGTAAAAAGGAGGTTTTAAAGATTAATCAAGAAAATATTGACACCTTAAAAGTTGACACTACTTTAATTGCCGGTAAGAATATTGCAATTATCGACCATGTTGAAGCTAGTGAATTTGATAAAAAATGGATGGCTTCTTTGAGAAACTCTATGAAAGATAGCTCTTTATTAATTTTACCACAAGATACTATAGGTAAAGTAGTAATTGAAAATTTTTCAACAGAGATACTTAAAGAAAGGTTGGCAGAATTAGATAAAGAAACTCCTTTTAATGTTGAATACAACCCTTCTTTGGAGAAAATCATTAAACACTATTTAAAAAATAGGCAGCAAACATTGGCCAATTTAATGGGTAAAGCCAAATATTACTTTCCAATTTTTGAAGAGTATTTGGACAAATATGATATTCCTATAGAGATTAAATATTTAGCAATTGTAGAGTCCGCTCTAAAACCAAATGCAAAATCAAGAGTTGGTGCAAAAGGTTTGTGGCAATTTATGTATGCAACCGGAAATATGTATAATTTAAAAGTTAGCTCTTATGTTGATGAAAGATCTGATCCAATAAAATCAACCGAGGCCGCATGTAAATATCTTTCAAATTTATACGGAATTTTTAATGATTGGGATTTGGCTTTAGCTGCTTACAATTCAGGACCAGGAAATGTAAATAAAGCAATTAGAAGGTCTGGTGGGAAAAAGAATTATTGGAATATTCGTCATCATTTACCGCGTGAAACCGCTGGTTATTTACCTGCTTTTTATGCAACGTATTATATTTTTGAACATGCTGATGAGCATCAGTTATATGCTAAAAACGAATTGTTACCTACATTTGAAACAGATTCAATAGTTATAAAAAGACAACTTACTTTTGAACAAATCAATAAAGTTTTAGAAACCGATGATGAACTTCTTCAATTTTTAAATCCTCAATATAAGTTGAATATTATTCCAGTAATTAAAGATAAAAATTACACCTTAACATTACCAAAATACTTGGTAGGTAAATTTGTTTCAAACGAAGAAAATATTTATGCTTTCGCCAAAGCTGATGACGCAAAACGCGAAAAGCCTTTACCTAAATATCATGAATCTAATGATAAAATTAGGTATAAGGTGAGAAATGGAGATTACTTAGGGAAAATTGCCAATAGATATGGTGTTTCTGTGAGTAGCATTAAACGCTGGAACGGGTTACGATCAAATAACTTACGAGTTGGTCAACGTTTAACTATTTATCCTAGAAAACCTGTTGCATCAACTTCATCAAAAAGCACCAAGAAAACTTCAACAAATAGCACAAAAAAAACAATTCCTAAAGGAAAATATACAACTTATGTTGTTAAGAAAGGTGACTCTTTGTGGTTGATTTCTCAAAAATATCCAAAAGTTTCTGTAACGCAAATCAAAGAATGGAACAATATTTGGAGTACAAATTTGAAACCTGGAACAAAATTAAAAATCTATTGATTTTTAATTTTTAGACCTAAAAACAAATGTTATGCTTAAAAAATTACTCCTACTATCTTTTGTTTTCCTTTTTCTTACTTCTTGCTCAAAAAACGAAAAAATTACCTTAGTAAGTTCGACTGGAAGAATTAATCATCTATTAATTGTTATGAATAATTCTGATTGGCAAGGTGAAATTGGCGATACTTTACGTGAAATTATTGCCAAGCCTGTTGTAGGCTTACCCCAAGAAGAAGCTCAATTTAGTATTAATCAGGTTGGGCCTGAAACTTTTAATAATTTATTTAAACGCACACGTAATATCTTATTTGTTGGGATTGATGACGAAAGAAAATTCTATACAAACAATAACGTTTATTCGGACCCGCAAACAACCTTAACTATTTTAGGTAATAATAAAGAAGATTTAATTGAAAATATAAATTCCCATAAAAAAGAAATTATTTCTACATTTAAGAATAATGATCTTAAAGTTTATCAAAAAAATTTATTAAAAGATGTTTGGAATACAAAAAACATCGAAACTTTTAACAAATTAGGATTTTCTTTAGAAATTCCAACTCAGTATATTAAAGCTGAAGATGATGGAAAATTAGTATGGTATAGACATCATTTCTCAAAAGGTCAGCTAAATATTTTAGCATACGAAATTCCCAACTCTACCAAAAAAGATTTAAATATTCATAACATTACCAAAATTAAAGATTCAATTGGCAAAACACATATGCCGGGTCAGTTTGAAAATACTTATATGATTTCGGAACCACAGTTTGAACCAATTACCAAAAATTTAAAGTTTAAAGGTTTACCCGCTTTAGAATCTCGTGGTTTATGGATTGTGAAAAATGATTTTATGGGTGGTCCATATCTTAGTTATGCATTATTTGATGCATCTAAAAATCGTATTATTATCATTGAAGGATTTAGCTATTCTCCAGCAACTAAAAAGCGTGACTTTGTTTTTGAATTGGAGGCCATTTTAAAAACATTTCAAATTAGATAATACCCTCATATTTTCTTAATCTATTTATTTTAATTGCCTTTAAAGATGGTAAACCTTCAACAAATATTGCTAAAACTATTGAAATAACTGTTGTGGTAGAATATTGATTTTGAGTTAATATATTTTGTTTAGCGTATAATTTTTAAAAAAATAGATACTTTTTCTATATTTATACGCAAATCAAATTTTCAAAATAAATGAGATTATTCCTGTTTGAAATTCTTAGATTCATAGGTTTTAATTTCTCCCTTATCATCACTATAAATTAATAATCCTTTTAAATTTGAGTGTTTTACTAAAAATTGCTTGCTTTTTTTAAAACCCATCGCCATTAAAGCCGTGGCATAAGCATCCACATCGGCACAATCCAATTCTGCAATTACAGAAGCACTTAACAAATTACTCTTACTGGGGAATCCTGTTTTCGTATCAATTGTATGGGCATATTTTTTACCAGTTTTTGAATCAATTTTATATTTTCTATAATTCCCAGAAGTAGCAATAGATTCATTCTTTAAATCAATGGTTGTTTGAAACGATCTAGATCCATCAAAATTTGGTTTTTCAATAGCAACTCTCCAAGGTTTATTATTTTGATTTACTCCTTGCGCTCTAATTTCACCGCCAATTTCAACCAAATAATTCTTTATATTTTTAGATTCTAAAAACCTACCTATAACATCAACTGCATAGCCTTTGGCTATTGCGTTAAAATCAATGTACATATTGTTATACTTTTTATAAATACGATCTTTTTTTAATTTCACTTTATCTAAACCTACAAAATCTAACATATTTACAACATGAGATGAGTCTAGATTCTCAATCATCTTATCTGGTCCAAACCCCCAAGCGTTGACTAAAATTCCAATGGTTGGGTCAAAGGCTCCATTAGTTTCATTATAAATCTTAATCGATTTATTAAACACCTCTTGAAACATTTTGTCGACAATTATTGTTGTATCTCCTTGATTAATTTTTGAGATATCTGAATTTGGTAAATACGTTGACATAGATTTATTTACTCTATGTATGATACTATCGATTTGGTGTTCTAAAATGGAATTATTTAAGTCCTCAAAAGTAAGATGAAAAGTAGTTCCTAATGCATGTCCTTCTAGTTTTAAAAATCTATCATTTTTATGTTCTTTACAAGAAAGTAATATCAGAAAAGCAATAAAAAAAAGTAATTTATTCATAAATATATTAATAAATCATTAACAATCAAATATAAGTTATATCTTACATTTGTAAATATATTTTTTAAAGAAAAAAATGTAAAAACATGTAAAATATTTAATATTTTTACAGCTAAATTAAATTCTATATCTATTATGAAAAAATTATTTTTTGCTGCTATTACAATGTCGATTCTGCTCAGTTCTTGTGTTTCGACAAAAAAATATGCCGACTTAGAAACCCAACATGGGTTAACCAAACAAGAACTTGTTGATGCTAAAGCAGATTTACAAGCGTGCTTAATTGACAAAGATCATTTAGCATCATTAAATGAATCCCTTAAAGAAGATAAAGATCGTTCTTTAAAACAAGTTGAGAATTTAACTGTATTAACGCAATCATCATCTGATAATATCAAAGAAGTTATTTCTCAATTAAGCGAAAAAGATAAATATATCAACGGTATTCGAGATGCAATGACTCAAAAAGATTCTATAAATTTAGCATTAGCATTTCATTTAAAGAAAGAATTAGCTGCTGGTATTCAAGATGAAGATATTCAAATTGATGTTGAAAAAACAGTTGTTTATATTTCTATTGCTGATAAAATGTTATTTAAAAGTGGAAGCGCAGTAGTATCTGATAGAGCAAAAGAAGTTCTAGGTAAAGTAGCCACTGTTGTAAATAGCAAACCTGATATGGAAGTTCAAGTAGAGGGGTATACAGATAATGTATCCATCAATACAAATTGTATGAAAGATAATTGGGATTTAAGTGTTGCTAGAGCAACTTCAGTTGTTCGAGTATTACAAAACGATTATACGGTTGATCCAGGTAGGTTAATTGCTGCAGGTAGAAGTGAATACGTTCCTTTGGATTCTAATGACACGCCTCAAGGAAGATCTACAAATAGAAGAACAAGAATTGTTATATTACCTAAATTAGATCAATTCTTTGATATTTTAGAACAAAAGCCAGAGGAATAATATCAATAAATATTATAATGTATAAAAACTGTTTAACAAATATTTGTTAAACAGTTTTTTTTATGAACTTAATACTTCTTTGATACTTTTTAAATATAACTCATTACCAATAAGATTATGATGATTTCCTTCTGGTATTAAAATTAAATCACAATTATCTATTTTTAACTGATGTAATTTTTCGCTATTTGAATAATGAACTAATCCATCCTTTTTACCATGTAACAAATATATTTTACAATTCACTTGCCCGATATAATTAAAAGTCTCAAATTTATATTTTAGAATTAGTTTGGTTGGTAAATAAGGATATTGAATTTTTGCTGTATAGGATAAACTATAAACTCCAGACTCTAACACTAACTTTATTGGATTATTTTTTGAAGCTACGTATGTGGCAAAAGTTGAGCCAATACCTCTTCCGTATACTGTAATCTTATCCTCTTCATATAGTTTTCTAGTAAAATCATACCAAAGTAAAGAATCTCTCAACATTAGTTTTTCATTAAAGCTTCCTGTACTTTTTCCAAAACCTCTATAATCCATTATTAAAACATCGAAATTATAGCTATTGATAAAAATTGCTGATCTACTCCAATGATCAATATTTCCAGAGTGATTATGGTAAAAAAGAACAATTCCTTTTGAATTTTCAACTTTAAATAACACCCCGTTTAAAGTGTTTCCATCCTGAGTGGTTAAATTAATTTCTTCGAAGTCGTTTGCAAATGAAAAACTAAAATTTGCAGGCAATTTTTCTGTATGAAATATAATACTATCCTGTATAAAGTATATTATCATACTTATAGCAATTAAAACGATTGCAATAGTTAAAAGAAAAATTAACCAAATAGGCATAATAAATTTTTATGTAAAACTACTTTAATTATTATTAACCTTTGTTAAATAAAACTAAAAAGACCACCTTTTCAGGTGGTCTTTTTAGTTTTATTTATTTTAAAATTTTTATCCTCCAAAATCATCAAATCGAATATTTTCATCTGCCATACCAAAGTCTTCTCCCATTTTTTGAACTGCCTTATTCATCATAGGTGGTCCACAGAAATACAATTCTAAATCTTCAGGAGTTTCATGTTTAGATAAATATTCATCAATTACCGCTTGATGAACAAATCCTAAAAAGCCATCTCCATCTTTATCATTAACATCTTTCATAGTTTTCCAATTATCCTCTTCGGCTGGTTCCGATAAAACGATAAAAAATCTAAAGTTAGAAAACTCTTTTTCCAACTCTCTAAAGTGATCTACATAAAACAATTCTCTCTTAGATCTACCGCCATACCAGTAAGTCACCTTTCTACCAGTTTGTAAGGTTTTAAATAAATGATACAAGTGAGATCTCATTGGTGCCATACCTGCACCACCACCAACATATAACATCTCAGCATCACTATCGTTAATAAAAAACTCACCATATGGTCCTGAAACAATAACTTTATCCCCAGGTTTTCTATCAAAAATATAAGAAGATGCGACACCAGGATTTACGTCCATCCATCCATTTTTAGCTCTATCCCATGGCGGAGTTGCAATACGAACATTTAACATTACATTTCTACCTTCAGCAGGGTAAGAAGCCATAGAATAAGCTCTTTCAACATTTTCAGAATTTTTCATCTTTAATGGCCATAAGTTAAACTTATCCCATTCTAATTTAAATTTTTCAGGATCACCTGGATGCTCTTTTGGATGAGCGGTAATGTCCATGTTTTTAAAATCAACCTCCGTATTTGGAATTTCGATTTGAATATATCCTCCTGGTTTATAATCCATATCTTCAGGTAATTCCACAACGAATTCTTTAATAAAAGAGGCAACATTATAATTTGATTTGACAGTCGCTTCAAATTTTTTGATCCCAAATATTTCTTCAGGTATGGTAATTTCCATATCCTCTTTTACTTTTACTTGACAAGCCAATCTTGTTCCTGCAGCTAACTCTTTACGTGTAAAGTTAGGAACCTCGGTAGGTAAAGCTTCACCACCACCACTTAAAACATGACATTCACACTGAATACATGTTCCACCACCACCACAGGCTGATGGTAAAAATATTTTTTCATTACCTAAAGTGGTCAAAAGAGTACTTCCGGTATCAACCTCAATTTCCTTTTGACCGTTAATCAATAATTTTACTTTTCCTGATGGAAGTAATTTTGCCTTAGCTACTAATAATATGGTTACTAAAATTAGTATTAATACTAAAGAAAATACGATACTTGCTACTATTGGATTCATTCTCTTATTATTGACTGTTTCTTATTACAATTTTATTCCTGAAAAGCTCATAAAAGCAATTGCCATTAAACCTGTTATTATAAATGTTATACCAAGACCTTTTAGTGGTTTTGGAACATTTGAATAGGAAATTTTCTCCCTTATGGATGCTATGGCTAAAATTGCAAGGAAAAACCCTATCCCTGATCCAGCTCCGTAAACAACAGATTCTGTAACTGTAGAAAAGTTTTTTTGTTGCATAAATAATGAACCTCCTAAAATAGCACAGTTAACTGCAATCAAAGGCAAAAAGATTCCTAGCTCGCTATAAAGTGTTGGAGCAAATCTTTCAACAATCATTTCAACCAATTGCACCATAGATGCAATAACTGCAATAAACATGATAAAACTTAAAAAGCTCAAATCAATATCGGCATATTCAGGTCCCAACCAAGTAAGCGCCCCTTCTTTTAATATATAAGTATCTAATAAATAGTTCACTGGAACTGTAATAATCATAACAAAAATTACAGCAGCTCCTAAACCAACCGCTGTCTTTACTGTTTTTGAAACAGCTAAATAAGAACACATACCTAGAAAATATGCAAAAACCATATTTTCAATAAATATACTTTTTACAAATAAACTCCCTAATTCTTCCATGAGGATTTATATTTTAGTAAAGGAAACAAAGTCTCCTTATAATTTAATTTTCAATTAATTTTCTGTTTCTTGATCTTTGGAACCAAATAATTACACCTACAGTTATCAAAGCCATTGGTGATAACAGCATAAAACCATTATTCTCGTATCCGTAATGATATACTCCGGTTGATTCTGCAATAGTTTTAGCCTTGTGCCCAAGCACTTCAATTCCCCCCAGTTTCCCTGATCCCAGCAACTCTCTAAAAAAAGCAACAATAACAAGGATAATACCATAACCTAAAGAGTTACCAATACCATCTAAAATTGATTTCCATGGACCGTTACCTAAAGCAAAAGCTTCAAACCTACCCATGATAATACAATTGGTAATAATTAAACCAACAAAAACAGATAATTCTTTACTTACATCATAAGCATATGCTTTTAATACTTGATCCACCAAAATCACTAAAAAAGC
>Ga0209633_10002210_pt1 | contig 19072 bp, 19 predicted proteins | sample Cruoilmetagenom1_FD_187290 | JGI IMG/M metagenome (GOLD analysis project Ga0209633, IMG submission 187290) | Oil polluted marine microbial communities from Coal Oil Point, Santa Barbara, California, USA - Sample 1 (SPAdes) (version 2) | ecosystem: Environmental > Aquatic > Marine > Oil seeps ... | reverse complement strand
AGCACATAGTGTTGGCTGGCAATGCGCTTGTTTTGTGATCGATCATGGCTGACCCAGATCACCGGACATTGTTGCGCCTTCATATAAGCGATAACAATTTGCTCTACCTTTTCTGTACTGGTCGTATCCAGATTGGCCGTCGGCTCATCGAGCAACAAGGCCTTTGGGCCATGGCACAATAAACGTAACAGGGCGAGGCGTTGCCGCTCGCCAGTCGAACACCGCGACACCTCCCAGTCCAGAACCTGTTTGTCAAAACCCAGTTGAGCAAACCAGTCAAGTTGCTGCTCATTCAATGGTGGAAAATGTTCACCGACCCGATGACACCACCAGAAACTTTCGGCGGGTAATAAGCCAACTTGCTTGCGCCACTGACTGGCGCGCATGTGTTCACGGCTTTGCGCATCGAAACTGACCTCCCCGTTATTCGGGATCAAATCGATAATGGCCTTTAACAAAATCGATTTACCGGCACCGGAGGGTCCGGCAAAACTGACGCATTGCCCGGCGGCTACATCGAGATCAACGGGACCGATGTGATGGCACCGTAATTGTTTTATGGATAGGTCACCCACGAACTGAACCTCATAGTCTTTATGGTTTTGTTTTCAGTATACCTATTTAATGCAAATCCGACAGTATGCTATATACTTTTCCACATAACGCTTTCGACTCAATAACAGAAAAAACCCGAGGTCATTATGTCACAACCCGATTGTCCCCAAACCACACCCTATGGTGTCGAACTGGAAGCCGGTGATTACTGGTGGTGTTCCTGCGGAAAGTCCAAAAACCAGCCCCTTTGCGATGGCTCGCATAAAGATACCGACTTTGAACCGGTGAAGTTTAGCGTCGACGAAAAAAAGACCGTCTGGTTATGTGGCTGTAAACAAACCAAAAACCCGCCGTTATGTGATAGCTCACATAACAAGTTATAAAAAAAGCCCGCGATGCGGGCTCTTTTTATAACTGTAGGTTGGCCATCAGGACAACGTAGCGGGCGAATACCCTCTTAATAATATTATACAAGAGAGGCACGACGAACCCGCCCTGCACATATTCTACTGAGCCAGCCTGAAAAATCCGACGGTATCTTTCAACTCTTCCGTCTGGGCCGACATCTCTTCTGCGGTACTGGCCAGTTCTTCCGATGAGGCCGCACTCTGTTGAGCAGACTGATCGACCTGCTCCATGGCCTTGTTTACCTGCCCAACATTACTAGCCTGTTCATTAGACGCCGCGTTGATCTCTTCCACCAGGTCAGCGGTTTGCTGGATCTTCGGTACCACTTCAGTAATCAGTGTACCGGCCTCTTCAGCGATCTTTACGTTTTTCAGCGACATTTCCGTGATCTCTGCCGCCGAGGCCTGACTGCGTTCGGCCAGTTTACGGACCTCATCGGCCACCACCGCAAAGCCCTTGCCGTGTTCTCCGGCTCGCGCCGCCTCGATGGCCGCATTCAGGGCCAACAGGTTGGTTTTATAGGCAATGTCTTCGATGAGGGTAATTTTCTCAGAAATATCGCGCATCGCAACCACGGTTTGTTCCACAGCCCCACCGCCCTCATTGGCCTGTTTGGCCACCTCGGTAGCAATCCCCGATGTGGCGCGGGCATTCTCCGAATTTTGTTCAATACTGGCATTCATTTCTTCCAGTGAGGCAGCGGTTTCTTCCACACTGGCGGCCTGCTCACTGGAGGTCTGGCTGAGGCTTTGCGCCGACGCACTGACCTGCTCTGAGGCATTATTCATGCTATCTGCGGCCGTGATAATACCGGTAATAATTTCGGTCAGCTTGTCCACCATATTGTACATCGCACCGAGGGCCTGACCGGTTTCGTCCTTGTGCAGCGTTTTTTTCTCAATCGCCAGGTTACCTTGTGAAAGCTCGGTAGCCACGCCCACCATTTCCTGTAATGGCACCCGGATACCATTGCCAATCAGAACATAACCGGCAATCACCAACCCCATGACAAAAAGCGACGCGATAATATAGGCCGTCTCGGCCCAGGAAGCCTCGCTCACCCGCTTTTGGGCGTAGGCCGCGACCTCGGCAGACAAATAGTCTTCAACCTTTTTCAACAGGTTGATCTTGGCGGTTTGTTTACCGAACCAGTCCTGTGGGGGAATACCAAACTCACCGCGAGAGGATTTCTGGAAGGCGGTATTACGCATCTGCTGGGTCTCAGCCACCGCAGAATCATTCATGGTATCTTTATAAAAGGACTTCATCGCTTGCGGCGCCAGTCGCATGAACATATCGGTGTAGACCTTCTGGTCTTCCACTAATTCGACAAACTTCTTGAACTGCCCGCCCTTGAACTGGTCCTGGGCAAACACGGCGGCCATCACCGCCCGTTCAATCCCGGCCCGTTCCTTGGACTCCAGGAAGCTGGAGTAAGCGGTCACCAACGATGCTGCATTGGCCGAAACACTTCCGGCCACCATCTTGGTGACAATATGCAGGAAGGTGCCATTCACTTTAGTGTAATAACCGATGGCATCGCTCATCTTGATGTTCAGCGAAGAGATGCGTTGGCGTTTATCACCGATCTCGCCGATCATGGACAGGCCCTTGTTCAGTCCGGAGACAAAACCCTTATCCAGCTCATCCATGTCTACAGATTTTATGTATTCCTGCAGCTCAGCCAGTTTATTATCGACATTACTACGCTGGCCACCGATCTGACCGGCAAAGCTCTTCCCGCCACTGGCAAGAAAACCGGCTGTCATGCCGCGTTCTTTTTGTATCTCATGCACCAGGGCGCTGGCCCTGGCAGAAATATTCGACATGGTCTCGACATGTTCCATCTTGCCTCTGACCGACATCTTGTCTGTGACGGCAATCGCCGCAAAGATAACCAGGGCAAGGGTGGGAATGGCGGTTAACAACAACAGCTTGTGACTAATTTTCAGATTGGCGAGAAAATTCATTTTTTTTATTCCTTATTCATTGCTCGTTATCTATCGACGCACTTGAAAAGCTTCACTCAACATTATTTCTGCAATAACTTATAAAACCTTATTTTAATTAGCTGATAATCAAGTCCTCAGCACAGCCCTGATCCCTTCATTAATGCATCCACATATCATAATTTCTTATTAGGTTATCGGAATGATTCCAATTAGCTTAATAGAGCTTCCATAAATTTGTTAACTTTTGTGTCTGTCCTAAAACAACACTTTTAATACCATAAAAAAAGGGCGTCCGAAGACGCCCTGAAAAAACTCACACTTTTTTATAGAAGCTTATTTATGCAAAACTTATTTCCCGGAACCATGGGCGCCGGTAAATTCAGGATAGGCTTCCATGCCGCATTCGGTCAGGTCGAGACCGGTGTATTCTTCCTCTTCACTGACACGTACACCCATGACCATCTTGATCACATACCAGGTGATAAAGCTGGCGACGAAGACCCAGGCAAAGATCACCACCAGGCCAAGGAACTGGGCAGCAAAGCTGGTACCTGAATTAGTCAGCGGTACCGCCATCAAACCCCACATTCCCACCACACCGTGTACAGAGATGGCTCCGACAGGATCGTCAATCTTCAGCTTGTCCATGGTGACGATAGCGAACACCACCAGGGCGCCACCGACACCACCAATCAAGGTGGCAGCCAAAGGAGTAGGTGTTGAAGGTTCAGCCGTGATGGCCACCAGACCGGCCAGGGCACCATTCAACGCCATGGTCAAATCCGCCTTGCCGAACATCATACGGGCGATGATCAGCGCGACAATCACACCACCGGCGGCGGCGGCATTGGTATTCAGGAACACCATGGCCACGGCATTGGCACTGGCGACATCACCCAGCTTCAGCACCGAACCGCCATTGAAACCAAACCAGCCCATCCACAGGATGAAGGTACCGAGTGTGGCCAGCGGCAGGTTGGCGCCCGGGATCGGGTTGATTTCACCGTTTGCACGATATTTGCCTTTACGCGGACCCAGTAACAGGACACCGGCTAATGCCGCAGCGGCACCGGCCATATGCACAATACCGGAACCGGCAAAGTCAGAGAAACCAATCGCGCTATCACCAGAACCCACTTCCAGGGCGAATAGGCCAAAGACTTTTTGGCCGCCCCATGTCCAGGCGCCTTCCATCGGATAGATGAAGGCGGTCATGACAACGGCAAACAGCATGAATGACCAGAGTTTCATACGCTCGGCCACGGCGCCGGAGACGATTGACATGGCGGTTGCAACGAACACAACCTGGAAGAAGAAGTCAGAAGCATTCGAGTAAACCGAATCACCATCGAACTTGGCTTCCGCTGATTCCTTTAATACGGATGCAGTCAATGCATCGGCATTGGCCGCACCATCGAGAGCGATACCGGCCAGGAAGATGCCGCCGTCATACATGAGCGCATAGCCAACAACCATATAGGCCGTGCAGGAAATGGCAAACAACACCACGTTCTTGGTCAGAATCTCCGTTGTGTTCTTGGAGCGGACCAGACCGGCTTCGAGCATAGAAAAACCCGCCGCCATCCACATAACCAGCGCACCACACACCAGGAAGTAAAAGGTGTCCATGGCGTACTGGAGTTGAAAAATATTATTTTCCATGATTTTCTCCCAATGACTTACAGCGCATCAGTGCCGGATTCACCGGTACGAATACGAACAGCCTGTTCAACACTGGTCACGAAAATCTTGCCATCACCGATCTTGCCGGTGTTGGCGGCCTTCGAAACCGCTTCAATAACCTGATCGACCAGACCGTCATCCACGGCTGCTTCAATCTTTACCTTGGGCAGAAAGTCGACCACGTATTCCGCGCCGCGATACAACTCGGTGTGACCTTTCTGTCGTCCAAAACCTTTCACCTCAGTGACCGTGATGCCTTGAACTCCGATATCGGAAAGGGCCTCACGCACATCATCGAGCTTGAAAGGCTTGATAATTGCCATTACAAGTTTCATTGCTACGAACCTCCATTATTAAAATTAAATTCGCTACACATACCCCAAACATTCCTCCCTTTCATACAGAATCCAGTCATTCGAATGTGTGACGTGACTCTAATTGCACATGCCATGCCAATAAGCTATTTTTCTTTTTATTCATGCAGTTACCTAATATTTTAGGCACGAATCTTAATGAGATGCACCAATTTGACTCTTGATAAAACAGATTTCGCACCAAAATAGAGCGGCACGATGAGCCAGGCTGGTTATCAACGCGTTGACTTAAACCGACAGGTATTTCCTGATCAGATCATCACCCAGTGCATCCATCAGGCCTGTCGCCTCACATCGACCCCGATCCATAATGGCAAAAGCCTGTCCAACACGACGGGCGAAGGGCAGTTTCTGCTCCACCAGCAAGACGGTAATATTGTGTTCCTTATTGAGGCGCTGGATGACGTCACCGATCTCTCGCACAATATTGGGCTGAATACCTTCTGTCGGCTCATCCAGGATCAGGAGTTGGGGATCTATACACAGGGCGCGGCCAATGGCGAGTTGCTGTTGTTGTCCACCGGAAAGATCACCGCCGCGGCGATGCAGCATTTGTTTTAAAACCGGGAATAGCTCAAAGACCAGATCCGGGATGCTGCGCAGCTTGTCCGGTCTTGCCGACAAACCGACCATCAGATTTTCCGCAACAGTCAACTGCGCAAAGATGTCCCTGCCCTGCGGAACATAACCAATACCGATACGCGCACGGCGTGAAGCGTCTTTATCGAACAATTCTGTCCCATCAAAAATGACACTGCCCGATTTGGCCGGGAGTAATCCCATAACGGTTTTTAACAAGGTGGTCTTGCCTACCCCATTACGTCCCATCAAACAGGTACACGAGCCTTGTTCAATTTCCAGCGAGACATCCCACAAGGTGTGGCTCTCACCATAGAACTGATTCAACATCTGGATATTCAACATGATTATTCTCCCAGATAGACTTCAATAACCCGTGGGTCATTCTGGATCGTATCCATATCGCCTTCGGCCAGGACATGACCTTCGTGCAACACCGTGACTTTTTTGGCAATGGAACGAATGAAGTCCATGTCATGTTCAACGACCACCACAGAGTGTTTTCCGGCCAGGCCGGTTAACAGTTCAGCCGTATGCTCGATCTCCTGATGGGTCATGCCGGCCACCGGTTCATCCACCAGTAACAGACGCGGATCCTGGGTCAGAAGCATACCGATCTCCAGCCACTGTTTTTGGCCATGGGATAATAAACCCGCTGCGGTATTGCGTTGTTGCAGCAGATTGATGGTCTGCATGACTTCCTCGATACGCGTCTTTTGTTCACCCGTCAGTTTGAACTGCAATGAGGCCCACACGCCCTTGTCCATATTCATGGCCAGTTCCAGATTTTCAAACACTGAGTGCTCGGGAAAGATAGTGGGCTTTTGAAACTTGCGGCCTATCCCCGAGGAGGCGATCTCATATTCGGTCATGCACGTCAGGTCCATGGTCTGACCAAAATAGGCCGTACCGGAATCGGGTCGGGTCTTGCCGGTAATCACGTCCATCATGGTGGTCTTACCGGCGCCATTGGGACCGATGATGCAACGTAGCTCACCATCATCGATATAAAGGGTTAGATCATTAAGGGCCTTAAAGCCATCGAAACTGACGTTGATGTTTTCGACATACAGGATGGGGCCGTGACTGGTATCGATCTCACCGGCATGAACCGGATGCGTGCCGGTACTCGCCATAAAATCAAACACCCGATCCCGGCGCATGGTTTCCCTGAATTGATCCAGCGCCTTCATGCGGGTCGACCTGCCAGGTATTTTTCACGTGTCTGTTGATACAGACCCACCAGGCCCTGGGGTAAAAACAGAGTCACGACAATAAACAGGCCACCCAGGGCAAACAGCCAGACCTCAGGGAGGGCGCCGGTAAAAAAGGTCTTGGCAAAATTGACTAATATGGCACCGACTATCGCACCATACAGGGTGCCGCGACCACCGACGGCCACCCACACCACCAGTTCAATCGAATTCAACGGGGAAAATTCACCCGGGTTGATAATACCGACCTGCGGTACATACAACGACCCGGCTATACCGGCCATGATGGCGGATACCACAAACAGCCATAGCTTATAGCTTTCTACCTTATAACCGATAAAGCGCGTGCGATCTTCGGCGTCACGAATGGCGACCACCACACGGCCGAACTTGGAATTGACGATATAGCGACAGACCACGTAACCCACAGCAAGGGCTAATGCCGAAAGTGCAAACAGGGCATTGCGCGTGCCGCCGTGTTGTAATTCAAAACCGAGAATGTCTTTAAAATCAGTCAGACCATTATTACCGCCAAAGCCCATTTCGTTACGGAAGAAGGCCAGCATAAAGGCGAAGGTCAGGGCCTGGGTAATAATAGAAAGATAGACACCGGTTACTCGTGAACGAAAGGCCAACCAACCAAATATAAAGGCCAGTAGACCTGGTACAAGGACTATCATCAACGCGGCAATCCAGAACTGATCAAAACCAGACCAGTACCAGGGCAGTTCCTGCCAATTTAGAAAGACCATAAAATCAGGCAGTTCAGGGTTACCATAGACACCGCGATCACCGATCTGGCGCATCAAATACATCCCCATGGCATAACCACCCAGGGCAAAAAACACGCCATGGCCCAGACTGAGGATACCGCCATACCCCCAGACCAGATCCAGCGCGATGGCCAGCAGGGCATAACAGAGATACTTGCCTAATAAGGTCACCACATAGGTCGAGACATGAAAGGCCGACGACTCCGCTACCAGCAGGTTGAGCACCGGCACCAGAATAGCGACCGCAAGCAGACTCGAGAGCAAGTATTTGCCAGCCCTGTCGCCTTGAATAAGTTGTATGAGATCGTGTGTGACAGACATCGCTTAATTCTCCGCTGCCCGGCCCTTTTGTGGGAACAGGCCGCGTGGTCGTTTTTGAATAAATAAAATAATAAATACGAGAATAAATATCTTGGCCAATACAGCACCGACCCAGGGTTCCATAAACTTGTTGGCAATACCGAGTGACATGGCGCCCACCAGGGTACCCCACAGATTGCCTACGCCACCAAATACCACCACCATAAAGGAATCGATAATGTATGCCTGTCCCAGATTGGGTCCGACATTGGTCAGCTGACTCAAGGCAACACCGGCCACCCCGGCGATGCCTGAGCCCAGACCAAAGGTCATGGCGTCCACCCATTCGGTACGGATCCCCATCGCCCTGGCCATGGTGCGATTCTGCGACACGGCACGCACATGCAGGCCAAGCGGTGTCTTTTTCAGGACCATCAACAGGGCACCAAACACCAGCAGGCTGAATACGATGATATAAAGCCGGTTATAGGTCAGAGACAACAAGGCGTTGATCTCCCAGGAATCGCTCATCCAATCCGGGGTTATCACCGAGCGGTTCAAGGGTGAAAAAATAGAGCGCACCAATTGTTGCAGTACCAGGCTGATACCAAAGGTGGCCAATAAGGTTTCCAGGGGGCGGCCATACAGGAAACGGATCACGCCCCGTTCAATGGCCACACCAAACAAACCCGCCACCACAAAGGCCGCCGGGATAGCCACCAGCAATGACCACTCTATATAATTTGGCATCAACAGTTGCACCACATAGGTGGTATAAGCGCCAATCATCATGAGCTCACCATGGGCCATGTTGATAACACCCATCACGCCAAAGGTAATGGCCAGGCCAATGGCGGCCAGCAGTAATACCGAGCCCAGGCTGACACCAAAAAAGACGGTTTCGATGGTCTGGTAGCGCTCGGCTCTCATTTGTATTTGTTGCAGTGAAGCGCCGGCTTGTTTAACAACAGGGGTATCACCCGCTTCACTTGCCTGATTTAATACCTGATTAAGCCGATTACGCGACTCCGGGTAATCACTCTCACCCAGCACCTCGATGGCGGCCAGTTGTTCTTGTTTGTCTGTGTGCCCGACATCTATCATCGCCATAGCGATATTTAGCACCTTAATGACATCATTGTTTTGTTCTTTTGCGAGCAGCTTCTCCAGCTTGTCGCGATCAGACTGGTTAAGCTGACCAATCATTTCCTTAACAGAGGCCAGACGCACCGCCGGATCATCATGACTCATGCCACGTTGCGCAAGCAAGCCACTTAAAAGTTGTCTTAATTTATTATTGACGGTTATTTTTTTGATCTTTCTTTTGGATACGACACCGAGGGATTCATTGCCGAGCACCGAAGTCAGGGCATAACCGTCGTCCGTCTTCTTGATATAGACGATGGTCTTATCATTCTTGCGATAGTACAGGTCTCCATTCAACAGCGTCCGAAATACCGCGTCAATTCGTTCATTATCACTTTTAGCCAGTTTATTGATAGCCTGCTCTTTGACATCAAAGTCAAATTCCATCAATTGATTTAGCTGCGCAACAAAATTATCCTGCTGTTGAGCTGCCATAAGCACTGCACCGGGTACAAGGCTGCTGATGAACAACAGAATTTTAAGTATCACACCAATTGCGCTTGCATTGTGATGCGAACTATATCTATTAATGATAGGCATGATGGCTCAGGAATGCTTAGATTGATTACTTGAAAGGCAGGGCATCCTGCTCAAAGGACGCCCTGTTTTATCAAAATTAATAATTCTGACCAGAACACTTTTTGGTCTTTTTATTATAATTACCGCAATTGATTGGCTTGGTCCAATCGGCAATCACATCCTTACTGCCGGGCAGGAAGTTAGACCAGGCATCGCCAGGCACCGTGCCCCTGGTCTTCCAGACAACTTCGAACTGACCATCATCCTGGATCTCACCAATCAGCACTGGCTTGGTGATGTGATGGTTTTTCAGCATCTTGGCCTTGCCGCCGGTCAGATTGGGGACAGACAAACCGATAATGGCCTTGCCGACTTTGTCCGGATCAGTAGTACCGGCCTTTTTCACGGCCTTGACCCAGAGTTTAAAGCCAACATAGTGGGCTTCCATCGGATCGTTAGTGACACGTTTTTTGTTCTTGATGAACTTGTGCCAGGCATCGATAAACTTGTCGTTTTTCTTGCTATCCACACTCATGAAATAGTTCCATGCGGCAAGATGGCCCACCAGTGGCTTGGTATCAATACCAGACAGTTCTTCTTCACCGACAGAGAAGGCTACAACCGGAATGTCCTGTGCCGAAATTCCCTGATTGCCCAGTTCTTTATAAAACGGTACGTTGGCGTCACCATTGATGGTTGAGACAACAGCAGTCTTTTTACCGGCTGAACCGAACTTCTTGATATCGGAAACAATACTCTGCCAGTCGGAATGACCGAACGGGGTATAGTTGATCATGATGTCCTTTTTCTTGACGCCCTTGGCCTTCAGATAGGCTTCGAGGATCTTATTGGTGGTACGCGGATATACATAGTCCGTCCCGGCCAGTACCCAGCGTTTCACACCCACTTTTTTCATCAGATAATCAACAGCCGGGATGGCCTGCTGGTTTGGCGCGGCACCGGTGTAAAACACGTTCTTTGAAGACTCTTCACCTTCGTATTGCACCGGGTAAAACAACAGACCGTTCAACTCTTCGAAAACAGGCAGGACGGATTTACGTGATACGGACGTCCAGCAACCGAAAACTGAAGCTACTTTTTCCTTTTCCAAAAGCTCACGGGCCTTTTCCGCGAATAATGGCCAGTTAGAAGCCGGATCCACAACGACGGCTTCGAGTTTTTTACCTAACAAACCGCCTTTTTTGTTCTGTTCATCGATCAGCATCAACATGGTATCTTTCAACGTGGTTTCACTGATCGCCATGGTGCCGGAAAGTGAATGCAAAATACCTACCTTGATCGTTTCCTTTGCACTGGCCGCATATGGCAGGGCCATGAACAAAGGTACTAGCAACCACTTGCTAAAATTCTTATTTTTCATTTTTCTTCCCCAGATTTATGTTAAGCACAAACACACTTGTTGCTACCACATTATTAAGATGGCCTGCGCGACTGCGCAGGCCGTTTTTCTGCAAAAGATTTATTTCAGGTCAAAAGACTTGCTGTATGTCACCTGGAATAATGGATCTTCTTCAACACCATAGGCATCTGTACCGGAATTGGCTACTGTATTATCATAACCACTATCATTGCTGGCCTTACTGATAGCAAAAGAGATTTCATCAGTCGCAGCATAAGAAAGGGTAATGTGGCTGTAGTTGTTCGCACCAGTCGCATTATAATCCCATACGCCATATTGAACATTGAACTTACCAAAGGCTGCATCCAGTGTGTAGTAGTTATACTCGTCGTCACTGGTTGGTGCATCTGCGTTGATATAGACGGTAAAGGTAACGGGCTCATAACCTACACTGACAATATACTCAGACAGGTCATTTTTACCGGAATCACAGCTGGTTGTATTACAATCTTCGGTATAGAGATAATTCCAGTAAGAGATATCATAAGACACACCACCGGCCTTGCCACCAAAACCCAGATAGAGATCAGTTTCATGACCCGCTTCTTCGTTAGTAGTCCAGACACCGGCATAGGCGCCACTTGAATGACCGTAATCCAGGCTGCCCGCAATCTGACCACTGCTTGGCGTCAGGTTTACACCACGCCACAGGTACATGTTACTGGCGGAGAATGATGCGGATGTTTCAGCATTGGCCGTACCTGTTACAGCCATACCAGTGAACGCCACGACAGCAGCCAGTGCCCGCACACCCGATTTAATTACTTTCAGATTTTTCATAGTTGTTACTCCGAAATATTTGTTAGACAAATCAATAAATGCGTCCAATTGCGCAAAAGTCCTCCCAAGCGCAAATCTGTGTTAACTAAACACGCCCTCGACGCTTTGACACAATAAAAAAGCAAGCATTATGCCAAGTAGTATTTATAGATACAAAACAATGAGTTAAAGATACAGAAGGATATTTTTTACAGAGAGATGCGCAATGCCAGTGCACTATAATAATGCACCGCATTATTATAGTGCGCATAAACAAACGCACAAGATGTTGGCAGGATACCGTGATTTAAATTCAGGCAGAGACCGATTCAAGCATACCGGTATGAGTAATAAAATTGAGAATACTCTCCAGTCCTTCACCTGTTTTCAGATTGGAAAAGACAAAAGGGCGATCACCGCGCATCTTTTTCGCATCGCGGTCCATCACCTCCAGTGATGCGCCGACATATGGCGCCAGATCAATTTTATTGATCACCAGCAGGTCCGAGCGGGTGATACCCGGCCCGCCCTTGCGGGGGATCTTGTCACCGGCAGAGACGTCGATGACATAGATCGTCAAGTCTGATAATTCCGGACTGAAGGTCGCACTCAGGTTATCACCACCACTCTCAACGAAAACCAGATCAAGGCCTGCAAAGCGTCGTTGCAGTTCATCGATAGCCGCCAGATTCATGGAGGCATCTTCACGAATAGCAGTATGTGGGCAGCCACCCGTTTCCACCCCAATGATGCGCTCTTCCGGTAACACTTTATGGCGTAACAAAAACTGGGCATCTTCCCTGGTATAGATATCGTTTGTCACCACGGCCAGATCATAGTCCTGACCCATTTTGCGACACAGTGCTTCTACCAGCGCCGTCTTGCCCGAGCCGACCGGCCCACCGATACCCACGCGTAATGTCTGTTTTGTCATGCTTGTCTCACTTTAAAAATTATCAGGAACGAAACAGGCGGGAATACTGTGTCTCATGCCAGGCGCTGGCCATGGCCAGCCCCGGCAGGACACCACCGATTTCATCATCATTGAGTTTAAGCCCCTCTTCGAGGTGTTCATTCATCACCTCGATTAAGTGACCGAGTATACGTTGCCCGGCCGTCTGGCCCAGCGGGACCAGTTTAACCGCTGCGGCAACCTGGTTTTCACACCATGTCCAGAGATAACCGCTCGCGGTATCCATCAAGGGAATCTGCCAGGTCACGGCCGCCAGACTGAACTGACTGAGAAAGGAACAGGACAACCGATTAAAATCAGCCTGTTCACAGCCCAGGTCAATTAGCAGACGGGCCAGCGCCTGCCCCATCTGGCGATCTTCTTCCCGCAGTTCAGCCGATTCACGCATGGCCAGCAGGACCTCATTCCAGTAGTTAACTGCCTTGAGATCATCGCCCTGCCAGGCAGGGTAAAAACGCACCAAGACGGGAATATCAACCCGCAGCAGACTATTGACCATGACGCCGGCGATCCATTTTGCCGCACTGGGCTCATCATTCACCCAGCCTTCATCGACAGCCGTTTCCAGACCTTGCGAATAGGCATAGGCGCCCACCGGCAAGGCCGGACTGATGAGTTGCCACAACCTTAACTGGGCCGTGCGGTTTTGCATTTTAGTCATGGTGATGATGGCCGGCATGTTCATGGTAGGCGCCACTTTCCGGTTCAAAGGGCGCCGTTTCATGTTTCACGGTCAAGCCCAGTTGCGTGACCATATCATCCAGCACATGGTCCTGCTGATAACGTAACCGGCCCTTGTTGATTTGCAGGGGGACATGTCGATTGCCCAGATGGTAACAGGCCTTCGCCATGGTCAGTGGATCCTTACACGCTACCGTCGAGATGGCCTCATCCCCGGCCCGTATCTGGATCACGGTGCCATCCTCAGCGCGCAGGCAATCACCATCGCGTAATACACCTTGCCGGCTGAGTTGCAGGCCGATCTCCTGACCATTATCCAGGGCTGTGCGCAAACGGAATTTTTTACGCTCCTCATAGGGCAGGGTCAAAAATGCCTTCGCATCACCCTGTTCTGCCAGGCGTTCGGTTACCTTTAACATAGGCCCTCCTTTATAAATATAAACTTAAAAACTTTCACCACCAAGACGCCAAGCCACCAAGAAAAGATTTACCTGGTTCCCACGCTCTGCGTGGCAAGACTAAGAACGTTATTTTTCCTTGGCGTCTTGGTGGTTCATTTTTTTACCCAAGCCCATCTTCATACCGCTATTAAAACAAGAAGTAGCGCTGAGCGAGGGGCAAGACTTCAGCCGGTTCACAAGTCAACAGTTTACCATCGGCCCGCACTTCATAGGTTTGAGAATCGACCTCGATCTTCGGCTGATAGTCATTCAGGCGCATGTCCTTTTTCTGGATCTTGCGTGTGTTTTTCACCGCCACCACCTGCTTTTGCAGATTCAATTGTTCCTTGATCCCGGCCTCCAGTGCCGCCTGCGAGACAAAGCTGATGGACGTTTCATGCAAGGCACCGCCATAGGCGCCGAACATGAGACGATAGTGCACCGGTTGCGGTGTCGGGATCGAGGCATTGGGATCGCCCATGGGGGCAGCGACAATCATGCCACCCTTGATGATCAAGGCAGGCTTGGCGGCGAAGAAGGCCGGTTTCCACAAGACCATATCCGCCATTTTCCCAACCTCGATGGAGCCTACCTCATGGGCAATACCATGAGTAATGGCTGGATTGATGGTGTATTTGGCCACATAACGTTTGGCGCGATGGTTATCATTTTGTGAGGAGTCTTCACTCAGCGGTCCCCGCTGGACTTTCATCTTGTGGGCCGTTTGCCAGGTGCGGGTTACCACTTCGCCGACCCGGCCCATGGCCTGTGAGTCAGAGGCGATCATACTGAAGGCACCGAGGTCATGCAGGATATCTTCGGCAGCAATAGTCTCGCGGCGGATACGTGACTCGGCAAAGGCCACATCTTCCGGAATATTGGCATCGAGATGATGACAGACCATCAGCATGTCGAGATGTTCATCGATGGTGTTCACCGTATAAGGCCGGGTTGGGTTCGTCGAGGATGGCAATACGTTTGCTTCGCCACAGGCCTTGATGATATCCGGGGCATGGCCACCTCCCGCACCCTCGGTATGATAGGTATGGATCGCCCGGCCCTTGAATGCCGCCAGGGTGTCCTCAACAAAACCGGATTCGTTCAGGGTATCGGTATGAATCGCCACCTGCACATCATAAAGATCGGCCACCGTTAAACAATTATCGATAGCCGCCGGGGTGGTGCCCCAGTCTTCATGCAATTTCAGGCCCATGGCGCCGGCATTGATCTGCTCCTGCAAGGCATCGGGCAGGCTGGCATTACCCTTGCCCAGAAAGCCGAGGTTCATGGGCAAGACATCGGCGGCCTGTAACATGCGATGGATATTCCACGGTCCCGGTGTACAGGTCGTGGCATTGGTGCCGGTAGCCGGACCGGTACCGCCCCCCAGCATGGTGGTAATACCCGACATGAGGGCCTCTTCGATCTGTTGCGGACAGATAAAGTGAATATGGGCATCGATACCGCCCGCCGTACAGATCATACCCTCACCGGCAATGGCCTCGGTACCGGGCCCGATAATGATGTCGACATCCGATTGCACATCGGGATTACCGGCCTTGCCGATACCGACGATACGTCCCGCCTTGATACCGATGTCGGTTTTGACAATCCCCCAGTGATCCAGAATCAGGGCATTAGTGATGACCACGTCCACCGCTTTGGCACTGGTATGCTGGCTCTGCCCCATACCGTCACGAATGACCTTGCCTCCCCCAAACTTGACCTCTTCGCCATAGGCAGTGTGGTCCTGTTCCACTTCAATAATAATTTCGGTATCGCCGAGACGAACCCGATCGCCGGTGGTGGGACCGTACATCTCGGCATAGGCCTGTCGACTAATACGACTCATGATGTCTTCTCCAGCGCGCCCATGATGCGACCATTAAAGCCGAATACCTTTCGTGTCCCGACATAGGCCACCAGTTCCACTTGTCGGCTTTGTCCCGGTTCAAAGCGTACTGCAGTACCCGCCGGAATATTCAGGCGAAAACCCCGCGCCTGTTCGCGTTCGAATTGCAGAGCCGAATTGGTTTCATAAAAATGATAGTGTGAGCCGACCTGGATAGGGCGATCACCGCTATTAGCGACTTTAAGCTTGATGACTTGACGACCGCTATTGAGTTCAAGCTCGCCCTCTGCGCAAAAATATTCACCCGGTATCATGGTTGACTCCTTCAAGTGATGGGGTTGTGGACAGTCACCAGTTTGGTGCCATCGGGAAAGGTAGCCTCAACCTGTACCTCGTGGATCATTTCGGCGATCCCGTCCATGACATCATCCTGTTGCAATAAGGTGGTGCCATAACTCATCAGTTCCGCGACAGTACGGCCGTCACGCGCCCCTTCCATGATGGCAGCCGAAATATAGGCCATGGCTTCCGGATAATTCAGCTTCAGTCCCCTGTCTTTACGTCGTTCGGCGAGCAATGCTGCGGTAAACAACAACAGCTTGTCTTTTTCACGTGGTAATAATTCCATAGCGTATATACTCCAGGATTGGTATTCAGGTATTCCAGATTCGTGGGATAGTGACTTGCTTGTTAATTAATTCAGGACGTAATCTTGCCCAGACATCAATAAAGACTTCACGCATGGGCTCGGCCTGATGAGCCAGACATCGACAAACCAGGACCCCACCGATCAGACTCACACTGAAACGAAAATCCTCATTCGACATAGTCATTGTCTGCCGGATTAACTCCAGTTCAGCCTGACTGGCAGGAAACAGAATAAAGCTGCCGAGTGCAGAATAACCGGCCAGTCCCCATTGCGCCTGCTCAATTTCACTGCCACCCTCGATGGTACTGCGATCGATAAACAGGGGTTTGTTGTCCTGCCAGAGTTCAAATCGCTGCCGAAGTCGGCCATGACTGAAGCTTTCATGACTGGCCGGTCGGCCCAGGCATTGTATTTCCCATGACAACAGCTTTGCATTCCGGGCGATATTGATACGGGTGTGCAGATTGACCAGACTGTCATTAAACAGGATGTTTTCTTGCGGCAGCCACTCCAGGATGGCCCCTTCATTCACCACAAACATCTGCCTGACATCGGCATGGGCACCGGCAGACCGGTAAAATTTATTGGCCGCCGGGGTGGTCAACAAGGCATGTGCCTTTGCACCGACACTGACATTGAGATCGATCCTGTCACCGCCGACGACACCACCCGGTGGATGAATTAAATAGACATGACATGTTTCAACTTCAGGATAAAAAGGTTTTTGAATAACCAACGGACCCTGGTGCTTGCGGTGTTGAATGATTGTTTTATCAAGACGCCAGGCAAAGTCAATATCCAGACGGGCATGCCAGCGTGATGCAGGCGTTACCGCATTCATCACAGGGCACCACTAAGTAGCCAGCCGCCATAGATGATGGAGCCGCTTGCAATCAAACCCCGCAGAATGTTGATCATATGCTTACCACGGCTTGCAGTAAAGACAAACAATCGCCCTAAGACACCACCAAACACCAGCATAGCGATGAACACACCGACCCCAAAGACCAGTACATAGGCCATCCCTGTCCAGGGTGAGGTCAACTTGCTGACGGGTAGCAAAGCAAGCAGTGGGGCAGACCCTGCTATGCCGTGTAAAACGCCTACCAGCGTCGCACTATGCTTGTGCTCATGCCGGGCATCCTGTGTTTCATCGTCAGCATGTTGATGCCAGTGCGCATGCACTACGTCATTATCATGCTGGTGAAAGTGCAGGTGAATTCGCCGTTGAAAGATGTCCCGCAAGACCCACAAGCCGAGCAGAGTCAACACCAGGCCAACCATTTGCTCTGCCAAATCACTGAGCGAGGCAGGGATACCCCACCCCAGCACCAATACCAGCAAACTGATTAACATCAATGCAAAGCCATGCCCCATGGCCCAGCGGGTACAAAAACCAAAACTATGTTTAATACCCGCTTGCCTGCCAGATAGCGTTGTTACGGCCATAATGTGGTCGGCGTCTAAGGCGTGGATCAAACCAAGAGAGAAGGCTAGCGCCATAATGCCAAAAATGTGATTACTCGCATCCATTATTAATCGTTATGCATGATATTTTTTTATTTGTTCTCATCCGAAATTTAAAAGCGTTACAAAATCACACCGCTTGTAGTGCATAGCCCATGCCAATGATTTTTTGTCTTAAATTTCAGATGGATAAAAACATTCTTAAGCAGGCTTGAACTGAATTGGTGCACAATCATGGGCAAGCATTCCATGTCTTGCGCCAAATTAGTGCAAGTAATACAGAAAAATTCAGGGAAATGATAAAGTGGAAATATAATTTATGTTCGGGCCAAACCCGGCTTGTCTAGAAACTGCGACTCCAGCCAACAAAGGCCTTTAGATCCTTATCCTGATCGGTATCGACATTGGCTTTGCTGAAGCTAAGTGAAAATTCTTTTATGTTGAGACTGACGCTGCTATCAACATAGTCAGGGCCGTTATTGCGGCTATAGTTGCCGACATGGATGGTGGCGGACGCACCTTTTTTTATTGCCAGTTTGTAGGTTATGTTCAATTCGATATACGTGCCGATATCCGCACTATCAGAATACTTGAACACCAGACGGTCTGTCATCAGGGCAAAATACATTTCGGTAAAATCCTGCCCGGAATAGGCCGGATACTGATAGTCGATAAAACCGAAGTCATAGCCAAGGCTATCCCCCTGCCCGGACATGCCGACGTAAAGATCCACCTCGGCGGAACCGTAATCGTAAGCCTCATGCTGGGTGTTCGATACCCAGCCCCCGAAATACCAGCCACCGCCAGTGACGTATTCCACACCGCCGGAAACGGCCGCCTTGCCCTTGGTCTGGGTCAGACCCCGCCAGACATAATCCGAGTGTACGGCGGCATCAACCTGCAGGATACCGGCAAAAACTGTCTCTACGGACAGGATGAAGGACATCCCGCAGATAAAAATCAATAACTTGGATCGCACAAAATACCGCCTTTCAGGTTCTCTCCGGTTTCATTTATCACCCACAGCTAAAATGCACGATCCATACCAGTCGGCTAAGCCTGTCCAGTGGTGGTACAATGGACGCCTATCAAAGACTGAATAACTCAATGGATTCCCCCATGCAAACCGGAAACATCAATCTCGACAGCCTGCTGGAACAAATCACCTCGGCCCTGCCTGATGGCTGGCAGGATTTACGCGGCGACCTGGACCGTAACCTGCGCGCCGCCTTGCGGAGTACGCTGGGTAAACTGGATCTGGTGACCCGGGAGGAATTTGAAATCCAGCGTGACGTGCTGGCCCGCACCCGCGCCAAGTGTGATGCCCT
>Ga0209633_10002208_pt1 | contig 19075 bp, 18 predicted proteins | sample Cruoilmetagenom1_FD_187290 | JGI IMG/M metagenome (GOLD analysis project Ga0209633, IMG submission 187290) | Oil polluted marine microbial communities from Coal Oil Point, Santa Barbara, California, USA - Sample 1 (SPAdes) (version 2) | ecosystem: Environmental > Aquatic > Marine > Oil seeps ... | reverse complement strand
ATGTTAGAAGAATTAGTCGGCTCTAAATGGCATCATTTCATCACCAAACGGGCTGATACAACTTATCCCGAGGCCACTGTTTATCTGGAAGATATTCGCCATACCGCAGGAATATTCTTTCGAGCGTTAGGTGGTGAAGGTGGCCTGCAAATAAAGAAGGCGACTGAAATGGATCTGCATGCCAGACGCACCATTTTGCAACGCATTGCAGGCGCAGGTAAAAGAACCGAATATGCTTGGCGCGATGAAGAAACACTAAGACTTCCTGAAAGTATCTCCCTCTTCCCTAGCAAAGAACTTAACCGTGATCTCTATTTATGGCTAACAGCAATATCAGTTATTGATGCAACAGGTGAAGACTGGATTTCCCGTAATCAAAATCGCACCCTAAAAACGTTGGAAATATGGCCCGGTCTAAAAGAACGTTACCAAACACTTCTTGATGAACATTTAAAACAACGTCTTGACCCCTCTAAGTTACCCGATGATGAAGCCGATCAGGAAAGCAGTGTTTGCGCGGCCTTAAAAGACCCGACCAAGAGAATTGAGTTAAAATATGCAAAACGACCTCCACAACCAGTCCCACTTTGGTTGCACCCATCACCACCGCAATTAGAATTTCAAAACAAAAAACAACCACAAGATCCCGATCTTGAAGAAATGCCTCTAAGCAAAAAAGAACAACAACAAAAGCAGAAAAAACGTAAAAAAGGCACTCGTGAAGATATGCCCGAAGGCAATACGGGCTTAATGAGCTTTCGTCTAGAAAGCTTGTGGAGTTGGGCAGAGTATTCCAAGGTAGACCGTACCACAACGGATGATGAAGACGATGATGCCATGCAAACTGCTGAGGACATGGACAATATAACCGTCGCGCAAGACAGCCAAACCACCGCCAGTAAAATCAAGCTAGACCTTGACCTACCATCCGCTGAATACGATGATGTTCCCTTGGGCGAAGGCATCCCTATCAATGAATGGGACTTCAAACAACAGCGCTTACTAAGAGATCATTGTCGTCTGCAAACCATGGTATCTAAACATGCAGAAGCGACAGATTTACCTAAGAGATTACATGCACAAGCGCATAAAATACGCCGTCAATTTGAAGTAATTCAACCGCAACGACACTGGAAAAACAGGCAAAGTGATGGCACTGAGTTTGACCTAGAAAATTACCTCAACTTCCTCACAGACCGCAAACACGGACACGTCAGCAGCGACACACCGGTATATCGTGAACTAAGAAATAAAAGTCGAGATTTATCCTGTCTGCTTCTTGCTGACTTATCGCTATCAACTGATGCACATATTAATAATGAAGCACGTGTGATTGATGTCATTCGTGACTCACTGTTTTTATTCTCAGAAGCACTCACCGCAACGGGCGACCGCTTTGCATTACACGGATTTTCATCACGAAATCGAGACAATATCCGTTTCTATGATATTAAAAAGTTTAACGATGGATACGACAATACAGTTCGTGGTCATATCAATGCCATTAAACCCGGTTACTACACTCGCATGGGAGCAGCCATACGCCATGCCAGCAACCTCTTGGCAAAAGAGCCTTCAAGCCAAAAGCTGTTATTAATACTCACCGATGGCAAACCCAATGACCTGGATAAATACGAAGGACGCTATGGTGTAGAAGATACCCGCATGGCGGTATTAGAAGCAGAAAGACTGGGGCTACGTCCATTTTGTGTCACGATAGACGAACAGGCGGAAGATTATTTGCCTTATTTGTTTGGGCAAAGTTCTTATGTGCTGGTGCGTAATGCAGAGGAGTTACCTAGAAAATTACCTTTGCTCTATTTAAGGCTAACCAACTAGGTGTTTATCATATTCCACTTTTCTATCGAAAAAATATTTAGTAGCATTGTCCAAATTGAACTTAGAAAAGATCATTAAATAAAAAATACCAACCAAGCACCATTATGCCAGCATAAACAAAAAAAAATATGGGCGCTCTTTTAGGTGCCACATGAGTCATATTTTCTTCTGACTCTCCATGAAAAACTTCAGCCATTGCCGCTTTCCTCATTATTCACACTCAGGCTCATCTTTCTTTTTATCAGCATCACCATCAGCTTCTTTTGCTACTTCTTTTTTTGGTTCTTCATCAGCAAATACAACGTTTAGTGGACTAACAACAAAACTCACTAGTAAAAACAAGGTAGCGATCGTATTAAGTATTTTATTACTTTTTTTCATGCGGGGTTCTCATAGTTATGACCAGTAAAATATTAAACCAGCAAATCAAAACTTACTGGAAATTTAAAATTAACATACAATTCATAGCGTAAAATTAATTCAGGTTAATATATTAGTCATAAAATCTACCGCATAAATGGCATCATAATATTCTCAGGTTTGGTAAATTTATTGATATCATGTCCCATCCGACCCATTGATTGATTCATAACAGCCATGTCTTGGCTCATGCGTTCCATTGAATGAGTCATTTGCGCCATATTGATATTCATACTGCCAATATTTTTACCTAAACCATTCATATCCTGACTCATATTCGACATGCTTCCTGTCATGATATTCATATTTTTTGCAACACCAGCAAAATCACTACCCATCTTTTCCTGCCCCTCAACCATGCTAGAAGCCATGGTGGTCATTTCTTTTGCCATACCTGTCATATCTTTAGTCATAATATGCACATCATCGCTCATTCTAATGACTGAAACAGTCATTTTTCTCATATCATCACCCATATTAACCATGAACATCACCATGAAATAACAAGCAATAGCCATAAAAACTATTATAAATAGTCGAAGTGTATTATTTAAAAAAGGAGTATGTTTTGATTCAACAATTTTATTCATATGCTCTCCAGGAATGAAAAAGAATTAGCGCCTTATGTTGACGACTAAATTTAATACAATGCCATCAGTTAGTTATTACAGATACTCAAATGGTTTTACTACAAAGCTCTCATAGATTGGTAGTAATTACTTTTTATCGGCAGCCAAGCGAAAACCCAATACAGACAAAGAACGATATTCAGTATACGAGCCTCTGATCCCAACTCGAACTCGTTCAGGGGTGCAATGATAAGAACCTCCCCGCATAGATTTTCGGGAAGAAAGCTCACCACCCAAAGGGTCTTTTGATGATGATGTTTTGTAATAGTTTGCATCATAAGAATCTTCTACCCATTCCCACACGTTTCCAATCATGTCATATAAGCCCCAAGCATTAGGTTTTAAACTACCTACAGGCATTGGCTTATTACCCGAACTATCTCTAAACCATGCGTATTCAGACATTTTTTTATAGTTAAATGGACGTAATCCAGTTGTTCCAGCACGTGCGGCATATTCCCACTCTGCCTCAGTAGGCAAGCGAAACTTATAAGCATTCTCCGTGTTGTTAATTTCTTCAATAAATTCTTTAGCTGCTTCCCAGCTTACATGGCTAACAGGCAAAGTTTTCCAGTCTTTTCTCAACCATCTTTTTTCTTTGCCGGGTTTGTAACCCATCACTTCATACCAAATCCCCTGTGTCACTTCAGTTGTTGCAAGATAAAAATCTTTGCTGATTATTACTTTATGTGCTGGTAATTCTTTCTTCAACTTCTCAAGACGTTCTGGACTTACTTCTGTAGCTAATAAATCAAAATTTTGCGTACCCATAATAAAATTACCAGATTTAATTATGGTAAACTTTTGCCCAAAAGAGCTGGTGTAAGTTTCAGCATAGAGCTGGAATGATGTACCTGCAATAAAGACTATCGTGAAAAATACTTCACCAATAAATCTATTCATTAAAATATTGCCTCACTTCCACATTTCATTAGTTCTAAAAAATAGCTGCACCTAAATTTATTTTCTAGAATTACAATAAAAAAGGGCCCATTAAAGAGCCCTTTTTAAAATAATTAATGTTTAAACAATAATTATTTAACCACCAGCAAAAATATCACTAGTAATATTATTTAACCAACTGTATGCATTTTCTACTGCACGTTTATGATGCTCATCAGACGCATCCATTGGCGTTAAACCACCAGCCATTTTGATGATCTTAGAACGATCTTCTGCAAGACGATAAACAGCTGCAACTGAAATCCCCCAGTCTTTAGCAATTACCGAGTAACAAGTATTTACATAAGCTGGTGATCCAGGCTCTTTGCCATTTAACATCGCTGCTACTGCTGCTGCACAAACTTTAGCTTGTGAATTAGCTGCATATCCTGACTTAGGCATACCTTTAGCAATAGATGCATCACCAATAATATGAATACCTTTATGAATAGTTGACTCAAATGTTCCTAGATCAATCGGACACCAGCCTTTCTTGTCAGCCAAACCTGCTGCTGCACCAATTTTACCTGCTTTTTGCGCAGGGATAACATTGATAACATCACCCTTTATGGTTTTTCCAGAAGCTGTTGTAATACTCATTCCACCAGCATCAAGTTTAGCGATTCCATCACTCTTGATGTAGTCGATCATGGAGTTATCAGTTCCAAAGCCATAGAATTTCTTCCAGCCTTGTACGAATAAACCATATTTCGAGAATTTTTTCTTAGGGTCAACATAGATAACTTTTGACTTTGGCTTCTCTTTTTGCAAGTACATTGCAATTTGACAAACACGCTCTGGTGGCCCAGGAGGACAACGAAAAGGATTAGGTGGAGCAGCTATAATTACCGTTCCGCCATCTTTCATATCAACTAGTTGTTTACGAAGTGTTGTGGTTTGTGAACCTGCTTTCCATGCATGAGGAATTTTCTCAGCAGTAGCAGCATCGTAACCTTCAATAGTGTCCCATTTAAAGTCAACACCAGGAGCAACGATACAACGATCATAATCAAAACTAGCACCACCTTTTGTGGTTACTTTTTTCGCTTTAGCATCAATACCTGTTACATAATCAATAACAGTTTTTATACCTTCTTTCTCCAGTCCAGAATAACCATGCTTAAGTGAGTCAAGGGTACGATCACCACTTAAAACTTCGTTACTTAAGTAACAGGTATGGTAATCCTTATTGGCTTCGATGATAGTTACTTCAACGCTAGGGTCAGCCATTTTTAAATATCTTGCTGCAGTTGCACCAGCGGTACCGCCACCAACAACAACTACCTTTTTAGATGCGCCAAATGCTAATGATGGTGCTCCTATAAAAATGCCTGAAGCAGTTACCGCACCAAGGCCTTGGACAAATTTTCTACGACTATTATTTGTACTCATTTATATTCTCCTTAGTGATTTTATTTGCTATAGAACTCAACTAAAGCTTCAGCTCCAGCAGAACCTTCTTTATTAAGCATTTTCTTCATCTTCTTCGCCATTTTCTTTGACGCTTTACGATCTTTATTATGATAGTCCATCATCTGTGCTGAGAGATATGACTTCCATTGACCTGTAAGAAAACCAGAATCATCATCTGCAACTGTGCCTTGTTCACTGTGACACTTTTCACAATATTTTTTATGGATTTTGGCGCCTTTTTCAGCTTTTGTAGCATCTGATTCCTGACCAGTAGCTGCGACAAACTTTTGTCCGGCAAAGTACTCACCCATCAATTTAAATTCATCACTGTTATAGCCTTTTGCTAAACGACCCATGATAGTTGATGGAATATCACCTGACTTATAACCTTCCATGGTTTCAACTAGGTAGGCTGCTGACATACCTCCCAGTGTTGGTATAGAAGGACCATTGCTTGCACCGTATGTACCATGACAGCCTGCACAGGTATTTGAGATCATGACTGCGCTGGCACCTGATAATGTTTTTGGCTTAGCTTTTTTTTCTGCGAAAGCAGAATTAGATAGAACTACTAATGCTGTACCTACAGCAAGCGCAATTCCTCCGGGAAGTTTTTTCATAATGTACTCTCCTAGTGGTTTTTATTTATGGCAATGCTTATATAGACTATTGGATTAGTGAGACTTTTTAATATGAAACACTCTCAATTAACAAACACCCCTTAAGTAACAAATAAGGCGCATTGCCTGCATCGACTATAATTTGATTTAAATCAAACAAATCTAATCCATGTTAATTTTTAACAAATAATAGAGGGGATTGCAAGAACATAAGTAATAATAATTATTATAGTAATTAGATATTTGTGTAATATTTCACCACAAAGCCATAACAAAGAAAGCGCTAAATCACTGGAGGGCTCAATATCATATCAGGACTAAATTCCGCGATTTCACAAAGTTTCTTCTCATTAAGAATTGTCAGCATTTTTTTATGGATATTTATTAGCCGCTCCTTCACTAATTCTTTTATAACCCTGTTTACATGTATATTAGTCAAACCCACAGCATCACCTAGGTCTTCTTGTGTTATCGGGAAATCTATCCTGTTTTCATCTTTTGAATAACTATCGGCCACCTGATATTGCACCCGATAGTAAAGCTCCATCAATACAAAAGCTATACTCTCTCTAGCAGTTTTTCTTCCTGTAGCCACCAGGTGATTCTGGCACAAAGCCAGATCCCCTGATGCCATTTCAAGCAAGCGAACTGCGAGTGACGGGTTTTGTTTTAACATAGGGTCAATGATAGCTCGAGGAAATGCACACAGCACAGAGCCAGTTATTGTCTTCGCTGAGTAAGGCATTAGGGTATTTTTTGTGGATTGAAATCCAATTAGGTCACCTGGCAATAAAAAGCGCAGGATTTGACGTTTGCCATTACTATTTACAGTCTTGTAAATAATACCCCAGCCACTAAATAAAGTATAAACATAGTCATGAACATCACCTTCTTGAAAAACTTGCAATCCAGCAGGGATAGAAACCTGCTTTTCACGATAGTGTTGAGTCCAACTCAAACGATCTTCTGGCACACCTTTAAATAATGCCCTTTGTCGAATTGGGCATTCAACACATTGAGTAAATGTTTCGCTTATTCTGCTAGTCTCATTGATTTTCATTATACAAAGAAAAATATATATTATTTTCCTCATATTAATCATTTATTCATGAAAATAAATTAACATGGATCAATTTCTCTTCTGACAATAATTGAAACCCAAACAAGTGCACTCTGCTCTTTAAATCATAATTAGTCTTGAAGCCTTCATTTGACTTATATCAAAATTATTCTAGAATTATTAACATACATTAGTTTTAAAGGAGAAAACTTATTCTAGAATTTAAGGATACATTCCAAAAGCTATTCCACCCCAATAACGAGTTTAAGTTTAATGACGATTTGTAGTCTTATCGTTCAGGTACATCCTGAAAAATTATCCACAGCTTCCGACCTATTAACAAAAATGGAAGGCGTACATATTCACATCAAAGATGATTGCGGGAAGATCATTGTCACAATTGAACATCCAGAACGCGAATTTTGCAGCAGGCAAATGACCGAAATGACCACAATCGACGGTGTAATGAGTACTGCATTGGTTTATGAGCATCAAGAAGATCTGGATCCCAAAGAAAAATACCCAACGACAAACAAATTACAAGACCAAGAACAAACTAACAAAAAGGAAGGATTTCTATGAAACTAACAAGAAGAGCATTTATTAGATCTCAAGCTGTTGCGGCTGCTGCTTCTGCTGCAGGGCTAAGTTTAACTGCTAGTCAATTAGCACATGCGAAAGTAGAAGATCAAGACGAAGATGAAATCCGCTGGGATAAAATCCCTTGTCGATTTTGCGGTACAGGTTGTAGCGTATTGGCAGGTACACGAAATGGACGCGTTGTTGCTACTCAAGGCGATCCTGACTCAGAAGTAAACAAGGGTCTTAACTGTATCAAAGGTTATTTTTTATCGAAAATAATGTACGGGAAAGACCGCTTGACTACACCACTTTTGCGTAAAAAAGATGGTAAATATGATAAAGAAGGAGACTTTGAGCAAGTATCCTGGGATGAAGCTTTTGATACCATGGCTGAGAAATGGAAAGCTGCTATTAAAAAGCAGGGACCTTCTGGCGTTGGTATGTTTGGTTCTGGACAATGGACAATTTGGGAGGGTTATGCCGCGGCAAAATTTATCAAAGCTGGGTTGAAATCTAATAATTTAGATCCTAATGCACGTCACTGTATGGCATCGGCTGTAGGTGCATTTATGCGTGGTTTTGGCATTGATGAACCAATGGGTTGTTATGATGACCTTGAACACGCGGATGCGTTTGTTCTTTGGGGCTCAAATATGGCTGAGATGCACCCTGTTTTATGGTCACGTTTGGTTGATACCCGCCTTACTAAAAAAGGTTCAGAAGTTCATGTGTTATCAACCTATGAACATCGTAGTTTTGAGCTCGCGGATAATGGCATGATTTTTGAGCCTCAAACTGACCTCATTATTGCTAACTACATCGCAAATTACATTATTGAAAACAAAGCTTATGATAAGTCGTTTTTGGATAAACACGTTAATATTACAAAAACAGCAACCGACATCGGCTATGGTTTGCGCCCTGAACATCCTCTGGAGAAGAAAGCTAAAAATTCTGGTAAAGGTAAATTATCAGGGATGACATTCGATGAGTATGCCAAAGCGGTTTCTACCTATACACTTGAATACGCTTCAAAGCACTCTAAAGTACCAGCAGAAAGTTTAGAGCGTTTAGCAAAACTTTATGCTGACCCTAAAAAGAAAATTTTGTCTTTGTGGACAATGGGTATGAATCAACATACTCGTGGCGTGTGGATGAATGGTCTTGTTTACAATATTCATTTATTGATGGGTAAAATTTCCGAGCCTGGTAATAGCCCGTTCTCTTTAACGGGACAGCCATCGGCTTGTGGTACAGCACGTGAAGTAGGAACCTTTTCACACAGACTACCTGCGGATATGGTAGTTAAAAAAGAAGGTCATCGTAAAGTTGCAGAAAAGATTTGGAAGTTACCTGCAGGCACAATCAATCCAAAACCCGGCTATCACGCTGTGTTAATGCAAAGAATGTTAAAAGACACCAAAATGAATTGTTATTGGCAGATGTGTAATAACAATATGCAGGCTGGGCCAAATGTTAATGATGAAATGCTTCCTGGTTGGCGTAACCCTGCAAACTTTATTACAGTTTCTGATCCTTATCCTACGGCATCATGTGTTGCAGCCGATTTGATTTTACCAACTGCCATGTGGGCAGAAAAAGAAGGAGCAGTAGGTAATGCTGAAAGACGTACTCAGTTTTGGCGTCAACAAGTAGATGCACCCGGCGAATCTCAATCTGACATGTGGCAAATCATGGAGTTTTCTAAACGATTTACCGTTGAAGAAGCATGGGGAGAAGAGACTGTAGCAAAAAACCCTGAATATAAAGGTAAAACACTCTATCAAGTATTGTTCAAGAATGGACAAGTAGATAAGTATCCTTACAAAGATGGCGTAGTTAAGGATGGCGACGAGAATGTTTATAAAAATAATGAGTCCAAACACTTCGGTTACTATGTACAAAAAGGCATGTTTGAAGAATATCGACGTTTCCAAACAGAAGGTCCAAAGCTTGGTCATGAACAGGCTCCATTTGATACCTACCATAAAGTACGTGGAATGCGTTGGCCTGTAGTTGACGGCAAAGAAACACTTTGGCGTTATAGAGAAGGCTATGATCCGCACGTTAAAACATATAACCCAAAAGCAGAAAAGGGTGAAGTTTATTTCTATGGTAAAAAAGACGGTAAAGCAAACCTTATATTTGCTCCATATGAGCCACCTCACGAAACACCAAATGAAGAGTATGATCTTTGGTTTAGCACCGGTCGTGTATTAGAACACTGGCACACAGGCACAATGACTAACCGAGTCCCTGAATTACATAGAGCAGTGCCTGATGCGTTAGTTTATATGAACCCGAGTGATGCACGTAAACGTGGCTTAAAAAACGGCTCTAAAGTTAAAATCATTAGCCCGAGGGGCGAGGTCACTAGTCGCGTAGATATTAGAGGGCGAAACAAAATGCCTGAAGGTATGGTATTTATGCCTTTCTTTGATGCACGTCGTCTTGTTAATAAATTAATACTTGATGCTACAGACCCCCTTTCAAAAGAAACGGATTACAAAAAGACCGTTGTTAAAATCGTTAAAGCTTAGGAGGAGTAAAATGAAAAAAATAATAGTGACAACATGTATTGCTCTGATTTCCATGAGTTTTACATTTAATACACTTAATGCGGATGAACTTAATTCATTAAGAGGTGCCATTGAACTTGATGAGCTTTCAGAAATGATACCTAATCGTCGCACTATGGCTGTTGATAATGGTATTGATGTCAGCTTTGAAGATCAACCACCTATGATTCCTCATGGTATTGATAAAACACGTATCTCTTTACATGAGAACTCTTGTCTTTCGTGTCACAACCGTAAAGATGCAAAAATCGAAGACTCTACTCCCCCTCCAAAAAGTCATTACAAGACCAGAGAAGGTAAAAAATTAAAAGATATTTCAACTGGACGATATTTTTGTACTCAGTGCCATATGACACAAGCAAACAAAGATCCTTTAGTTGAAAACACTTTTAAAAATTAATATGGATTATGGAGAAGACAAAATGAATTATAAAAAAGCAAAGGTTGCTACAAGTTTGTTGCATCTTTCGGTTATGGGCTTGCTAATGGTATTTGGACTTTTTAGCGCTGTATCCGCGACTGATGTTAGCAAAAATGATAAGTGCGCAACCTGTCATGTAAAACAGGCACAGGACTATGAGCAAAGTGTCCATTATATAAATCGTTCTGGCGTACAGGCCGGATGTGCAAATTGCCATGCAGGCAAAAAACATAAAGACGAAAACAGTACCGATACAAATGTGAAAACACCTCGAATTGATATGGCAGTTAGTGAGTGGAAACGACTCGCTGAAAATAGCTCAAAGGAATGCAAGACTTGTCACACGCCTATGGCTATGGACTATAGAAAGCAAGAACCTCGTAGTGTTGCACGTCATGAAGAAGGTTTTGAAGATAATGATTCTTGTGTGCGTTGCCACAAAGGTATTTCTCATCATCTTCCAAATGGCTGGAAAGAAGCAGCTAAGAAAGCTGGATTAAAAAAATAAAAACAACCAATTTATAACTACAAGCTAGATTAATTAGTACATTGTCCGGTTCGGACAATGTACTAACCTACCAATTTAAAGTATTTTCATTTAAATTCAGAAAACCCTAATTTTTTCCCATTCTACCTGAGAAGATCATCATATATTAACTCATTTAATATACGATTAATTTAATTAAATTAACACAGGTTAATAAAGTCCAAAAAATATTGGTCTACACTATCTATAGCTCTTAGAAGGTTTGTAACAAGGTACATTTAACTACTCTTTGAGTAACTATTCTCCCCCGCTAGGGAGTCATAAATTAAAAATGAGGAGAACTATTGCCATGAAGATAATAACTGCATGGAAGTTAGTCGTTGCTGCAATGGCATTGACAATTTCCAATTTAAGTTTTGCGGCCGTGAAAGCCCCGCCGTCTGAGATGTCAGAGGAGACAAAAGAATGTGTCACCTGTCATAAAAAAAATAATCCTGGAATAACTCAACAATGGGGTGCTAGTAAACATTATCGCGCCAAAGTTGGTTGTTATGAGTGTCATCAGGCTGATAAAGGTGATGTTGATGCTTTTATACATGATGACAAGAAAGTAAAAAAACATATATCAATAATCGTTTCACCAAAAGACTGTGCAAATTGTCATGAAAAAGAAGTAAAGCAAAATGCTGAGTCTCATCATGTTAAGGCAGGCGCAATATTGCAGTCATTAGATAACTTACTTGCAGAAGTTGTTGAAGGTAATAGTGACCTAATTACTCCTGCGTTCCCAAATGGTACATCAGCAGCAGCTGTGAATGGTTGTTGGCAGTGTCATGGCTCTAAAGTTGTTGTGCTTGAAGATGGCGCATTAGATCCAGCTACTTGGCCTAACACAGGTATCGGCCGTTTCAATCCTGATGGATCTGAAGGTGCCTGTACAGCGTGTCATTCTCGTCATATGTTCTCTGTAAAACAAGCTCGCGAACCAAGAACCTGTGGTAAATGTCACATGGGACCAGATCATCCTCAAAAAGAAATATACGAGGAATCTAAGCATGGTATTCAGTTTGCCTCACATGAGCAAAGAATGAACCTTGATAATCCTAAGTGGGTTGCTGGTGAAGATTACTTCCAAGGCCCTACCTGTGCAACTTGTCACATGAGTGCAACTCGTAAACAAGATGTAAATCATAACGTTGGTTTACGTATTTCTTGGAATAACCGTCCACCTATCTCTGTACGTCCTGAGACTACGGATAAGAAAATGGGCTTAGTTACTCAAGATATTGGCTGGGAAGAGCGTCGAGATAATATGAAAGATGTATGTTCTGCCTGTCATACTGAAGATTATATTGAAAACTTCTATGTTCAATATGATGGCATGGTTGATCTTTATACTAAAAAGTTTGCTAAGCCAGGACTTGCATTGTACAAAGCATCTAAGCCATTGCTAAAGCCTGCTAAGTTTAGTAATAAGATCGACTGGATATGGTTTGAGCTATGGCATCATGAGGGTCGTCGTGCACGTATGGCTGCTTCAATGATGGCACCAGACTATGCCCATTGGCATGGAACGTATGACCTTGCGAAGCATTTCTACACGAAGTATGTACCTGAGCTTGAGAAGTTAATTCATAAAGGTCATAAATCAGGTGATGCAAAAAAGGTAGATGCTGCGAAAGTATTGCAAGCTAAGCTGGATGAAATTCTTAATTCATCTGATCATATGTGGTACTTAAACAAGATGACTGATGAACAAAAGAAAATTCGTAAAGCAGCTCTTGAAGCAGGCAAGGCATATAAAGAATCAAAGAAATTAGTTAAATAAACTTTCTTTGATTAATCTGTCAACTAAGCCCTCTTCCCTATTTATTGTATCAATATAGGGGGAGGGCTTTTTTTTAACAGCCGATATACACAAATCCCTAAAGTAACATGAGAGTTTAAAATGATTAAATTAATATTATTAACAGCAGCTTTGTCTTTGACACAATTTGCTACTGCAGAAGTAGCAAAATCACCCAGTAATACAATGGATATGACTGCTATAAACAAGGCGCATGCAGAAATAAAAAAAGCAGAAAAAGATGCGCCTTTTTGGTCAAAGGATCAAACGAAACAAGCCGAACTAGAAATCAAATACAAAAAAGCGATTGCTGAAAACCCTGATGATAAAAAGAACTATGCCTATTTAGCAGGTTTGTATATTACTAATAACAAAAATTCAAAAGCTATTGAAGCCTACCAAGAGGCAATCACACATGATTCTGAAAATCCAAAGTTGTTTGCTGCATTGAGCATTGCATATTTACACCACGCTAAATATGGTATGGCACAAGCAATGGCAACTGAAGCATTAAGGCTTGACCCTACACTAAATGGTGTCGATAAAATAAATGAGTATGTTGTTGCCAAGCAAGAAGCTATTGAAGCAGCATCCAAGACACCTGCAAAAGGTACAAAAATAGATATGACTAAAGGTGTTGGGCTCCATGGTTCAGTCATGCCTACAGCGACAGGAGCTAAGCCATCTGATAAAATTCATAATCCTAATTAGTAGAGAGCTAGTTTGATAAATGAAGAAAATATTCTTATATAGTTTGTTTACCCTGATATTATCATCTTGTAGTGAGCACAGTGATTATGATGTCACTAAGTTTACGGGTGAATTCAGGTTCTATAGAGGTATTGGTGAGTTTTTTGAATGTAAGTCACGCATTAAATACTACATTGCAGATGCGGGTATTTATTCTGACCTAAAAGAAGCCTATGAAGAACTTGGTCTAGAAGAAAAAGATGATGCTTATATTAAAATTAAAGGATATCTAAGAGATGAAAAAAATCCGATGGAGGGAATTGATCCTTCTACGGTTTTTGTTCCTGTGGAAATTATAAAACTGGATAAAAGCAGAGGCTGTGAACGAATTATTCAGCAGGGTCATTAAGTTCTTAATCTACAAAGCTGATACTAAAAACTGGGGGGGTGCCATATTGAATCAGGTGCCTTACCCCATCACCTGATAAAGATTTCTGTGGTGATCTGTCTTGCAACATATATTGCAAAGCGTTCTTTGTTTCGGCCTACCTTCTCCCATTTCTATTTGTAACAATTGTGGCTTATGAAAAGCTACACCACAAGATTCACATTTTTGAGAAACAAGGGGTATAGTTTTGTATTCCTGAATACCCCAATGTATCACTGAAACTGCATCCTGATCACATATATCCTGACAAATATTACAGGCTGTACAAGCTGATGCGTCAATTGTGTAACAAAGCTGATCATTATCTTTACTCAGTGAAATCACTTCATGCGGACATGCTCTCATGCATGCATCGCAGCCATTACATTTATCTAAATTAATAATAGGAACCGCAGGATAAACAGCAGCTTCATCAGCCTCAGTGATGGTCAGAATTTTCCCTGCTGGAATGAATTCACCACTATTATCAAAGTTCGATTGATGCATCACCATTTCAATAGTTTGCTTAATCGCAGAACGGAAAAACATGCGCCGACTTATTTCAGGCCCTGGCGCTGATTTTTCAGGTGTTTTCCAAAGCTCTCTCCAATGACTTGTAGAAAATTCATTATAATGTATCGGAGAAAAGTGACTATGCCTGAGCATTTCATTGATAGCATCAATCCGTTCAAAGAGAGTTTCATTCTGACCTCGTGAACAATCAATGCAATCCCCTGTGGCAACGTAAATATGATTAATACCATCACGTTTCAGTTTTAATAAGTCAGTGGTACCAACGGCGTGAATACATTTACAATTTGTCTCTTGCAACCCCGTATATTCACACCCCAGTAACAATACTTTTTGTTTGTTATTTTCTTCTGTTGTTTCTCGTATGGTACAGATTTGAGTTTGTAATATAGCTCCCTCTGAACAGGCAGGAACACATAAACCACAACCATCACACGCTTCAGTATTCAAGCCTAATGATTCATCATCTAATATCCATGCTTCTTCTGGACAAGCATCAACACAGGCTTCGCATGTCGCTGTTTCAATATGTGCGTGCACACATCTATCCCCATTAATCTCGGGAATTTTAAATTCAGTGAGAAGGTTTTCTTTAAGACTTGGCATGATAAAGCTATTACATTGCCAGGCGCATAATGAACGATTCTTTTGCAAAGGGAATAAGCTCAATATCACAAACACGCTGATGTTCTTCTAAAGTATCACCTTGATAAACAGAAATGGGTAAAACAACAGGATGAGGCCAATTGATACCAAGAAAATCTTCCAACCATTTTTTTCGTTCTTCTTCAGGCTTAGTCGCCAATAGTGACTCAATATTATGTACCACCAAGCCTGACTTCGCTGATTCTTCTAGCAGCGCACTGGTGGCATAATCCAATGTCATTTTAGCTGCTTCCCAAGCTAATGATTCCATTTGTGCCTGACGATAATCATAGAACTTCAGACCAAGGTGATTCGCCAGCGCCTTTGACATATCAGGTCGATAGCTTGGAAATAAGACCTGAAAACCACCCTGCCCCAGATGCTCGTCATATTTTTTCTTAACGCTATTTAGCCACTCATCATGTGCTTTCATTTTTCAATCCTCATTTTCTCTGGTAGTAAAAACTAGGGGGGGTGCCATGTAAAACTTAGGATTAAATTACATGGCACCCCCCCTAGTTTTTACTACCATGATTCCGCCACACCTGGCATAAAGCTAACAGGCTCCTCAACTACAGTTTGACTCGCTTTTAGTTTAATTTCTGCCGACTCTTCTGCGGTTGGTCTAGCCTGACCTGAAACTTCAGCCAAAACATCGCGTAATTGATCAATATAGGCATGCGTGAGGACTACAGCACTAGCATAAAACTCCGTTTCACAACGCTGAGCTACTAAATTACTAAAATCTGCTAGCCACAAAAGTAAATGTTCATCCATAAACTTCGCGGCATCTTTTAAGCGATTCTGTAATGGTATAGCTTCAGAAGATAATGACTCAGGTTCAATCAACCAAGCTATGAACTGAAGCTGTAAAACCAGATGATCATCCGAACGTACTCGCCAGTCAGAGCTCGCTAACCCATAACGTTTATACCAATTCCTGATTTTAAACATGGGTTCTTGTTGGATCAAATGATCTTCATCCAGCCAGACTGATTCAAAAGGAGACGCATGTAAACTATGGTTCAAATAAATATCTGCATAATCTACTGCAAGTGTGTCCAGTGTTTGTTGGTCAATCTGTTTTGGTAATCCTTGCAATGCATCTCGCATAAATTGCTGCGCTAATAAAAATTGATCACTATCAGTCGATTTCTCTGATGCAATACTAAAACCAAGGTTATAGGGAAATTTCACCTCTCGCAAAGCACTGATAAGTTCCTCACTAGCTTCACGGTCGTGTAGCACGGCTATTTGCTGCAAGTCTTGTGAAACAGCTTCACACCATTCTTTATGGTTGTTAGATTCTTTAGCCTTTATCATCGACAACTCCTTTACTATGTGGGATGAATACAATAGAAGGATTGGTAAGCTCCGGATTAGCAAAGTTTTTAACGGCTCTCACTGCTTTTTCATGCGGAGCAATTGCTTTGGTTTGATATTTTCCTGCACGCAATTGGTCAATAGGACCAATATCCAACACCCGCATCATACATGCCATCACACAATATGGTTTGCGTCCTGCATCAATCTCATCGACACACATATTACATTTTTTAACAATATGGTCGACGGGATCATACTGCGGCGCACCGTAAGGGCAAGTCGCCTCACAGCGCCTGCAACCAATACAAAGCGTTGAATCAATATCAACAATACCATCTTGTTTACGTTTGAAGATTGCACCGGTGGGACAAGCAGGCAAACAGGCTGGTTCCGCACAGTGATTACAGGAGACATTAACCTTATACGCATAAACATTAGGATAAACACCACCTTCAATATATTGCACGCGTCTAAAACGTGGCCCTGGCGGCAAACCATTTTTATCTTTACAGGCAATTTCACAGGCGCGACAACCAATACAATCTACATTGTTATGCACAAAACCCAGTTGCATATCGGGGATGACTGGCGTGTAAACTTCTTTCTTCTTGCGTTTTACCGCTGCTTTAATCTTGGGGTCTTTTGCCGCTTCTTTGACAACTGCTTTTTGCTCTGCGCTCAAATTAGTAGCCATAATATTTTCTCCTAGTATTTATTACAGGTCACGTCTGAACACATGTGCGCGTGAGGTTGCTAATTCATCCCAACCAGGTCGGTGGTTGAGGTCGGTTTTGCTGATATTTGCTAACACAGTGTTATAGGCGAATGCACCTGCGGGACTGGGTAAATCTGCGGTTAGCATGTCGGGGTTTCCAGAGCGGTCAACTCCGTTTTCATCTAGGTCATGCCATGAGCCTTCATAGATAACCAGCACGCCCGGCATACAACGCTCAGAAACATATGCGGGGACAACTACTTTACCTCGGTCATTCCAGACCTCAACAACATCACCTGTTTTGATTTTAAGTTTTTTGGCATCAGCCGCGTTAATGGTAACTTCCTGTTCATAGGTTTCACGCAACCAGCTACAGTTATTGTAAATGGAGTGTGTGCGCCATCTTGGATGTGGTGAAATTAGATGGAAAGGATGTTTTTTAACCTTTTCTTTATCACCTAGATATTCAAAAGGCTCAATCCATTTTGGGATGGATGGAATATGATAGCCGTATTTAGTTTTAGTCCAGTCTTTAATACCTGCTAGCTCACCATTGAGTATTTCTATTTTCCCCGAAGGCGTATTAAATCTTTTACCGTGTTGAATTTGCTCTTCAAAAGCAACATGGGGTTTATCCATTTTAAATTTATACACACCGTGTTTTTTGAAGTCTTCCCATGACATCTCCACATGCTGATGCGCCATGACTTTATTCACCCACCAGTCTTTTAAATAAGACTCATCGACTGCATCGGGGTTAGTGAAGTAATCATTACCCGCCTTTGGATTAAAAGTATTCGCTACACGCGGACCACCAATACGTCTTAATAATTCAGTGAAAACCTGCAGGTCAGTTTTACTTTCACCCATTGGCTCTATGACTTTGGGGCGATGAATATAGTAATGACCTTTGTACCAGGGCAATGCGGTATCGTGTCGCTCAAAATGTGTCGCAATGGGGAATACAACATCGGCATAAATAGCAGATGGTGTAATGGTTGAGTCCATACAAACCACTAAATCAAGTTTTTGTATGGCGGCGATTTCTTTATTGATATTGGTGAGTTGATTAAACCAGTCCGAACCTTGCCAGAAAATGGCACGAATATTGGGAACAACTCCATCCAGATTATCATTACGAGGCCAGAGACCCGCTTCTTCACGTTTCACATTGGGGTAATTAAGTACGATATGCGCCCAGCGATCGGACTTGATAGATGCCCACCATTTATTGGCATACTGGTCATAAGGATAGGCAACACCTTCTGCATGCCAAGACTTCCCAACTCCTTCTGCACAACCGCCTAGAATACCAATATTTCCGGTCATTGATTGCAGAGCGGCACCCATACGGCTGTATTGCTCGCCATAGGCATTTCGACCGGGTGACCAGGAAGCTTTTAGTGCAGCGGGTTTAGTGGTGGCATACATATCAGCCAGCTTGATAATATCCTCGGCGGATACACCACAAATATCTGCAGCCCACTCAGGTGTTTTGGGAATTTTATCGTATGTGCCCAAAATATAATCTTTAAAATTCTCTCTACCATTAGGTGTGTTTTTAGTCCAACCGGGCATGGTTCCAGCATCCATACCCTGAGTAAATTTATTGATAAAATCCTGGTCTTGTAAATTCTTACTGAAAATATAATGCGCCATGCCCGCCATCATCGCCGCATCGGTATTGGGTTTAATGGGTATCCACCAGGCATCATAAGCGGCGGCAGAATCTGTATATTGCGGGTCAACCACCACAAACTTACAACCGCGCTGTTTTGCCATGCGCATATAGTAGAAAGTATTACCACCGTGGAAGGTGTAAGCTGGATTCCAGCCCCACATAATAATTAATTTACAATGTGCATAGGCATCATCTTCATTGCCATCTTCGATGGTGCCGAAA
>Ga0209633_10002207_pt1 | contig 19076 bp, 11 predicted proteins | sample Cruoilmetagenom1_FD_187290 | JGI IMG/M metagenome (GOLD analysis project Ga0209633, IMG submission 187290) | Oil polluted marine microbial communities from Coal Oil Point, Santa Barbara, California, USA - Sample 1 (SPAdes) (version 2) | ecosystem: Environmental > Aquatic > Marine > Oil seeps ... | reverse complement strand
CGCCCTTTAAAAGAACTGTGATATTCTCCTGAAAAGATATGATCAGACAATCGACGTGTCTTGATCTCAATCTTACGAACTTTTTTGAGTAATTCTTTGGTATCCAACTTTCTCAGTTTACAGTTAGCAGTGGCAGTTGCAGTAGCTAGCAGAATGTAAAATATATAAATTACTGCTTACTATAACTGAAGACTGCCTACTCATTTACGGCACTTCTACTTCGTTTACAATTTTATTGATAATATCAACTGAAGTTACATTTTCTGCTTCTGCTTCGTACGTAATTCCTATTCTATGACGTAATACATCATGTACAACAGCTCTTACATCTTCTGGTATAACATAACCTCTACGTTTTATAAATGCGTAACATTTTGCAGCCATGGCTAAATTTATACTTCCTCTAGGAGAAGCACCAAAACTAATTAATGGGTTTAAATCAGGTAACCTGTATTCTTCGGGAGACCGTGTCGCAAAAATAATATTAAGAATATATTTTTCAATTTTTTCATCCATATATACTTCCTTAACCGCACTTCTGGCGTTTAAAATTTCCTTTAAACTCACGACAGCATTTACCTTATCAAAACTTCCCTTTAAATTATTTCTCATAATTAACTGCTCCTCCTCTAATTTAGGATAATCAATGACTGTCTTTAACATAAAACGGTCTACTTGTGCTTCTGGTAAAGGATAAGTACCTTCTTGTTCAATAGGGTTTTGCGTAGCCATTACCAAAAATGGTTCTGGTAATTTAAACGTTGTATCTCCAATTGTAACCTGATGCTCTTGCATCGCTTCTAGCAGGGCAGATTGTACTTTTGCAGGCGCTCTGTTAATTTCATCAGCGAGTACAAAATTGGCAAAAATTGGACCTTTTTTGATTGAAAAATCATTCTCTTTCATATTATAGATCATCGTACCTATAACATCAGCCGGCAATAAGTCAGGTGTAAATTGAATTCTGCTAAATGAGCCTTTTACAGCTTTGGCCAAAGTATTGATAGCTAATGTTTTTGCTAAACCGGGTACTCCTTCCAATAAAATATGCCCATTACCCAACAAACCGATTAATAATCGTTCGATCATATCTTTTTGACCAACAATTACTTTATTCATTTCTAAAGTCAATAAGTCAACAAAAGCACTTTCTTTTTCTATTTTTTCATTAATTGCTCTTATGTCAACATTTGAGTTTTGTTCTTCCATTATTTAAAAATTTATTGCAATACTACATTATTTTTTTAGGAAAACAAACATAGTACTAAACATAGGCTTTTGCTGTTAAAATTTGGTTAAAAAGGAGCTTCTATTTTCAAACATCAGGGCTATTAAAAAATATCTACTAATTCATATTTTTATTTAGGAAAACATTAATTTAATGTTAAGTTTCTTTGTTTTTTATCAAAAAAAAACAATATTTGTTATATATAAACTAATTAATTTAAACTTATGAAACGAAAACTACTTTTTAAAAAGTTATTATTTTTCTGTGCTTTTTTGTTACCGCTAAGCGTATTAGCTCAAACAATTTCAGGAAAAATAACAGACGATAATGGTGATGCTATTCCTTTTGCAAATATTATAGAAAAAGGAACATCAAATGGAACTACTTCTGATGCAGATGGTAATTTTAGCCTAACAGTTAATCAATTACCTGTAATTATTGTTGTATCTTCATTAGGGTTTACTTCAAAAGAACTAGAGGTAACTGATGCCAGTAAAGCAGTAAATATTACACTGGCAGAAGATGGCGTTGGTTTAGACGAGGTTGTTGTAACTGGTAACAGAGCAAAACCAAGAACAATTTTAGATTCTCCGGTACCCATAGATAATGTAAGTGCTAAAGAATTAACTTCAAGTGGACAAATTAGTATTGATCAAATGCTGACTTATAAAATACCTTCTTATAACTCTACTAATCAAACTATTTCTGATGCTACTGCTCATTTCGATCCTGCTGAATTAAGAGGTTTAGGGCCAAGTAGAACATTGGTTTTAGTAAATGGTAAGAGAAAAAATTTAAGCGCTTTAGTTTATATAAATGATACACCGGGTAAAGGTGAAGTAGGTACTGATATGAAAAGTATTCCCACAGCTGCAATAGATCATGTAGAGGTTTTGAGAGATGGAGCTTCTGCGCAATATGGTTCTGATGCTATTGCAGGGGTAGTTAATATTATTCTGAAAAAGGATGTTGAATATTCTACTATAAATGTAAATTCTGGAATTACAACTGAGGGTGATGGATTTAATTTTGGAGCCGACTTTAATTCTTCAATAAATATTACTGGAGGCGGATATCTAAATTATACCCTAGGATTCTACAAACAAGAACACACAAATAGGGCTGGTACTCCTGGTGGTGATGGTTTATTTGGGGTTATTTTTGGTGATGATGACATTTTAAATGGAAATACACCTTGGTTAAGAGAAAATCCTGATCTCGGAATGACCATAGGTCAACCAGATATTGATAAAGTAGACCTTATGGTAAATGCTGGAGTTCCTTTTAAAAATGGGAAAGGAGAATTTTATGCATTTGCAGGAATTACAATGCGTAACGGAACAAGTTTTGCGTTATACAGAGCACCTTATTGGGTAACAGATCCATTTAATTTATTACATGAAGCTGGAACCGAATATCAAGGTTTCCAACCTACATTTGAAACCGACATCACCGATAATATTGATGGTTTAGGGGTTAAATTTGAATTAGGAAAATTCAATATTGATGTTAGTGGTACATTTGGTATGAATAGTGTTGACTATACAATCGGTAATACCTTAAATCCTGATTTAGGCGCTGATAGTCCAACAAATTTTGATGCCGGTGCCTATGCTTTTAGAAATTTACTAGCAAATTTAGATGTTACCAGAAGCTTTGGAGACGTCGGCATCAGCTTTGGAGCTGAAGTAAGACGAGAAGATTTTACTGTGAAAGCAGGTGAATCGGCATCATATATTGGAGGTGGTGCACAATCGTTCCCTGGTCTACAACCAAGTAATGCACTTAGTGAAGGTAGAAATAGTACTGGTGCATATTTTGGCTTAGAATGGGACGCAACTGAAGAGTTCTTAATTGGAGGCGCCGTACGATATGAAGATTTTAGTGATTTTGGTGATAATACATCTTGGAAAGTTAATGCTCGCTATAAACTAGGTGATAAAGGAGCTATTCGTGGTTCTTATAGTACAGGATTTCGAGCTCCTGCATTACATCAAATATATTTGAGTAACATACAAACACTTGTTTCTGGAGGTACTGTTTCTAATCAAGGAACATTTAATAATGTTGACCCAGTAATTAGAGAAGGGCTAGGTGTGCCTCAATTAAAAGCAGAAACAGCTACAAATATTTCAACCGGTATTACCTATAAAGTTACTAATGATTTTTCTCTATCATTAGATTATTATAATGTTAAAGTTGATGATAGAGTTTTATTTACCGGTGAAATTGGTTTTGATGGTGTTGGAGAGCAATTAAGTGACCCTGGAATTTCTATTGATAATATTACACCCACAAATCCTGTTGAAGAGATTTTAAAAAACACTAAAATAACTAGTCTTAAATTCTTTACCAATGCCGTAAATACTGAAACTCAGGGCATAGATTTTGTTGCAAATTATAATAATGTTGAATTAGGTAGCGGCAACCTTGATGTAACTTTGGCATTTAACTGGAACGATACTGAAATAGTAGGTGAAATTGCAACACCTCAACTTCTTGCCTCTAATGGTTATGAAATTTTTAATCGTAAAGAAGCCTCTAGAATAACATCAGCAAGACCAAATATAAAAGGTACATTAGGTCTAAATTATAATAACAATAAATTTAAGGCAAGCTTAAATAATACTTATTTTGGTGAAGTTACTTGGCAACATGCAGATGATCCTGGAAAAGATCAAACTTTCGCCGGAAAATTAGTTACTGACCTTGTGCTTGGTTATGATTTTTCTGATAAAATAGGTATTAGTATTACAGCAAACAATATTTTAAATGTTTATCCAGATGTAATTGATACTAAAGGTGATTTTGTTACAGATCTTGGCGGTCGTTTTAAATATCCTTGGGAAGTAAATCAGTTTGGATTTTTAGGCACCGTTTTAAAGGCTGGTCTTACTTTTAGATTTTAATCTTTAATAATGTAAAATAATTAAAACTAGAAAACAATGTTTCTGATGGCTATCTGGAACTTCGTTTTCTAGTTTTAAATCAATACTGCTCTTCATCACTAGGAAAATCTCTACTCTTTACGTCATCAATATATTGTTTAAAAGCACCATTCATCTCAGCATATAAATCTAAATATCGACGTAAAAATCGTGGATTAAATTCATGTGTCATCCCTAACATATCATGTATTACTAATACTTGCCCGTCAACACCATTACCAGCACCAATACCAATTACAGGAATGCTTATACTCTCCGCAACCTCTTTGGCTAATTTCGCTGGGACTTTTTCTAAAACCAAACCAAAACAACCTAATTCTTCAAGCAATTTTGCATCTTGCATTAGTTTCTCTGCTTCTTCTTCTTCCTTAGCCCTAACAGTATAGGTTCCAAATTTATAAATTGATTGTGGTGTCAAGCCTAAATGCCCCATAACCGGAATTCCAGCGGTCAAAATACGTGAAACAGATTCTCCAATTTCCGCTCCTCCTTCTAATTTTACGGCATGTGCCCCTGATTCTTTCATAATTCTAATCGCAGATTCTAAAGCTTTTCTAGAATTTCCTTGATAGGTACCAAATGGTAAATCAACAAGCACTAAGCAACGTTCAATTGCTCGAACAACGGATGAAGCATGATAGATCATCTGGTCTAAGGTAATTGGAAGCGTTGTTTCATGCCCCGCCATAACATTAGAAGCAGAATCACCTACTAAAATGATGTCTATCCCTGCATGGTCTACAATTTTTGCCATGGTAAAATCATAGGCAGTAAGCATGGCAATTTTTTCACCATTACGCTTCATCTCTACCAGAGATTTAGTGGTGATCCTTTTATATTCTTTTTTGGCTGTTGACATTTATAGTAAGTTTGAAGTCAGTAGACAGAAGACAGTAGTCTAGAGTCGGAAGACTAGAGTTAGTTTTGGTTAGTTGCATCATCTGTACTTTCTTTAATAATAGAAGGAAATAACATAGGTGCTAAATTTTTGACGGGTTTATATAATATTGATGCTTCTAAGCTTGCCGGTTTTACAAAAGGGAGTGTTCTGTTAAGCTTACTAAAGACAATCAAAACAACACTTAGTATCAATCCTATTTTAGCAGCGCCGAAAGCAGCACCAAATACTTTATTCATAATGCCTAATGATGCAGTATCAGCAATTTTTGTCAATATTTTTCCTGTAAAAGAAATTAAAATCACAATGATGACAAAAGTGCTTGCAAAAGCAACTATTTGTATCGTTTTTTCAGACCATGCAACAGTATCTTTAAGATAATCTCCAGCCAAATAAGAAAAATGTATAGCGCCCCATAAACCTAATGCCAAAGCAACCAAAGAGGTTACTTCAACAAAAAAACCTTTCATAAAACCACGTATCAATCCGAAAAGTAATAGTGCTATAAGTATAATATCTAATGTGTTCATTTAGCAAATATATTAATTGTACTAAGACAGAAGACAGAAGACCGTAGTTTTTTTGTTTTACCCCTTTTTAACCATAATGAAACAATCTCGTCTTGCTGAAGGACAGATTATGTCATAAAGTTAACAATTTATCGCCATTGCGCGGAGAGAAACAGACGAAGTAATCTCTTTGTTTAAAGAGATTGCCACATCCTTCGTCCTCGCAATGACGTTGGACAGAAACATTGGTCTTTTATACTTCCTCTACTTCAATTGTTTTTCCAACATAAACCAATAATTTTTTTATCACTTTATGTCCTAGCTGCTCTATTGATTGTGCATAGTTATTCAATTGATGATGATACTTTTTATCAGGTTTCCCTGTTTTATAATCAATTAGTATTGCTTCCTTTTTATCGTTAATCACTAATCTATCTGGAATAATAATTTCATCCATCTCTGTCAAGATCTCACGTTCGTTATAGACAATATTATTCTGTTGATAATAATTCTTTAAATCAGCATGTGTAAGAATTGCCATCAATAATTTTTGTATTTCTTTTGCTTGATCTATAGTTATTTTTCCAGTAGTAATATAGGCCTCAATGGTTCCCTCCACATCATCTGTTGTTTTGATATGCGATAATATTTCATGCATCAAATTACCATAAGCAATAGCCTCTTCAGTATCCCATCTTAATGAAGAACTAGGAACAATAGCAATGGTATGCGATTGCCAAGATGTGCTAACTAATGTATTGAGTTCATAACTACTTTTATCTGACTTTAATTGAGAAGATATTCTTTTTTGATCTCCAAAAGAATAGTCATATTGCTGGTCATTCCATTGTCCTATAGATTGTAAATAATGAATAAAGAACTGTGATGAAGTCTTTAAATTATCATCCACTTTTTTAGGTTCACCAATAATATATAATTGTTCTACTGCTCTTGTTAAAGCGACATATAGTAGATTAAAATTGTCTAATTCAAGTTCATTACGATGAGACTGATAGATGGCTTTTCCGGTTTCACCTGACAATTCTAGCGATTTATTATAGTTGATCAATAATGAGCTAAAATCATTAAAATCTTCAGGATTAGGTATCGGATACCAAACTTTCGGATTTTGTTCTCTATAAATATCGAGATCATAAGGGTAAATTACTACAGGAAACTCTAAGCCTTTGGCTTTATGAATGGTCATGATTCGCACTGCATTCTTTTCTTCAGGAACAACAATGCTTAATGACTCCTTTTTATCATTCCAAAATTCTAAAAACGCAGTTAAATCTATCGATTTCTTTAGTGAAAACTGTAATACTTCATCTAAAAAGAACAACATATATGCATCAGAATCCTTATTAAAATGAAAACTTCTTATAATGTATTCGATACTTTCGTACAATGATAATTGTTCAAAATAAGTGGCTTCAAAATCAATTTTATACTTTCTTAATTCTTTAAAAAAAACTTCATCCTTTAAGTCTAATAAGTTCTTTAAAAAAGTGTGTTTATCTTCTGTTAATTGCAGATTTTCATGCAGAAAATACAGAACATTTAATTTTGCTTCGTTGTCTTCATTATTTTGAAGGTATGTCAACAAATCTATCATAAAAATTACTTTCTCAGAATTTTGCAATAATAAGGTTTCTGAGCTGATAATATCTATTTCGTTTTCTGTCAAAAAATCAGCAATGTTTACACCTTGTTTTCGAGTGCGTGTAAGTACACAAATTTCATTAAAGTTAAAATCATTAGACAATTCATTAATAGTTTTTAATACTTTTTCTGCATAAGCAATTGCCTTTTCATCTGTTTTTTTTAAACCTTCTTCAATAAAAGATAATTGCACATAACCACCTTTCTTTTCATTCAGCTTTTGTTGATTTTCATTTACATAAATATTGGCATATTCCTGCTTGTTGAAAAACCGAGACAGGTGTTGAAAAAAATCATTATTAAAGTCAATAACCTCACTATAACTTCTATAATTAACATCTAAAGGTTGTAATTGCTTTGGTATAAAAAACGGATTGGTAGCTTTTGAATCTTCTTTATTGGTCAACTTTAAAAACTGCTCCGGTTCACTACCGCGCCAACGATAAATAGACTGTTTTGTATCTCCAACAAGCAATAAACTCGTATTTTCTTGAGATAATGCATTTGCAATTAACGGAATCATATTCTCCCACTGCAAAATGGAAGTATCTTGCATTTCATCAATAAAATAATGTTTAAACTTTTCGCCTAAACGTTCATAAATAAATGGCGCTGGTTGTTCTTGTAAATTCTTACTAATGACTTGGTTGAATTCAGCATTTAACCTGACATTCTTTTCTTCTTTTAAGCCATCTAAACTTTTATTGATATTGCTCAATACTGCTAGAGGAATTAAACTTGAAAGGAACAATTTATTCAATGTATATTCTTGGAATAATTTTTCTGACGTATCGTACAATTCTAATAACGGATTGATAATACTATCAATTGAAGTTTTAACACTTTCGGGTTTTCCTTTGGTATAAAATAGATTATTTTGAATACTTTTGTTTAAACCTTTAGTTGGGTCAAAAATCAGTTTCTCAGGATGTTCACATAAATTCTGAAAATGTTTAGGGAACTGGGTATAATAAAAATCTTTGTATTCTATGCCAGCTTTGTCAATGATGGTCAAGCCTTCTTTACCTATTTCAGAAAATTGTCGTTCAATATTTTTCTGTTTCTTAATGAGTTTTGTTTTTAGATCAATAAAATCTTGAATAGGTCTCTCTTGAACCTTTTGTATGTTGGCATTGTCATTTTCATTCAATAAAATCTGAGCTATTTCATTCAGTTCTCTGGTGATATCCCAAGACTTATCTTCATTTGCTTTTTGTAATGAAAAATCGATCAAAACTTTGGTTAATTCTTGATCTTCACCAATCTTAGCAATTAATGTTTCTACTGCCTCATTGAGTAATGATTTCGCATCCATCTCTACATCAAAATTCAGCGACAAACCAAGATCAAACGCAAAGCTTCGTATCAATCTATGCGTAAAGCTATCAATGGTAGTGATATTAAAAGCTGAATAATTGTGCAAAATATTTTGCAATACTATCGCTGCTCTTTTTTGTAAAATGGTATCTGCAATGGAGAGTTCTTCTTCAAGTTGCTGGAACATTTCTGTTTTCTGAAGTAAAATATCTGCTTTAGCGAAAGCACGTAAATTACCAATAACACGCTCTTTCATTTCGGCAGCTGCTTTGTTGGTAAAAGTAACTGCTAAGATCTGTTGAAAACGTTTCGCTTCAGAAGTTTGTAGTAAAATCTTTAAATATTCTTTAACTAAAGTAAAGGTTTTACCACTTCCTGCGGAAGCATTATAAACTTGAAATGTTGCTGGATTTTGCACAACACGAATTTAATACAAAATACGATATTATCAATACAACTACAAAAGACTATTAGATGATTGATTCAAGATATGTAATTTTTCAATTTACAACTTAACCTAATGCAACCATTTGATCATTATTTCTATGTTTGATGGTCTTTACTGAGGTAACCTAAAACTTATTCCTGCGCTTAAATATAAATCTTGAATATTTTTACTCAATCCTGTTCCTCCAGAAACATCTAATTGAATATTATCACTTATTAAATAGGTCAAGCCTGTATCCCAAAAATGATTAAAATGACTATCCTCCGGCAAATCTCCATATATCTCTATAAAAGCACCAACATTATTTGAAATACTATAGCCATAGGCAATAGTATATACATAATTGGCAGTTGTAATCTCACCATCCCAAGCCATACCCATATTATACCCTAAACTCGATTTTTCACTCAGAGTATGCGCAAATGAAAATCTAAAATCAATGCCAGTACTCTTGGTTTTAAAATCTTGTGATGCCAAAAAAGGAAAATTTATATGACTTAAAAAAGCAATTTCGGGTAAGAGTCCTTTTTCTTCAGTAACTCCAATTTTTACACCAATAGCTAGAGGTGAAAATCCGCTTGTAATATCGTTTAAGTTATTGCCTCGAAACTCTTGTTTCACTTCAGAATTACTAAACCCTACCCTTAATTCTAAATTATCTAACAGTCCATAACGCAACAATGTCGTATTAAATACAGTGGTTTTAGTTTTGATATTATTAAGTTCTAATGTTTCGTAAAATGCACCTGTTTCAACTTGTAAAAATCGTTTTGGTACTAGTGCTGCAGATTCAGTTTGATCTGGTCTATCAGTAATTATAGCATCGTATTCTTTATCTATTGTTTCTTTTTGAGCATATCCTGTTATTATAAGCATTTGTATAAATAACAAGCATAAAAAAATCTGTTTCTTCATTAAATTTTCCTTGTTTGTAATAAAAAAGTTAAAAAACCAATCGCCAAATTTGGGCTACCAAAAAAGTAATGACAAAACCCATAATTACAGGTAAAATAGAGGCTACTGTTGTCCATTTTACACTTTTGGTTTCTTTGTAAATTGTATATATAGTTGTGCTACACGGATTATGCAATAAACTAAACAACATTAAATTTACAGCTGTAAGTAAGGTCCATCCCCCAGCTCTTAAAATGTCACCTGTAGCAGTTACAGAATCTAACTCAAACATGACACCTGCACCTTCACCTCCCGGAATACCAGTTGTCATAACAGTTAGCATTAATATAGTTGGAATCACTATTTCATTTGCCGGAATGGCTACAATATATGCTAGTAAAATAACGCCGTTCATACCTAATAAAAAGCCAAATCCATCCAACGAATGTATCGTCCAAGTTGCAATACTTTCATTACCAATATAAATATTTGAAATCAACCAAATTACTGCTCCGGCAGGTGCTGCAAATAGGATGGCCCTCCATAAAACAATTAAAGTTCTATCGATTAAAGAGGTATAAATAGTTTTCCAAAATCTTGGTGGGCGGTAGGGAGGTAATTCTAAATTAAACGTAGAAACCTCTCCTTTTAAGACCGTTTTTGTCAATGCCCAAGAGGTAAAAAACATAAAGAAAATTCCTAAAATTGCGATTCCAATGACTGCTGATAAAGAGGCGATTGAAGAAAAAGAAGCAGGAACTACTGCACCTATAAAAATAGTTGCAATTAATATTTGTGTAGGCCATCGACCATTACAGAGCGAAAAATTATTTGTAATAATCGCAATTAAACGTTCTCTAGGGCTATCAATTATTCGGGTTGCTACAACACCTGCAGCATTACAGCCAAAACCCATACTCATAGTTAATGCTTGCTTGCCATGTGCTCCAGATTTTTTAAATAAATAATCTAAATTGAAAGCCACTCTTGGCAAGTAGCCAAAATCTTCAAGTAAGGTAAACATTGGAAAAAATATTGCCATAGGAGGTAGCATAACAGCTATTACCCATGCCACTGCCAGATACACCCCGTCAATTAAAAATCCGTCTAACCACCATGGCATTCCAATATTTGTTGCAAATCCCTTTAAAATGGGATGAATAGTATCTAATAATAATTGAGCTAACATTGACGAAGGATAATTTGCTCCTATGATCGTAAGCCAAAGTATCACGCCTAAAATTAAAAACATGATAGGAAATCCCCAAGTTCTACTAGTTACAATTTTATCTATTTTAGCGTCTAAACGAAAGCGTTTCTTTTGGGTATCTGTACTTACAGCTGCGCCAGCAATTTCAGAAGCATCGGCATAGATACCTTCTGCAAGTTCGTCATGAAAATCGTCTCCAATTTTCCATCGTAAATCACTTGATAAGGCTATTATATTTTCTATAGAATGTTTACTCATTTCTTTAACTTTGAACCAATTCTCCTGTTTTTAAAGCATCTATAATATGCGTATCTCCTTCTAATAATCTAAAAGCAATCCATCTGCTATTTGGTATTGAAGGATATTGCTCTTCAATCTCATTGGTCAAGGTTTTTATAGCATTTTCAATATTTTTAGGCACATTTTTTATGCGGTGAGGCTTACATATTATTTTTCCTGTGGCAACTTCGTTGATGGTTTGAATTAAATCAGGAATTCCTTCATTAAATCGAGCACTTGTTGGTACTACCGGAATTCCCAAATCTCTCGCCAATGTTCTTTCATCTATACTGACATTATTTCGTTTTGCTTCATCCATTAAATTCAAACATAACACAGCTTTATCGGTAATTTCTAAAATTTGCAGAACTAAGTTTAAATTTCGTTCCAATCTACTGGCATCTACTACAATAACAGTAACATCAGGTTTTCCAAAAAGAATAAAGTTACGAGCCACTTCCTCATCTTGAGAAGTGGAAAGCAATGAATACGTACCAGGTAGATCTACCAATTTGAATTTCTGATCATTGTATTCAAAAGCACCTTCGGCTCTAATTACCGTTTTTCCAGGCCAATTTCCTGTATGTTGGCGTAAGCCCGTCAAGGCATTAAAAACAGTACTTTTCCCAGTGTTTGGGTTTCCTGCCAAAGCAACAACAAAATCAATATTATCGGTATTTAATCCCAATTTTTTTAAGCCTTTCGCATTGTAATGCGAACAAGTTTCACAAGCACTACTTACTTTATTATCCATGTTCTTCATCTTTTTTAATAAGTATTTTAGAGGCTTGATCTCTCCGTAAAGCAATAGAAGTACCTTTTACCAAATACGCTACCGGATTTCGCATCGGGCTCATAAGATCAATACTTATTTTAGTGCCTTTTACAAAACCTAAATCTAATAACCTCCTTCTGCTATCTCCCCTACTTTCTTTTGAGATCCCTAAAATATGGGCTACTTCATTTTCTTTTAAACTAGATAATCTTACCATCTTCTCTTCTAATACATCCTCTTTTTCAAGAATAGCCACAGTTATGTTTGCAGCCACTATTGGAGCTAATTTAAACTCTTCTCCCTCGGCATAAAAAACTATCCTTTGTTTATTATTTTCAACCACTCTTATTTGAGAACCTATATGAATATTCTCAGCAAGAATTTGTTTATATATAATAACGGGCTCATCTTCAATATGAATAATTCTTCCAATAGAACCAACAGCTAAGGAGGACAAAAACTCTCCTTTAATAGTTGCCAATTTTCCCATTTTAGTAGGAATTGGATCGCCATGTGGATCATACTTCGGATTTCCTAATTGAGTTGCTAATAAATTCGTTTCTTCAGGGTTCAATTTATGTTCCATGTCCTCAGCTCTATCGTGCCATTCTACTTTATCAAAGCCTGTTTTTTCTGCTAAATATTTTTCCCAAAGCCTGTGTACTCTAACAATTCTCAAAGCGTAATCTCTACCCGTACTTGTTAATTTTAAAACATCCCCATCAAATGACACCAATTCATTGATAACCATTTTTTTTATTTCATCAACTATAGTACTATTGCTAAACTTTAATGCATTAGTTAAACTATTTACATTAATTTCTTTACCGGAATTTTCACTATGATACAATTGTTTTAAAACATCTTCAATGACAACTTTTTCATTTGTTTTTAAGTTGTTTTTAACCACCCAAAACCAACCTATTCTTGGCCGAAATAACAAATAAGTTACAATAGAAAACCCTAAAAATATTAGTAACGCATATGTTGGACTATAATTCATGTTGTTTTTAAATATAAATTATGAGCTACTTTATGCGAAATGGACAATTCTTTATTCTCTATTTTAATTATTAGAGAATTGTCAAATTGTTCTTTTGAAATTACAGTAATCTTCTGCCCCAAAGCAATCCCTTTTTTGTCTAAAAACCGTAAAAATTCTGAAGAAGAATCTTGGACTGCAATACAAATTCCGCTTTCATCAATCTGTAAATCTACAAGCGCTACTTTTTCTATTGATGGAAGGTTTCCATTTTTATCTGGAATAGAATCTCCATGTGGATCGACTGTAGGATATCCTAAAAAATCATCTAACTTATCTATCAGCGATTCTGATTTGATATGCTCTAATTGCTCAGCAACATCATGCACTTCATCCCATGAAAAATTAAGTTTATTTACTAAAAATGTTTCCCAAAGACGATGTTTTCTAATTACTGAAGCAGCTATTTTCTTACCTTTTGTTGAAAGTTGGGCGCCTTGATATTTTTTATAAATAACCAGGCGTTTATCTGAAAGTTTTTGCAACATATCGGTAACAGAAGACGCTTTTGTCTGCATTTTTTCTGCAATTAAGTTGGTACTTACTCCTTTTTTAGTTTTGGTGTCTAAGGCGTAAATAGCTTTTATATAATTTTCTTCTGCTTGAGAGAACATGACAATAAATAATTTTAAATCATGAGATCCCGTTTTTCAACGGGATTAGTTCGACTAATTATTTCGAACCTACCTCGCCTGCAGGCGGGTTTATCTGCCTATAGCAGATTCTTCAAAATAAAGTATCACTAATTTATGCAAATATAAAAATATTTTTAGACTTGTCTAAAAATTAATAAAAAAGAATTTATTCTGTTACCAACATAAAAACACCTTTGGTTAGTATTTTTTTATCTTTAAAATCATTGACATTCAATACTTCAGTATATTCTTCAGATTGTTTACCAAGAGTCACTTTTACTTTATTAAAAGCATAAACATCATCTTCTTCACTAAATAATACCAAAGTAAAATAATTACCTTCAACTTCAAAGACAGCCTCTTTTGGTAGTGCCAATCCTATGTTAGAAGCAGTTATAATATCTGACTCAACAAACATCCCCATCACAAAATTAGTGTGCTCATCATCTTCTATATGTCCATGTATTTTTATGGTTCTATTTGCATCATTTATTGAAGTACCAACCAAATAAACTGATGCCTTAAAAATAGAATCGGAAGCTTCAGGAATCTTAAAATTTATATGCTGGTCTTTTTTAATATTTAAAATATTTTTTTCAAAAACAGATAATTCTAAATGAATATGCTCCGTGTTTACAATCTCCAAAATCTCATCTGCAGGAGAAACATATGCGCCATTACTTACATTAACTTTTGTAATATACCCTTGTATTGGTGCATAAAGATTGACCGTAGAAGCTATGTTTCCTTTTTCTACATAAGCAGGATTGATATTCATCATTCTTAACTTTTTGCGTAAACCATTATACAATGCCAATGTACTTTTATAGGTACTCTTTGCTTTTAAAAAGTTTTTTTGTGAAGTAATTTTTTCATTGAACAATGTTTCTTGTCTTTCAAACTCTGATTTTAAGTAGTTAAGTTGTTCTGAGATCTCTAAATATTGTTGTTGTATTTCAACAAATTCTGTGCTTTCAAGTGTTACTAAAAGTTGTCCTTTACGAACTTTATCACCAATAAGTAGAGGCGTGTTTTTTACATAACCTCCTATAAATGTACTCACACTTGCTTTATTTTGAGGAGGCACATCTATAAAACCACTCGCTTTAACAATTTTACTGAACTCTTGTTCATTTAACACTCCTAACTTCATGTCTTCAGTATCAAATTGAGCTTTTGTAACAGTTACTGTATTATTAGAGATTTTACTCTCTGTTTCTGTTTGTTTTTCTGATTTTCCACAGGATAGTAGCATCATTGAAAATAATAGTAGATATATGCTTTTCATGTCTTTAAATTTATTGTTTCTATAGAGTTAAAAAATTAATTGCTATGATAGTTTGATTGTACTTATTTAGATTTTCTAAATATGTCAATTCAATTTCTTTCGCATTTTCGATACTTTGTATATATTGAAAAAAGTCCATCTCGCCATGCTTAAAACTACGCTCGGCAGTCTTAATAATTTCTTTTGATAAGTGCTGGGCTTGTGTATTATAATAGTCAATTGCTTCATTATATTGGCGAAGTTCTGCCAGTAACTTATTATACTCTGCATCAAGATTAACCTTATAATTGATTTGTTGTTGCTCAACAATTTGTCTAGCAATTTTTGATGCTTTTATTTTAGATGCATTACCACTGAACAACAATGGTATTTTAACCCCAAACTGATATCCATTAATAGTACTGGGAAGCGTACTATTTGTCCCTTGAAAATATTCCACACTTAAATCTGGTAATAAATTTTGTTTTTCTTGTTGATATTTTGCTTTATAATAAGCTTTTGAGTTTTCAAAATATTGCAAGCCAATATTATTTTTTGTAGAAATAGTTTTTAGCTCGAGTTTAATTAAAGAGTTGTCTTTAATAACAATGGTATCAATCTGAACTACTTTTTTCAACGCTTCATATTTTAAAGAAACATCTTGCTGAGATTGTCTAAACAACGTTTGAAGTTGTTTTTCTTTAGATTTTGCTGTAATCATTTCTAAATAATTTGTTTCTCCCAATTCAAATCTACGTTTTGCAGATTTTGAAAAATTTTGGTACAAACTATCTAAAAGACTATATGTTTTGCTTTTATTTTTGGCATAACTTAAATTATAATATGCTAAAAACACCTCTTTTTTCAATGCTTCTAATTGCATATTATAATTAGATTTTTCTATCGAATGTTGTGCCTTATTTACCTTTTTATTAGCAAAATAAACAGTTGGAAATTTAAAAGTTTGTTGAATTCCGAAAACCTTTAACGGTTCATTATTTATCGCTAAATTATTCTCATCAAAACTATAATACAACGACGTTTTATCAAAATTAAAGGCACTTCCAATATTAGCTTTAATGGCATCAACTTTTAAGGAAGATGCCTTCAGTTTTGCATTATTCTTAATTGCCAAGACTACCGTTTCATCAATTGTTAGTGGTTTCTGCTGCGCATTTATTGAGAGAGAAACCAATAATATTATGGCTGTTATAATTCCTTTTTTATTCATTTTTATATGTTTCTTTTCTTCAAACCAAGCGTATAATACTGGCAATACAATTAAAGTTAATATGGTTGCTGATACTAAGCCTCCAATAACTACAGTTGCTAACGGGCGCTGCACTTCAGCTCCTGCATTTGTCGAAATTGCCATTGGTAAAAACCCAAGTGCAGCAGCCGTAGCAGTTAGTAAAACAGGACGTAAACGCTCTGATGTTCCTCTTTTAATACGTTCCTCAATATCTGAAACTCCCTCTTCTTTAAGTTCTTTAAAATGCTCAATTAGTACAATTCCATTCAATACAGCAATACCAAAAAGGGCGATAAAACCAACACCGGCCGAAATACTAAAAGGTAAATCTCTTATCCATAAAAATAGAATTCCCCCAACTGCAGATAGCGGAATGGCAGAATAAACCATCAATGCTTCTTTTATCGAACCAAAAGCAAAATGCAATAGAATAAAAATGAGGACTAAAGCTATTGGTACTGCTACCATTAATCGTGCTTTTGCGCTTTGTAAATTTTCAAATTGTCCGCCATACGTAATACTATAACCTGAGGGTAATTTTAATTTACTTTCAATAACTTCTTGTACATCATCTACAACTGATTGCAAATCTCTATTTCTAACATTGATACCTACTACTATTCTTCGTTTTGTATCATCCCTTGAAATTTTTGCCGGAGCAGTCGTATAATTTATTTCGGCTAATTCACTCATCGGTATTTTTCCTCCATTAGGAATATCAACATATAGATTTTTCAGATTTTCAATACCCTTTCTACTTTGTTTATCTAAGCGCATCACCATATCAAAACGTTTTTCGCCTTCAAAAACATTTCCGATAGTTTCTCCTCCAAATCCCATAGAAACATATCTATTTAAATCAGCTATATTCAAACCATATCTGGCAATTTTACTTCTATCAAACTTTACATTCATCTGTGGCAAACCTTCAACTTTTTCTACAGATATATCTGAAGCACCATCGACATTTTTAATAAGTTCCTTGATCTCTCCTGCTTTATTGGATAAGACATTTAAATCTTCACCAAATATTTTAATGGCAACATCTGCCCTAACACCAGTAATTAACTCGTTAAAACGCATCTCGATAGGCTGGGTAAATTCAACTTCCATTCCTGGAATGACAGTCAAGGCTTCTTTAAATTTATCAGCCAATTCATCTTTACTCGAAGCCGAAGTCCATTCGCTTTTTGGTTTTAATTTAATGATAACATCACTTTCTTCCATAGACATCGGATCGGTTGGCACTTCTGCAGCGCCAATTCTGCTCACGACTTGATCTACTTCAGGAAAATTATCAATAAGTATTTGTTCAATTTTTGTTGTGATTTCAATAGTTTTACTCAAAGAAGTTCCTGTTTTTAATACAGGCTGAATAACAAAATCTCCTTCATCTAAAGTGGGTACGAACTCGCCTCCCATGCTGTTGAAAATTCCAAAACTTGAAGCTAGTAATACAATGGAAAGTGCCACTACAATTTTTTTATTTAGTAAGGCCCAATGTATGGTTGGTGCATACAATTTATTCAACCATTTCATCAATATTACTGAAATATTTTTATCACTTTGTACAGCTGGTTTTAAAAACATTGAAGCTATTACAGGAACATATGTTAAACAAAATATCATAGCGCCAATAAGTGCAAAACTAAAAGTTAATGCCATTGGTTTAAACATTTTACCCTCTACGCCGCTTAATGATAAAATAGGAATAAATACTATTAATATTATAAGTTGACCAAAAACGGCAGAATTCATCATCTTTGAAGCACCTTTATACGTCACTTTGTCTATTTCTTCTTGCCTATTTTCTTTAGATAATGCTAATATCTCTTTACTTTTTGCTGTAATTTGAAAGGCAATAAATTCTACAATAATTACCGCTCCATCAATAATAATTCCGAAATCAATCGCTCCTAAACTCATTAAATTAGCATCGATTCCGAAGATATTCATAAACGAAATAGCAAACAATAAACTCAATGGAATTACGGAGGCAACTACTAAACCTGAACGCAAATTTCCTAAAAGTAAAACCACTACAAAAATCACAATTAGAGAACCTAATATTAAGTTTTCAGCAACTGTAAATGTGGTTTTATTAATCAATTCACTTCGTTCTAAAAAACCGTTTATATAAACACCTTCCGGTAAGGTGCTTTGTATGGAAGCAACACGTTCTTTAACGGCATCGATTATTTGTTTAGAATTTCCATCTTTAAGCATCATAATCTGTCCAAGAACTTTTTCTCCTTGTCCATTTCCTGTAATAGCTCCAAATCTATTTGCACTACCAAATCCAACCTTAGCAATATCTTTAATATATATAGGAATTCCGTTATTATTCTTGACAACAATATTTTCAATGTCTTCTAATGAGGTTACTAAACCTTCTCCTCGCACATAAAATGCTTTGTTGTTCTTTTCTATATATCCACCACCTGCAACACTATTATTTTTCTCTAAAGCCTCAAATATTTCGGCTATGGTAATTTTCATAGCCACTAATTTTTGCGGATTTCCGGCAACTTCATATTGTTTTAAAAAACCACCCCAAGTATTTACTTCAACCACACCGGGAATACCAGAGAGTTGCCGTTTTACAATCCAATCTTGAATGGTACGTAAATCTGTTGCCGTATATCTATCTTCATAACCCGGTTTTACATCTAATATATATTGGTAAATTTCACCTAAACCAGTTGTAATTGG
>Ga0209633_10002206_pt1 | contig 19083 bp, 14 predicted proteins | sample Cruoilmetagenom1_FD_187290 | JGI IMG/M metagenome (GOLD analysis project Ga0209633, IMG submission 187290) | Oil polluted marine microbial communities from Coal Oil Point, Santa Barbara, California, USA - Sample 1 (SPAdes) (version 2) | ecosystem: Environmental > Aquatic > Marine > Oil seeps ... | reverse complement strand
AAACAGAGGCCGAAGTTCTGAAGTTTTCATGGATACGATGTTTCTGTGCTCCTCCACTCCCAGACCGGCAGCATGGGTGAGCAGTATGTTCAGGGGGTCACCATGGGAGACAAGGCATATCGATCTATGGGAGTAAAACCTGTCCACTTTAAGGATAAATTTTTCCAGCCTTAAAAGAACTGCCCGGGGGCTTTCAACCCTGTGATTGCTGTTATCCGGATTATTTCCATCATCCTGCCAGACCCGGTGGTAGTTTTTATCGTCGGTTCCCTCGAAATCTCCAAAAAAACGCTCCCTCAGATCTTTGTCAATTCTGACTTCTCCCGCGGAAAGAAAATCAGCGGCACACCAGGCGGTTTCAAGGGCTCTCTTAAGCGGGGAAGAGAAAAAAACCGTATCCCGGGGCAATCCGCTCCCCTTCAAGGCAGCTCTGATATTCAGAGAGGAGCCTTCCGCCAGACCCCAACCCTCGCTGCCGTCCTCCAGGCTGCTGATGATAATACCCGCATTGTTGGCCAGAGAACGGCCATGGCGCATCAGATAATAGCTGTTGTTCAAGTTTCCGATCACGGCAGTATTCTATACTCACAGCATTGAACAATCTATGCTGAAGAGACTACAGGGTTCTCCAGAATATATCTCTGTCCCCGTATCGTCTATGCTGAATAGATTCCAGTACGTCCTTTTCAGAAACCTCGTCTCTAGAGGCCAGGTCCGCCAGGGTTCTTGCAACTTTCAGCACTCCATGGGCAGCCCTGGATGATAGTCCCAGCTTGACAACCGCTTCTTTCAAATAGGATGAGGAAGCCTTGTCCAGAGATATGAATTTCTGTATTTCACCCGGGGGTATATCCGCATTTATTTTCCAGAAACTCTCCCTGTAGCGTTTTAACTGCCTTTCTCTGGATTCTTCCACCCGGGATCTGACGGTAAAGCTATCCTCACCGGCGGGTACCAGAAGATCTTCAGGTTTTACCATAGGTACCGGCACCCGAATATCCACTCTGTCCAGAAGAGCACCACCCAGATGTCTCCAATAGCGGCTTATTTCAGGTGTAGTACAGAGACAGGTAGCCTCTTCCCGGCCGAGATTGCCGCAGGGGCAGGGATTCATTGTCATTTGTAGCTGAAAGTCCGCCGGGAACCACCAGGTTTTCCCGGCCCGGGCCATGTCCACCCTTCCGGATTCAAGAGGCTCCCGTAAAGTTTGAAGCACCCTGCTTCCGTATTCCGGTGCTTCATCGAGAAACAGCACACCACCATGAGATAAAGAAACTTCCCCGGGATACATCCCCGATCCCCCTCCAATTAAGCCCTCGGCAGAAGAGGTATGATGGGGCTCCCGGAATGGAGGCCTTGTTATCAGTCCCTTTTCAATTCGGAGCTTCCCCGCCTGAGACCAAATTCTGGAAACTTCCAGGCTTTTATCAGAGTCAAGATCCGGCAGCAGACCCGCCAGGGCCCTTGCAGCCATTGTTTTTCCGCTCCCCGGGGGGCCGAAAAGTAGAATGTGATGTCCCCCTGCAGCGGCAACCTCCAAAGCCCGCCGGAGAACCGGCTGTCCCTTCAGATCCGATAAATCCTGCTTGGGAACATGAACGGAATATGGATTCTCAAAATCTGCAACAGTAGTCCACTCGCCCTCCAGAAGCCCGGGAAGTATCCGCAGGTTGCTGATGCCCACTGGTATGGCTCCGGGGATGGCCAGAGCCTCGGAGAGGTTTGCATCGGGAACAATAAAACGGTTGATATCGCCGGCTATCGCCGCTGCCACAGCGGGAAGAACGCCGCTTACCGGACGAACAGTACCATCGAGGAGCAGCTCCCCGGCACAGAGAACCGAGCCGATTTCAGAATCAGGAATCTGCCCGGTGGCTGAGAGAATGCCCACGGCTATAGGAAGATCGTATGAAGCACCTTCCTTTTTCAAACCCGCAGGTGAAAGATTTACAAGAATTCTATCCTGAGGAAAGTTGAATCCGCTGCGTTTAAGGGCCACCCTTACCCTGTCCCGGGACTCTCTGACGGCATTATCCGGCAATCCGACAATATCCAGACCCGGGATTCCCCGGCGTATATCGACTTCGACGGATACCAGAGCTCCGGCATAGCCCGACGGCGCGTAAGCAAATATTTTCATAGACACCCCGTACTCTTTGACGGGGAAAAACATCAATCTGCTTGAAAATCAGTTAAAAAGAGATCTTTCCCGGGCCACAAGCTCGTCGCAGCGTTCATTCCAGATGTTTCCTGAATGCCCCTTCACCCACTTCCAATCCACATTCATGAAGTCGTCAAGAGCCTTGAGCCGCAGCCAGAGCTCTTTATTTTTCACCGGTTTTCCCGCAGCTGTTTTCCAGCCTCTGGCTACCCATCCCTTCATCCATTCGCTGATTCCCTTCTGAACATATTGAGAATCGGTATTGATTTCGATGATTTGACCCGAGGCAGCATTCTTCTGTACTGACTCCAAAGCACTGATTACAGCTGTAAGCTCCATTCGGTTGTTGGTTGTTGATCTATCAAAGCCCGAGAGCTCCAGAGGATTATCCGGATCGTTGAGTATAACCGCAGCCCAGCCGCCAGGCCCGGGATTCCCGGTACAGCCGCCGTCTGTATATATCACAAGTTTTTCAGGCATTATTCACCTCATTGCTTTTTTATGATGTACCGGCATATTGTCATCAACATGACCATACACGAGCTTCTCGACGAATACAATCTGGCCACCGATGATATCAGGTGGTCTCTCTGCCTCCGGATTACAGAATCAATCGTCCACAAGCTGGGAAAGGAAGGCACAGAAGGGCTTACCCGGGAACTCTGGTCTGGAGATACCGGGGATGAACTTTACGATATGGAAGAACGCTGGACCCGGGACAGGGCAGACCGCCTGAACCGGGCCATTCTGGATGAAGGGCACCTTCGGGATGAGTTATCACAGATGGTTCTGGATAAAATCAACCGCCAACAGCTTTAATCCTTTCGTTTACCCAGGATTCAATCCCTTTGAAAACGCCTCCAAGCTCCGCCTGGGCAGCCTCGGGATTATCGCCCAGAGCCGACCTGCAGGATGCATAAAATTTAATTTTAGGTTCGGTTCCCGAAGGTCTGGCGGTTACAAGGCTGCCGTCTTCAAGAACAAACTGAAGCACATTGGACGAGGGAAGATGAATATTCAGTTCCGTCGATCCGTCGACCGGGTTTTTCGTGGTACCGTCTTTGTAATCCCGGAGGGCGATGATAGTCTTTGACGCGATGGACACCGGAGGATTATCCCGAAGGGACTTCATCAGCTCAACCATAACAGCTTCCCCTTTTTCCCCTTCAAGATATCGGCTTATAAGCATTTCCTGCCAGTAGCCGAAACGGGCCCAGAGTTCTTTGAGGTGGTCCATAACGGTGAATCCCCGGGACTGATTCCAAAGTGCCAGCTCCGCCGTAATAGACGCAGCGGAAACCGCATCCTTGTCCCGAACTGAGGTTCCAACGAGGTAACCATAGCTCTCCTCACCGCCGAACACGTAGTTGTAACTGTTATCTGATTCAAACTGCCGGATTTTTTCACCGATGAATTTAAATCCAGTAAGCACCCTGAAACTCACCGCGCCGTAGGCTTCGGCAATTTTATTCTGAAACTCTGAGGTTACGATGGTGTTCACAAAAGCAGGATTCACCGGAAGAGATCCCTGCTCTTTTCTGCTTCTGAATATATAATCAGCCAGTAAGGCACCCAGCTGATTTCCTGTAATCAGTACCCATTCTCCATTCACAGGAACAGCAATACCCAGGCGGTCGGCGTCGGGATCGGTGGCCATTACCAGATCTGCGTTTTCCTTTGCCGCCAGTTCCAACGCCAGTTTCAAGGCCGGAGCAATTTCAGGATTGGGGAACTCCACTGTAGGAAAATCACCATCGGGATCCCGCTGCTCAGGGACGGTTTTGATTTTTATCCCCAGTTCGGAAAGTACTGTTTCAACGGGAACAAGTCCGGTACCGTGAAGTGGTGTATATACCACTTTCAAACCCGATCCCCGCTCTTTTACCAATTTCGGGTTCAATGATTGACCAACCACCATCTCCCTGTAGTTACTATCAATTTCCTCATCAACCATAATAACAATGCCATCATCGACTGCTTTTTTAAAACTCATAGCGGGAACAGACCCCTTTACCTTTCGAACCTCTGTTATAATTCCGTTATCGTGAGGAGGAACCACCTGGGCTCCATCCGACCAGTACACTTTGTATCCGTTGTAGGCGGCTGGATTATGACTGGCGGTAACCATTACACCGGCGCATGCAGACTTATACCTGACGGCGTATGAAAGTAACGGAACCGGTCTCAGAGATGAAAACAGCCAGGTTCTAATACCGTTTTCGGCCATTACCCTGGCAGTTTCCTCGGCAAAAAGACGGGAGTAATGCCGGCTGTCGTAGGCAATGGCCACAGACCGCTCGGATTCACTGACATGGGAAAGGATGTAGTTTGCCAGTCCCTGGGTGGCTCTCCGTACAACGGTGGGGTTGATTCTGTTGATTCCCCCGCCTATTACGCCCCGTAATCCGCCGGTACCGAAATCAAGTTCCCGCCAAAATCTGTCGGAAAGGCTTTCCCAGTTTTCAGCCTCCAGTAAATCTCTGATTTCGACTTTGAAATCATCATTTTCCTCTTCTGAGAGATAAAGTTCCGCCGCCGATCTGATTTCATTGTTTGTCATTGCATCAATCCTTATTTGTTCATCAGCCATTGTTGTAAATCCGCCGGCCGGGGAAAATTCAAATCCGAACCGGCTTCTTTGAGAACCTCTTCAGACCTGAACCCCCAGGATGCTCCGGCAAAGGAAACAGCTGCGTTGCGTGCCGTTTCAAGGTCAACAGGAGTATCCCCTACCATAAGTATAGAAGAAAGCGGACTATTTTGGGCCAGAAGATACTCATTCAACGCTGAAGGATCCGGTTTATGGGAAAATCTCGGGGTATAACCCAGAACCGCATCAAATATTCCGGGGGGAAAAAGTTCCTCCACCACCGACTGCGCCAATGCTTCAGGCTTGTTGGTATATACAATTATAGGAATTGAAACATTACCGAGATATTCCAGCAGTTCAGGGATTCCCGGATAAACATGGGAGAGCTTTGCAGGCCTTTTTGTATATTCATTTACAATTTCAGTTAGGATTCTCTGTAATTCCTCGTCAGGCACACCCTCAGGGAGTACAAGTTTCAGAGCTTGTTTAAGTCCCCAGCCGACATATCCCCTATAATTATCAACCGGATGTTCGGGGTAGCCTTCCATCCTCAGTCTTGAGTTGTATACATCCGCAATATCGGGGATGGAATCCACCAGAGTTCCATCAAGATCGAAAACAATCAGATTATAATTCATGAAAAAATCCTCCAGAAGGAGTCTATCCACGATGAGTATCGGTTAACAAGGTGAAGGGCTATGATGGGGAATCTATGGAAGTACTGTTTATTGAGACTTTTTACGGCGGTTCCCACAAAAGCTTCGCCGACCAATGGATTTCCCATTCTATTCATAATTACCATCTGCAGACACTGCCGCCCCGATTCTGGAAGTGGCGTCAGGCCGGCTCGGCCCTTTATCTTGCGGAAAAAATCCCGCCGCCTGAAGAAAAAAAATTCGATGCCGTTATTGTTAGCGGAATGATCGATCTGGGCCACCTGAAGGCATTCCGCCCCGATCTTCCTCCTGCTCTGCTGTACATTCATGAGAATCAGTTCGCCTATCCCCTGCAAGCTGGAGAACAACGGGACTTTCGATACGGATTAACAGACCTTGCCAATGTTCTTTCTGCTGAAACCGTTGTGTTCAACTCCATTTTCAATCGGGATACATTTTTTAAGGAATGCCGGGATTTGTTTCGGTTGCTGCCGGATGCGATTCCCCAGAATTCAGTCGATAAAGCAATTGGAAAATCTGAAGTTATTTATCCGGGGATTGATGTCAATGCTATCACTCAAAAGCTTCCCAACCCTGTTATAAAAGACAATGTACCTCTGATAATTTGGAATCACCGACATGAACACGATAAAAATCCCCAGACGGCCTTCCGGGTTTTAGAGAGACTCTCCAGGAGGAAGGTTCCCTTTAAACTGGCCCTTTTAGGAGAACGATTCAAAAAATCTCCCTCTGCCTTTGACAGAGCACGCAGGAAACTTTCAGAGCATATTGTTATTGATGATTTTCCCGGAAGAGATGAGTACTACCACTGGTTGAGCCGGGGAGATATTGTAATCAGCACAGCCATCCAGGAAAATTTCGGGCTTTCGATAATTGAAGCTGCTGCTGCAGGATGTCGGCCCCTGGTTCCACGGCGGCTGGCCTACCCGGAAGTACTGCCTATCTGGGCACAGGGGGCCTGTCTCTGGGGTGATGAGCAGGAACTGGAAGAAAAATTAGAAGCTCTTATCGGGCAGACAGAGAAACAAAGAAAAAGCCTCGCCCGGCCCTTAAGCTTATGGATGGGAAGATATAGCTGGGAAAATCAGGCAGAAAAGCTCGATAAAATGCTTACAAAAACCGCTTGGGAATCGTGGAGGAAACTCTAATTATGGCAGTTTTCTGGCTTTTAATCTCTCCATAGCCCAATGAGTATACCGCCGAACCTTTCTGTCAGGGTCGTCCTGCAGTGATTTTAAAATACTTTCACTGGCCGGACTAGCCAGTGATTCCAATGCCTGAGTTACTTTTACCCGCACTTCCCTATCCGGATCCCGGGCAGCCAGTACGATTCCACGATAAGCCGAAACAGTGGCTATCTGTGCCAGGAGCTCTGCAGCTTCCCTGCGGATCTGAGGTTTCCTGTGGGAAAGTTTACGGATAAGAATTTCTACAAAACCAGTACGGGTAAGTATGTCTGCAAGAAAGGGTTTAAGAGAAACAATATCTTCCCTTAAGAGACCCACAAGCGCTTCCTCTCCAGCTTCACCCATTACGGAAAAAACTTCAGCAATCCTGTCCCGGAGCAGCGCCTCAGAATCCTTAAAATGTTCCACCAATGCAACAATGGATTTTCTATCGGTTTTCTTTGCCATAGCGTGAACCAGTTCATTTTGAAGGGTATCCTCCCCATCAAGGAACCTTACCATTGCGGCAACTGAAGCCGTATTATCACTTACCGCAAGACCTTCCATGGAAGCCATTCTGACAGATAAAGACTCATCACTGTCGTTCAAAAGAGTCTCCAGTGTTTCCAGGAATTTCTCAGTACTTTTCCGGCCCGCGATTCTCGCCGCTTCCATGCGAACCTGTTCCACAGGATCCCGCAAGAGAGCCAGTGCCGGAGCACTGGCCTTCAGGTCTCCGGAATCAAAGAGGGCTCTCAAGCAGGCTATCCGGACATTCGGATCCGCATCGTTCAACCCCTCTCTGATTTCCTTTGTAAAGGAACTGATACCTGCAGCCGGCAGAACGGCAATCAATGCCGACCTGATTCCGGCATCCGGGGATGCGAGTATAAAACCAGCCCGCTGTTCCAGAGATTTCCTGTTCATCTTTCTGAGGTTCAATGCAAAATCTCCGGCCTGCTCCATCGGTAATATGGGAAGATTTTCCAGTATCGTCTGCAGAGTGTAATCAAGATGCCAGGCACCAAGGCATTTAAGTGCCCGCAGTCGAACACTGTGGCTGTGAAGAGATCGGTCGTCTTCAAGTATATCAAGAACCGGCCCGAGAAACATTGACGGGGATATTTGTGCCATTATTTCAAGAAAAGCCTCATCCGCATTAAAATCATCATCGTTGAGGAATTCCAGAAGCACATCCCGGAATACCGGTGCTTCTCCCGGGGGTAGTAAGGGAAGTACAAAACCCAGCATATCGGGGTCTTTCCGGCGTTTTCTCAGTTCATCCCGTATCAGGGTGCGCGCTCTCTCATCACCCCTGATACAGGCCAGACTGACAGCTGAACGGTACAGTTCTTCTTCATCAGCATCACGGATCGGATCCGTGCGGCCAAAAGCCTTTTCAGCAAGGCTCGAAATCAGGGCCGGGTTACCGCCCTCACTGAGTATTTTTGCTCCCAGGAGAAGAACATCCACCGAAACGGTGGTTTTCAGTTTTTCAAGAAACCCGGTAACATCTACCTGAACGGCTTTAATAAGCAGGTTCCTTCGCCGTTCCCAGTCTTCCCTGTCACCTCGATTGGCCTCGAGAAACAGTCTTTCCAAAGCTCCGGATTTTTCCAGAAATCTTGCGGCTACCAACCGGGCTTCAACGGCAGAGCCTTTTAACGCCGTGATTGCCGCATTTTCATCTTCTTTTGAGTCAGTTTTCAATAATTCAAGTACATGTATTGCCTGAAGAGCATCCATACCAGAAGGATTTAGCTTCCACCTGTTAGGAAAAGTGGCATCAATTCTCTTCCTGGCACTCTGGCGTACTTCGGGTACTGGATCGTCAAGAACCATGGTCATCAAGGCACCAAAAAGTTCATCAAGATTTTCATCGCCGGTTTTTTCTGCTGCAGTTCGACGCAGCAGGGGGTGGGAATCTGTAAAAGATTCCTTTAAAAGACGAAAAGATTTGGGGTCTTTGTCAAAAAGAAGTACCCGCAGGGTAAAATATCTAACCGGCCACTCTGGATCGCCTGAGAGTTCCCGCAGTTCGTCTAAACAATCGGAAAGAAGAGTCCATGCTTTTTTACCGTTGAAAACCCACCCTCCGGTGGAAAGCGCCATTTTCCTGATAAGAATTATCTCATGATTATCCTTGAGCCAGGCTTGTAGGATTCTGGCTATAGACTCTTTATGAAGCGCCAGCTTGAAGACGGTGAAAAGACCATCTTCGGGAGCCAGCTTCAGAAGTCTTTTAGCATCTTCTGTTCTTTTTCGGCTTTCAAGTCTCCTGATCAGGTGATCAGCCACACCAAAATGTGATATAACATCATCACCTTTTCTTCGGAGTAGAGCTTCTACCAACCCAGGCCGTGCAAGGAGCCGGGCGCTTATCCCCGCATCTGTCTCACCGGCTTCCATCCTTTTAACAGCTTTACTGATAAGATGGTTTCTCTTAACCAGAATAACCAGAACTACAAGTAACAGAACAAGCATAGCAACGGAGAAAATCAGTAGATTAAAAGGTACTGTTTTTAATAAATCCGTAATTGAATCAATCATATTACTCATCAGCTTATTCCTTTGACATTGAATATTTCGAGAGGTTTTTCTTTACCCTTTACCTTTACGGGTTTACGTTCTTCAAGCTTGAATTTATCCCCGATCAGATCTCTGGTTGCCCTGGTTATTATTATTTCTTCAGCTGAAGCGACACTCTCAAGACGTGCAGCAGTGTTAACAGTATCACCAAGAACGGTGTAATCCATCCGGCGTTTCGATCCTATATTTCCGGCAACCAACGGGCCGGATGACATCCCCACGGATATTTTCAGCTTTGAGGCATCCCCCCTGAAAAAAGTACGATCCCTGGAACGTACAAGCTCATGTATCTGAAGAGCGGAGGTTACAGCCAGTACGGCATCCTCCTCTTCAGACTTCATAGGTACTCCCCATGCAGCCATTATGCAGTCTCCGATAAACTTATCAATATAACCGTGGTTATTGATAACGAGTTCTACAGCTTCACTGAAGAATGCATTTAATACTTCAATTATATATTCAGGGTCCTTACCTTCTGAGAAAGCTGTATAACCGGTGATATCGGCAAAGAAGACAGTTGCCATTTTTTTATCTCCGCCGAGTTTTACCATTTCAGGGTTTTCAGTGAGGTTTTTCACCAAATCTTTTGAAAGATACCGGGAAAACATATTTTTGATTTCTCTTCGCTGTTCTACGGCAGTATCAGCCTGAGCTTTCAGGCTGCGTTCCCTGGTCTGATCGGTGAAAAGCAGTGTCAGACCTTCCTTACGGCCTTTCGTCCCAATTAAAGGGGCCAGGTTCAAGGCATAGTCCATATCTTCAGCACCGGTTTTTTTGAAAATACCTTCGATACCGGCATATTCCCTGCCGCTATTCACGGCCTTACCAACGGTATTGATAACTTTTTTACCAAGACCCGAACCGAAGAGATCTGAGAATCTGCCGCCAATATCATTATCATCGAGGGCAAAGGACTCTTTGGCTGATTCGTTAAAATAACGGACACGGCCCTCATCATCGGTGGTTATCAGAAGGTTAGTCATCGACTTGAAAATAGACTCCTGATACCGTTCGAGGGCTTCAATACGCTTCAGATACTCTTTAAGTTCATTCATCAAGCGGGCATTTTCCAACAATCCGCCGGCCAGACGATTCAGAGAATCAAGATAACGGAAGCGGTCGTTTCCATAGTGATTATTACTGCGGCTATTCAGAATAAGCACGCCGAGACGTCTTTTTCCGGCTTTCACGGGAAGAGCCATTCCGCTATTCATCCCGGGGGAAAGAAAAAGGCCCTCAAAAGGGCTTTCTTTTCTGGAAAGTAAGACAACAGCCTCTCCGCACTCCTCGAGGAACTCAATGAGTTCCATATCTGTGGGAATGACATCGGGCACATCTCTGATACCCCTGCGGTAGATAAGCTGCAATTTCCCACCAGAAGATTCAGGGTTGGTGTAAATGTAGAGGCAGGCCAGATCGGATCGGGAATAGTCGGCTGATTGTTCTACAAGCACCGAAACCAGACCTTTGAAGTCTGATTCAGCAGAAAGTCTGCCACTGGCTCTTACAAGTTCATTGAGAACTGTTTGACGTTCCATATTAATTTATTATATGCCTTTAGCCGTTAAAGTGGAAATGTAATATCAACTTTGGTGTTTTTTCCATTCCCAAGCGAAATGAGCGGAATACAGCGGGTTCGCCGCCAGCAGCGTACCGCAGGCAGAGCCGAGGAACGTTGCGACAAAAGCGAACTTGCGAGCAGTGAATAAGTTCATTCCCGAATGAGCGCCGGGAAAGCATGGTATCAGTAGAACCGCAGCTCTGCCCTGGTTCTACTGATACCATTCATTCTCAAAATTCTATGATGTTCAGCTAATCGTTTTTTAATTATCGGCGAATTTGAATAATCCGGTAACCGCTGTCCACAAACGGCCCAGATCGTCAATAACCGTAAGGGCTCGTCCATCATCCTCCACATTCATTACAGGATATATTTTCCCGGGAGTGAGTCTGTCCATGGCATCATGATACGGATTCTCCAAATCGTCAAAAAGATTCACGGCCTCATTTTCCTGGTACTTATCGAAGAAATCATCCTTTAAAGTGACATAAAAATGAGCAGAATCCATCAGTAATATTCCTTGAGTTCTTTGATGGCAGGAAAAGATTTCAGCCGGCCAATGGCTTTTTCCTGTATCTGTCTCACTCGTTCACGGGTAATTCCCAGCATTTTTCCGGTTTCTTCCAAAGTAAGAGGACCTTCACCCGAAAGTCCGAAACGAAGCTGAATAATTCGTTTTTCCCTAACGTTTAGCTGATTGAGAACCTGTCCAAGCGTATCCTGCAGGGTGGTATGAAACACCGATTCAACTGGTTCCACAGAATGCTCGTCTTTAATCAATTCTGCAAGCCGGGTTACATGGTCATCATCAACGGTGGTATCGAGGCTGGCTGTTTCTTGAGACAGCTGTTTTATATCTTTTATTTTTGAAACCGGCATGTGCATGTAATCTGCCAGTTCCTGCTCCGTGGGTTCCCTTCCATAATCCTGGGTTAACTGTTTAGATACAAAAAAAGTTTTTTTGATTGTATTCAGCATGTGGATGGGGATACGGATTACCCGGGCTTTGTCCGCCAGAGACTTGATAATAGCCTGACGTATCCACCAGGTACCATACGTGGAAAACCGGCATCCCCGCTTGTAGTCAAAGCGTTCAACTGCTTCAATCAGCCCGATATTACCCTCGTCAATCAAATCCAGAAGGTTCATTCCCCGATTCTGGTACTTTTTGGCAATTGACACTACCAGGCGAAGGTTGGACTTGATCATATGGTTCTTCTGTTCAAAGAGAAGTTCCACCATTTCAGTTTTTTTAGACTCAAGCTCATCTTTATCGACGGATTCCTTCAGAATCCTTTCGTCAATTTCCGCAATTTTTTCTTTAAATCCGGATATTTTCTGACCTATATCCTGCTCGGTATCAACTGTCAGCAATGAATAGTGTGAGATCTGTTTCAAATAAAGTGAAAGAGGATCCGTCTCTCCCTGGGATTCTACAGAATCCCCACTGCTGGAGAGGACTCCAGGTTCTTCAATTTCCGTCATGAATCCTCCAGAGGATTAACCACGGGGTGCTTCATCAGGTGAGATGGGAACACCCTCCCGGAATACTGAAAAGATCATATCCTGTTTCCCGCCGTCAAGGCCTGAGGAACCAAGTCTGCCGATCCTGCTCCCGGCTGTAACTGTCTGACCGACATTGACAAAAAGGTCTTCATTTCCGCCGTAGAGGTAAATATACCCCTTTGAATCAACCAGGACAACGTGTCCGAAACCCCTATACGGGCCGGTCCATACAACACTCCCGCCTGCAACAGCATGGACATAGCTCAAAGGGTCCGCTTCAATGGCCACCCCTTCCAGTTTTCCATCAAGAGGCTGCATATAACCAGCCACCGGCCACCAGGGAACATTTCGCACCGTAACAGCTGCCGGTTTATATTCCAGCTCCCGGGACTTCACAATGCTGCGACCTACCATTAAAGTTTCGCCCACTCTCAGTACCCGTGAAGTATCCCGGGAGTTCATCGACAGTAAAGCATCAACTTCAAGGTTGTATTTCCGTGCAATTCCATAATAGGTATCACCCTTTTGAACCGTGTACAGCGCTGATGAAGCACTGTTTGAATTCGAAAGTGATACACCCTGATTTTCATCTGAACCGGGAATAATCAGACGGGTTCCCACAGAAAGGCCCGAAGGATCAGAAATGTTGTTTTTATTCAGTAATTCATCAAGGCTCACGCCGTAGTGCCGAGCCAGAGAATACAAGGTTTCTCCCTGACTTATAATGTGCACAGAATCCGAATAGGCGGTTACAGCGGCAAAAACTGCGACGAGAATTATGAAGACGTAGAATTGAGGTTTTCTTCCCATACTCTCTCATCATCGGAAGAAATCCGAAATTGATAAAACCTGTGTTGAATAAAAAAATTCGGGCTGGTCAGATTTGAACTGACGGCCTCCTCGTCCCGAACGAGGCGCGCTCCCCCTGCGCTACAGCCCGATTTGGCGGAAGTGACGGGGATCGAACCCGCGATCTCCGGCTTGACAGGCCGGCGCGATAACCAGCTTCGCTACACCTCCGAACCGGAGTCACAATAGCGTAAACATTAAGGTGGCGTCAACAGAGCCTGCCGCATCGTTGACGTCTATCCCACGTGCATGGTATTTTCCTTTGGAGTTTCACTCAACACGGAAGGTTTCATGTCACCAAAGAAAAGCAATCACAATTTCAAAACAGAACAGACGAAAACAACTACCGGAAATAATGTACTCAAATACATCGGCCTGGCAGTTGTTGCATTGGCCCTGCTGGGACTTATCTTTTCCTCAGTTTTTTCAGGAAGAACCCGGGGGGGGAATCATTTCATTTTCGGTTCCTATGGAGGCCGAAATATTGAATACACCTACGATAACGCCTTCGGTCAGGCAGTTGAAAAAGCCATGGCCAATTACAACACCGGCGTTGATCAGAATAATCAGTTTTATACATTTATACGATATATGGCCTGGCAGGAGGCTTATACCTCTATTGTATTCAACACTGCTATTGCCTATCACCTTGATAAAAGCGGTTATGAACCCTCTTCAAGGGCTGTAGATCGGCAAATTATCGAGTTCGGCCGTTACCGTACCAATGGTGAGTTTGATGAGGCAAAATATATAGCTGCATCACAGTCAACAAAAGACGCTGATAGAAAAATGATGAGGGAACAGTTGACGTTGGCCACATGGGGACAGGATGTTCTTGACAGTCAGTACCATTCACAGGCTCAGCTTGATTTTCTCTGGGATATGAGATCCACAGAAAACAGTTATGACTACATCAGCATACCTTTTTCAGAGTTCCCCGAAGATAAGATTCTCGAATATGGAGTGAAGAACACAAAGCTGTTTACAAAACGGCCGGTTAGCCGAATTACCGCTTCCGATGAAGAAACAGCAAAAGAAGTTGTGAGCAAATACGAAGAAAAACGCCAGAATATGACGGCCTTTTCCGAAATTGCAGCCCAATATTCCCAGGACTCCTACAAAGACGACGGCGGCAACATGGGTGCAACAGACTACTATCTGATTTCCGACCTCATCGGTGCTGAGAATACAGATACCGTATTTGATCTGGATGAAGGAGATATTGCCGGTCCCTTTGAAACAGATTACGGCTGGATTTTGTTCAAAGCTGATGGACCTTCGGAGGCCGTTAATATTGCAGACCGTGTAGAGGATATACGTTCCTATATGCTTCAGAATGAAGTTGGGATGCTGGAAGATGCGATGATTGCAAAGGCTGAGGAACTCAGAGTTAAGGCCATTGCCGCAGGATCTTTCAAGGAAGCAATGACGCAGAATAATTTCCAGGTTCAGACTACAGCAGCCTTCCCGGTGAACTTCGCAGCAGATTCAATGCTGGGCGGAAGTCCGGAGAATTCGGACGATCCTGTGCTGAACGGAACAGCTTCCAGTGATGATTTCTGGAGCAATATTGTCCCACTCACTAATATCGGGGATGTTTCCCAACCAGTGGTTCTAAACAGTTCAGTGGCACTTTTCAGTCTTGTCGTTTCGGATACAGCTGAGAAGATGGATTACTGGCCCAGTCTGGTGGATTACGAAGTGGCACGCTCACGACAGACTGATTTTCAGACTGCAGTGGTAAATCCTGAATCCAAACTCTTCGATGATAAATTCAGCGAAGAATACAACCGGATTTTTCCGGATCAGGGATAAAATGATCGAACCCCGGCTCGAGGAAACCAGCCGGGGTAAGACGGTATATTCAAACGGCAGGTATCTGTATTCCAGGTACAATCCGCCACAACTTCCACTTCAGGCGGCAGAAACCGCACCCATAATTAACAGGTGTATCTATCTGGTACCATCTCCTCTCCTGGGCTATGGCCTTAACTATCTTGCAAGCCGCATACCTGATGATTCTATAATAATCACCATCGAACAGTCACAGGAAATTATGGCTCTTTGCTCTTCGGATTTACTGAATAATACTGGAGATTCCGAAGCTGATGATTCCCGGATAATCAATGTTCGCCTTTCAGACAGAGATTCTCTCCATGCTCTACTCTACTCACTGGGCCCTTGGAGGTTCCGAAGGGTTCAGAGAGTAAATTTAACCAGCGGTTCATCCCTTAATCCGGAGCTTTATGATGATTTAACAGCATTCCTAATGGAAGATCTGATTTCCTATTGGCGCAACCGTCACGCACTAAGCCGTCTGGGAAGGGAATGGGTAAGGCATACCTTTGCGAATCTTTCCCTGTTAGCAGATGGAAGTACTTCATTTCGGGATTTCAGAAGCCTTAAAGTCGATAGAATTCCTGTTGTTGCAGGGGCCGGTCCCTCCCTTGAATCATCTTTTGAGTTTCTAGCCCTGCATAGAGATAAGCTCTGGATAATGGCTGTTGATACAGCACTTCCGGCTCTGTTGGAAAGCTGTATTACCCCGGATATTGTTGCTGTTCTTGATACCCAGGCCTGGAACCTTCTTGATTTTCACGGCAGCTCTTCCAGTAAGATACCGGTTATTGCCGATATCACATCCTACCCTCCATGTCTTACCCATACCGGCGGCCCATGTTACCTGTACTCTTCAGAGTTTGCTGAACTTGATTTTCTCCATCGTTTAAAGTATTCAGGATTGAGAGATTTCATCATCCCTCCCCTGGGATCTGTGGGACTGGCCGCTCTTGAGATTATCAGCAGAATCAGTAGCGGACCTGTTTTTCTAACCGGGCTTGATTTTGCATACAGTCCGGGGAAATCTCATGCCCGGGGCAGCTCATTTCATCACTGGCAGTTATCCAGTTCAAGCAGAATGAAGCCCCATCCTGGATGGGAAGCGTCTGTTAAAAGACCCCGGATAAAGGGTTTAGATGCATGGGGCCTGCCCAGGGACAGCGATACAGTTCTCATGGGTTATGCGTCTTTATTGAAAGACCGGTATTCATCAGATAAAAGGTTTCATGTTCTGGAACCCGGAGGCCTGTATCTGGGGATACCTGTAATCAATTTTATTGAAGCAAGAGTTATTATTGAAGAAAATATGGGCGGGTTATCAGAAAATGGACCGGTAGTATTGTTACAGAAAAAAGCAGATTTATTTCTGAAGGAAGAACTTGAAGGCTTCTCCCGGGTTATTTCATCATGGGACGCCTATGCCGAAGGACATGGAAACGCAGCTGATGTTAAAAGAAGCCTTGAAGGAATGGATGAGGTGTTTGCTGATTTCCCCGACGAACCGCCTCTGCCGAAAGACGATGATTCTTTCCTGGTGCGCGCAGTCAGCCGGGTTCGTCAGCTTCAGCGTTACATAGAACGGCTTGGAACCTGAAACTTTGTTCTAGAATTTTCACTTCTGGGCGGCAGAGGTCAATCATCATCATCTGTACGCAGAACTGAAAGAAATGCGGACTGAGGAAGCTCCACATTCCCCACCATTTTCATTCGCTTTTTACCCTCTTTCTGCTTCTCAAGCAGCTTGCGTTTTCGGGATATGTCACCTCCATAACATTTAGCCGTAACATCTTTACGAAGAGCACTGATAGTTTCCCGGGCCACAATTGAACCGCCGATAGCGGCCTGAATGGGTATCTTGAACTGCTGGCGGGGAATCTCACCGCGGAGCTTCTTGCATACCTGACGCCCGCGTCTCTGGGCATTCTCACGGAAAACCAGCTGACTTAAAGCATCTACGGGCTCAGCGTTCACCAGAATGTCCATTTTTACCAGGTCGGTAACCTGATAATCGGTAACATCGTAGTCAAAAGAGGCATAACCCCGGCTGACAGATTTCAGCTTGTCATAGAAATCAAACAGTACTTCTGCAAGGGGCATATCGTATACAAGCTCCACCCTTTTTTCATCCAGGTAGGTCATGTTGGTCTGCACTCCCCGCTTGTTCATACAGAGGCTCATCAGTGGGCCCAGATAGTCTGAGGGGGTGATGATGGTTGCTTTGATATACGGCTCTTCGGTGGACGATATGGTTCCCGCGTCGGGAAACTGGGAAGGGTTGTCCAGAAAGTAGGGTTCTCCTTTTTCAGGGAAGATGCGATAGCGTACCGACGGACTGGTCAGGACAACATTCAAGCCGAATTCCCGCTCCAGACGTTCCTGTACAACTTCAAGATGCAGTAAACCGAGAAACCCGCAGCGAAAACCGAAACCAAGCGCGGCTGAGGCATCTTTTTCCCAGACTAATGATGCATCGTTGAGCTTAAGCTTTTCGAGACCGGTGTGCAGCTCCTGATACTGATCGGTGTCCACCGGATAAATAGAGGAAAACACCACAGGTTTTACATCCCGAAATCCTGAAAGAGGCTCAAAAGAGGGATTATTCGCATCTGTAACAGTATCTCCAACCCGGATGTCAGCGATGTTTTTGATACCGGCGATAAACCAGCCCACATCCCCGGCGGATAGAGAGCCTGTTCGTTTGAGGGCCAGGCGGAACTCACCGGCTTCTTCTATTTTATAATCGGCGCCTCCAGCCATAAGCCGAATGGTCTGCCCTTCCTTCAGGCTCCCTTCAAAAACCCGGACATGAATGATAACTCCACGGTAGGCATCGTAATGAGAGTCGAAAATCAGGGCTTTCAACCGGGCGTTCCGATCTCCCTTCGGCGGGGGTATATACTCCACCAGGGAGTTGAGCAGCTCGGCGATTCCTTCACCTGTTTTAGCGGAAACCGGGGCAGCCATGTCCCCCATGAGTCCCAGATCGTGGTCTATCTGGTGGCGAACCATGTCCAAATCGGCACTGGGGAGATCTATTTTGTTCACAACCGGCAGTATCTCCAGATCGTGTTCCAGGGCCATGTACATATTTGAGAGGGTTTGGGCCTCAACACCCTGGGAGGCATCGATTAACAACAGCGCCCCTTCACAGGAGCTGATGGCCCTGCTGACTTCGTATGAAAAGTCCACATGTCCCGGGGTGTCCACAAGATTAAGACGGTAGGTTTTACCATCGTCTGCGTCAAAGTCAACAGTAACGGCCTGACTCTTTATGGTAATTCCTCTTTCCTGCTCGATATCCATGGTATCCAGCATCTGGTTGTGAAACTCCCTGTCTGATACCAGTTTGGCATGCTGAAGGAAGCGGTCGGCCAGAGTGGACTTACCGTGATCGATATGCGCAATAATACAGAAATTACGGGTGAGTGACTGATCTGATGACATGAGAGGGATTATAGCGATACTTGAACTGTGTGTCGACGGATCAGAATACTGTGTTCACATCCAGGTAGGATGCAATCTGCACTGCAGACTCAAGAAATCCAGCCTTCCGGCTTTTAAGGACCAGTTGTATGGCAACTACATCAAACTCTTCATTGTGTATCCACTTACGCAGGGAGAAGCTATCCCCCACGGTAAATCCGGATTCATCAGCAACAGAACCTGGAAGTACCGAAGTAACCCGGTAATTCTGATTCAGTCCGCTGCCGCTGATTCGCTCCACAGTAAACCCGAATAGAGGTGTGAGAAGGTGCTCCCTTGCATCCCTGGTTAAAGCGGCTTTCAAGGGTATCTCCGGTCTGACTCCCAGAGCGGCAATCCCTTTTATCGACTCACCATCTCTCTCCCAGACGAGGGAGGTTAATGTGGCCGGTGCCCTGGAAATGAGGTATTCCTGAACACCCCGAATACTCGGAAATCTGTAGCCGTCGATGGTTTTAATAACATCACCTGGACGAAGGCCGGCATCCGCCGCCGGTGAGTCAGGAACGATGTAGGTTACTTCAATACGCCCGGCGGCATCCCAGGCAGATAATCCCAACCAGGAAAGATCCACCTGCCCCCCGTCGTACAACGAAGGGGTTATTTCTTTAACGTAAGGACCGGGTATGGCAAAATTGATTCCCTCGTAATTAGGTACCCCT
>Ga0209633_10002205_pt1 | contig 19089 bp, 15 predicted proteins | sample Cruoilmetagenom1_FD_187290 | JGI IMG/M metagenome (GOLD analysis project Ga0209633, IMG submission 187290) | Oil polluted marine microbial communities from Coal Oil Point, Santa Barbara, California, USA - Sample 1 (SPAdes) (version 2) | ecosystem: Environmental > Aquatic > Marine > Oil seeps ... | reverse complement strand
AAAAATATATTTGAAGGTACAGTCTGTGGAGAGTAAAAGTAAAAGGATATATCACAACTATAATCCGACGATATATAAAAAGTGTATACTAAAATAGTGCCGGATTACTCCGAGTACGATAGGTTTCACTTAGAGCCCCTTGAAATTATATAAGCTACATAAAAAACAAGAGCTCGGGATAACTAAAGAAGAGGCTTGGGAGTTTTTCTCTAACCCGGGCAATCTGCCTCTCATAACACCCCCGTGGCTAGATTTCAGGATTACTTCAGATGAAAATTCCGAGATGTACCCGGGAATGATAGTCACTTACACGGTAAGCCCGTTTTTGAATTTCCGCATGAGGTGGGTAACCGAAATAACACACGTAAAAGAGCCTGAATACTTCGTGGACGAGCAGCGCTTCGGACCATACAAGTTCTGGCACCACCAACACAAATTTACGGATATTCCCGGTGGAGTCCTGGTGGAAGACCTAGTGCACTATGCGCTGCCCTTTGACCCCATTTCAAGAATAGCGAACGAGCTTATTGTGAAAAACCAGCTCAAGGAAATATTCGATTTTAGAAGAGAGTACTTGGAAACCACATACGGCACACAGGATTAGTCTTTAAATTAGTTTCTGTTTAACGAGAGGGATATTTTAATTCCCTCATAGCGAGCGAAGCGCAGCAATCTCCTCCATGCTACCCATATATCTAGAGCAATGCCGGGGACGGAGGCGAGAACTTCACAGCGATGCCGGGAAACTAAGTTGACACACTTTTGATGCAAAATATACTTTAATCCCATGACCGATTCCGTAATAGACCTTAAACAGTATAAATACGATGAGGCTGAGAAAGAGCTCCGGATGAAGCTTACAGAATATTCAGAAAGACCCGAATTTCAGTCGCAGATCGCTGAAGCGTTCTATATCTGGAAAAACGACCCCGATATTAGCAGTGAAGATATCACGGAAGAGCAGGTAGACGACCTGACGTTTGAGAAGTTCTTTGATTGGTTTCTCTATGACTTCAAGCTCTTTGACACAAACGAGCGGCTGATTGAAAAATACTACAGAGAAGAAAGTGGGAATCTGGACAAATTAGAGAAAGGGATGATTAAAGACTGGCTTCAGAGCAGATACAGTTATTTTGAAGTGGAGCATGTAAAACCCGGGGAAGAGTGCACATTAAGGGATATTATTACAAAAAAGCAGTATCACGTGCAAGACAAGGCTTCTTCAAAGCAGATCAGAACCTCGGATATAATAGGTGCAAGGCCCATTAAGTGCGGTGATAACACCTATTTCTCTGCCGTAATATCCGTATACCCGGCTGCATTTAATTCACTCATCCTGGACTTCTTCAAGGCAGAGTTTAAAGAATACAGAAAATCAAACGGCAAAGAAAAAACCAAGAATGACTACCTACAAGATTGGGGCTATCAGATAGGCCACTATTTAGAGGATGTAGCCAGTCACCCTAAATATGTTACCCCAGAGGGGGACGAGTTTGTACTAGCTCAGGCCTCTTACCGCCTGAAGAACAACGAAAAAGCGCTAACTAAACTTGGAAAAATTAAATCATTAGTGGAGATTGGCGGGAGTACCGATGACCTCAGGATTTTCAGCTGGGATAAAAGAGGCAAAAACACTATTACAGGCACGATAGAGATAGAGGATGACAATCTACGCATCGAGTGCTATTCGATAGATATGCTTTCCAAGGCGAAGGCAAAAATTGAAAAGGAGCTCGGTGTTTTGATTGGGCATATTAAAGACAGCAAAAAAGAGCTCGGAAGCTTTATACAGAGCGGTAAAGAGAGATCTCCTGCGCCCAAAAAATACCCTTTGGGGATCAAAAACCGAAAGGAGCTCGATTCGGCGCTCGACCAACACTATCAAAACTGGATAGATCAGCCGCTTGGCATGTTAGGCGGTCAGACTCCCAATGAGGCGCTAGAAACAAAAGAGGGTAGAGACAAGTTAAGCTTAGTATTAAGCGAGCTTGAGAACCTATTTGAGCAGGCTAAAAAACGTGGTGAGCCCTATTACGATGTAAGCAAATTGAGGAAACAGCTTAAGATAATTTAACAATAAAACCAACCTTAGTCTTAAGCACTCGCAATACTTTAGTATTAAAAAACTATTACCCCCTAATACTTTTGACCAGTAAAAAATTAAACCCTTTAATTTTTGACCCGCATCTAGGAACTGCTGTATACTTTAACTAAGTATTATTGAATAGATGATGGACGGGAGGAGTGATATGTATAGATTAAACTTAAGATTTTTATTTGCGTTTTTTGTAATAAGTGCTGTGTGTTTATCAGCAGCAACTTCCTATGCACAACAACAAGATGCTTTAGGCGAAATTCACGCAAAGGGGCAGGAAGTTGTAGTACAGTTAAGCGACGGTAGCGAAATAACCCTCAAGAACGGCGAGCAGTACCCCCTATATCCGGGCTCTATAATTATGACGAAGGAAGATAGCCAAGCGGTACTTAAGGTAGAGGGCGGGACTTACGTAATAGAACAAAAATCGACATTCATAGCCAACCTACTGAGCTTGAAGAGCACTAGTCTTAGCATTGTGGGGACTAATCCCGGCGAAGTATGCTATTGTTTTCAGCCAAACGCCCCATTCTTAGTAGACACCCTCATTACAAAAACCACACCACACCAAGCTCAAGTAGAACAAGCCAATTACAAATTGTTCGTTCAGGGAAGAACGGATTTAACCGAAGGGAATGCAGCGGCTTATCAGCTCGAAAATAAAGTAGATTTTGCTACGCCTACTTCAACATTTGTAATTGAAGAGGGCGAAGAGAAGTACTATCCGAAAACCGAGAAAGAAGATGACGAAGAGGATGTATTCGAATCGCGCGACGGATGCTGTGTTCCGGGTGCAGCAGTGATACTAACTAGCAGTCCCACGGAATACATACTACCGATAATTTTGGGGACAGCGGTAATAACCGGGACTATAATAGGTGTAACTTCGGGTGATGGTGATGGCACATCCAGTAACGTTACACCATAGCAATTAGGTGAAATTCTCAATTAGGCAAAAAAGAATTAATCCGAACTCATCGGGTCAACGTAGTAGTATGTAGAACAGAACGAGTTGCAAAAGGTAAACCGCAATGAAATGGCATAAAAATACAATCATCTTAATATTTTCCATCTTAATATTCACTGCCTGCGGATCTAAGTCCAACACAGGACTGCAGACCTTACCCAAACCTCAGGCAAGTAAACAGATCAGTAAAGAATCCCAAAAATTAAACAGACAGATAATAGAAGAGACATTCTCCGACCATTCGACGGTTGATTATAAAATTGGCCCCGGTGACTTATTGAATGTTAAAGTTATGCAGGCTCCGGAATTAGACTCTCAAGCCAGGGTTAATTCTCAAAACTCTGTTTCACTGCCTCTTCTAGGAAACGTTGAAGTGGCCGGTCTTACGGCAGGGGGTGCACAACAGAGAATATCTGATTTATTATCCCAGAAGTATATGCATGATCCCCATGTTGTTGTGTCGATAGCTGAATACAAAAGTAAAAGAGTAGCGGTAATCGGAAGCGTGCTAAAACCTGGGACATATGAGCTTCTTGGAAAAGGCTCATTATTAGACGCACTCGCTCAGGCAGGCGGGCTTGCTCCGGACGCGAGCGAAATGGCCTTTGTAACAAGAAGGGACGATGCGGGAAACGAAAAGTCTGTAGAGATAGACCTCGATCTTCTTTTGGATAAAGGTCAGAGTGACTTAAATATTCCCATTCAAATGGGAGACGTGGTCTATATTCCTGAAGCGGGCGTAGTATATGTCGACGGAGCAGTCGAAAACCCGGGATCTTTCCCTCTTGGGGAAAATATGACGGTCAGTCAGGCGGTTACGGCAGCCGGGGGATTAAATGACGTAGCAGAAGACTCCAAAGTTAAGCTGGTTCGAAACGTAAACGGTCAAGTACAGGTTACCCCTATAGACCTGGAGCAGGTACACGAAGGAACAGAGGCGGATATTGAGCTTCAGGACCAAGACGTGGTTGTAGTAGGTAAAAGCGGTATCAAAAGCTTCTTGGATGCTATAAAGTTCGGGCTGTTCTTCCCGCCCTTTAGTGTGGGAGTACAGTAGGTATTAATTTTTAAGGCCAATAACAATGGATAATAGACAAAACAGCGACGACAACAGAAGAGGCGGACAGTTAGTCCCAGCTCGCGAAGATAGAGCGCTCAGAGATTACGAGCAGACACAGGAGATATTAAGGGCGTACCCTGTTGAAGAGGACGATATTAGCATCCTTAGATACCTCGACGTAGTGCTCCGACGTAAAAAGATTATAATAGCTTTTTTCGCTATAGTCGTCGTCACAGCCCTTATAGGTACGTTTCTTTCAGACCCCCTGTATAAAGCAACTGCTAAACTGGAAATTTCCCTCGACAATCAACGTATCGTCAATTTTGACCAGGTAGTCGAAATTGAAGGTAAGACCCAGGAGTTCTATGAAACTCAATATTTACTATTAAAAAGTAAATCTCTTGCTAAAGAAGTTGTGAATGAGCTTAATTTATCGGAGCATCCCGAGTTTTCAGGCTCAAACAAAGGGCCGGGGCCCATATCACAAATTACGAATGGAGTGAAGAATTCTATATCCGGCGTTATAAACGGCATAAAAGGTCTTGTAGTTAAATCCCCCGAAGGCGACAAGCCTATAGATCCAAAACTTTCCCAATTAAGAAGACAGGATGGTCTGTCCAGCAATTTCGTAAGCAGAATAACGGTAGAACCAATAGGAAAGTCCAGGCTCGTGAATATAAGCTTCGAAGCTCACGACAGACAGCTTGCGGCAGACGCGGTAAACGGGCTCGCTGACGGCTTCATCGACTGGCTATTGGATAGAAAAGTAGACGCGACGAAAAAAGGCCGGGATTTTCTAAAGAAACAGTTAACTCAATCTCAAGTCAACTTGGAGAGCTCGGAAGAGGAGCTCAATAAATTCGCCAAGAAAAATGATATCGTTTCTCTCGATGAGAACATGAACCTTATTTACCATACATTCTCTACCTTAAACGATGCTTTGGCAGATGCGCAAAAGGTAAGACTCGAGAAAGAATCGCTATATAACCATGTTAAAACCGGAAACATCGAATCGCTGCCGCTTATAATAAACGATGCATATATACAGGGGCTCAAGGCAGAGCATGCTAAAATCAAATCGGAACATAGCAGGATGAGCGCTACATTTAAGCCTGAATATCCGACATTAAAGGAGCTTGGCGCAAAAGTAGCTTCTCTTGAAGCTAAAATAAACGAGGCCGAAAACAATGTAGCAGCCTCAATTGAGTCCGATTACAAAGCGGCACTTGAAAAAGAAGAGACGCTGCAGGCAAAGTATTCCGAGCAAAAAGACCTTGCTCTGGATCTGAATGAAAGGTCCGTACAGTATAATATATTAAAGAGAGATGTCGATTCCAATAAGTCTATATATGAATCGCTACTCCAGAGATTAAAAGAAACAGAAGTGGCATCGGCAATAACAGCAAGCCATATTCAGGTTGTAGACTACGCCTCTGTACCACTTGCTCCCTTTAAGCCCAATCTAAAGCTCAACTTGCTATTTGCGGGTTTCATAGGCATCTTCGGCGGCGTCTGCTTTGCTTTCTTCCTTGAATATCTCGATAACACGGTAAGGACTCCGGAAGAGGTAAGAGATAAATTAGGACTCCCGCTCATCGGGGGTATATATGAGCTAGAGAAAACAGAAAAGGAGATGCTCCCGGTTGAGAAATCGTTTTTACTCGATCCGCGCTCACACATAGCTGAGGCTTTCCGTACCATAAGAACCTCTATAATGCTATCTACTCCCGGGAACCCCCCGCAGACGATACTTGTTACCAGTTGTTTTCCGTCTGAGGGGAAAACAACCGTATCCATAAATCTGGCGTCGTCGTTTGCTCAAGCTGGAAGCAAAGTGCTTTTATTAGAGGCTGACCTGCGCCGGCCAAGGATCGGCAGCATACTTGAATCAAACGGCAATGGTCTAAGCAGTTATTTAACCGGCAATGCTAGTTTAGGTGAAGTAATAAAAGAATCGGATTTACCAAACCTTTCGATACTCCCAGTAGGTGCTTTACCTGTAAATCCCTCAGAGCTATTGGGCTCTGAGCAAATGAGAGACTTAATCGAAAAACTAAGAGACGAGTTTGAGTATATTATTGTTGACGGACCGCCCTCACTTGGCTTTGTCGACTCTCACCTTTTATCTAACATTGTCGACGGAGTGGCTGTCGTAATCAGAGCAGGAAGCACACCTCGCAATTCAATCAGGGAATTGATCGATAAGCTGTACAGTATCAGGGCCAACTTCCTCGGAGTTATAATTAACGGAATAGAGCTTAATCAAAGCGGATACTACTACAAATCATACAGCTACTACTACGGAACTAACGAAAAAGATTCAAAAAAAGAAGATAACTATCTCCCAGATCATGTAACAGAAGAGAACGATAAAAGTGATTTCCAGTCCCCAAAAAATCCAACGTCTTGATTTTCTTCCATATACCAAACGACAGTCATGAATCTTTCACTGCGTCCTCGTTATAAACAAATACTAGCTGTCATAGCAATCATAATAATTGTAGCTTTATTAATTCAGAGCTCCTTTAAAACCTGGCTTGCTTACTCATACGCGGAAGGTCCTCAGCCCGAGGGGCTCAGACTAGCATCCGCAATTGATCCCAGTAATCCCGACTATTCTTTTCTGATCGCATTTTACCTAATGGAATACGATGACCAATCATCTTACGAAACAGCATTGGAAGAATACAAAAAAGCCCTCACTCTCTCTCCCTTCAATCACAATTACTGGTTTTATCTGGCCGAGCTTTTGCATTATGGAGGCCAACGTGAACAAGCTCTATACGCTCTTAGTGAAGCTACAACACTCTCACCGGGCTCTGTGTCACTCAGGTGGAGAGCCGGCATGCTGGCCTCTAAGCTTGGAGATCGAGAATCAGTGCTTGATAATCTTAGTGCTGTTATTGAATACGATCCCCACAGACGCTGGAAAGCTTTTGCACTACTCTGGCAAGCGGTAGGTAATGAAGATAAAATTTTTAACAGCATTTCAGATAACGCATTATCTTCCTATTTTTACTACCTGAGAACAACCAGCAGAATTGATCAGGCTGGCAAAGTTTTTGAAAAACTGAGAAAGCTAAATTACGATACAAGCATAGTAGCTTATAAATATGTAGCCGATCTGATTCGCGATGGCGACATAGACTCGGCACAGCAAATTTGGATAGGTACATATGGTGATTGGGATGGAGTATGGAACGGCAGTTTTGAAGAAGATATGAAAAACGACGGATTTGATTGGAGACTGGGGAGAGTAGAAGGGGTTAAGATAAAGAGAGATATAGACTCTCACAGCGGAGATTACTCCCTTATGGTCAATTTTGATAGCAAGCACAACATAGAATTCAGCCATTTATCTCAAGTAATTCCCGTTCAGGACAAAAGTAGCTATACAATAAATCTGTACGTTAAAACTGACGAAATAGTAACTTCCGAGGACTTACAATGGCAGGTCTATTGTTTATATACTGATGAGCTTGACGCTCGCTCAAGTCTGATACTCGGCACGCATGACTGGAAGCCATATACCATATCATTCACTGCACCACAGGGCTGCGGGGCAATAAATCTTCGCCTGATATTGGATAAAAGCGATAAGATCAATAAGCTCATATCGGGAACCCTATGGGTAGATGAGGTAAGTATGACAAGAAACAACTGAGGCACATTACTGAACACTATTATGAGAAAAACTCCGGAGTTAATCCTCGATATCCTTATCAGTGCCGGTATAGCGATAGTACTGCTCAGTCCTTTCCCCTACGGGACCGTCGAGACATGGTCCGTCTCCTTATTTGAAATAGTGTCGTTCCTAACTTTAGGGTTATGGTGTCTGAGAGAAGTTATAAGCGCTAGAATAAGACTTATACCTTCCCCCCTTTACCTTCCTATGGGTTTATTTTTTATTCTGATTATTATCCAGCTAATACCTATACCACTGACGATTTTAAAATATATTTCCCCTCATACACAAGCCATGCTCAATCAAGCTACAGAGGGCCTTAATTACATTTTCGGAGAGAGTGCGATAAGCTCTTTCACTATCAGCATAAACCCCTATGCGACTAAAGAAAAATTACTACTCTACTTCTCATACGCAGCATTTTTTATAGTTACCTCAAACTACATTGTCGGCAGAAATCAGCTCAAAAAATATTTTTGGCTAATACTGGCAGTAGGAGTTATTCAGTCCCTAATAGGGATATCTCAATATATAAGCAGCGAAAGCGTACAAGCTGCATCCGGCACATATATTAATCCAAATCACTTTGGAGGAATACTAATTTTAATTATCCCCTTATCTCTTGGCTACATATTATATTTGAGCCAAAGAACAAGGGGCGGAGACAATCTTTATAATATTATTAGGCAATCCAAATTTTCAAACCAGTTACTGCTCTTCTTCGCTACTATTTTAATGGGAACGGGGCTGATAATGTCTGAATCACGGGGTGCTCTGATGTCGGTTTTGGCTGCGATAGCTATATTCTACATACTTCTTTCATGGAAGAAGAAAACTCGATCAGGAACACTCTTCATAGCATTATTCCTGGCAATTATTGCAATATACTCATTTTGGATAGGCATTGATCCTGTTATTGAAAAATTTGCAGAGACCTCTGAGACACTACCTAAGCGAACATTTATTTGGAAAGACACACTGACAATAATTAAGGATTTCCCTATCTTCGGGACGGGGCTCGGCACGTATAGCCTCAGTTTTTCTCTATATAAAAATGTTGCTTACTGGCCTACGATTATACAGCACGCTCACAACGATTACTTAGAACTCTTGTCTGAAACGGGAGTAATTGGATTTTTACTTGCAATGTGGGGAATAGTAATGTTCTACAAGCGGGCTATATCGAAATTTGTAAGAAACAACTCTCAGAATGACCCTCTTAGGTATTACTTGCTGCTTGGAGCTATAAGCGGCTCACTTGGAATGATGGTGCATGTGATTACGGATTTTAATTTTCAAATCCCTGCAAACGCATTCTATTTTACGTTTCTTCTTGGAATATCAACAAGTATTTATAATGTGTCAAGGCAAAAGAAGAACGCTTAAATCACATAGTTTATTTCCATTAAAATTTGATGATGGATATGACCCGACACAGGTCTGATTTTACAAAAAGCTACATTAATTTTAGTGATGCCTTAGTCACATCACTGGACTCTTCAATATCCCCACATTGCGAATTGCTATAAGTAGGTACCAAATTTTTTATACCTGATATAATGATTTCATTCGAGTCGCCTCTTTCTGAAAGGTTTATCAGCCTATCTACAACATCAAGATAATCCACTTGCTGAGGGTTTTTATCGTGCGCTATGAATATCTTTTTTCTTATAGTAACGGTTGTATCCTCTTCCGCCGTAAGAATTTCCTCATATAGTTTTTCGCCGGGCCTAAGTCCTGTGTAAACTATTGGTATATCTTTATCCGGCACAAATCCAAAAGAGTGGATTATGTTTTTAGCTAAGTCCAGAATATTAACCTGCTTGCCCATATCTAATACAAAAACTTCTCCTCCCCTGCCCAAGGCCCCTGCCTGAAGTACTAAGAATACAGCTTCATGAATACTCATAAAATACCTCGTCATATTGGGGTGAGTAACCGTGACAGGCCCGCCTCTTCTTACCTGATCCTTGAAAATAGGTATAACGCTCCCTCTACTATCGAGGACGTTGCCGAAACGTACAGATACAAATTCGGTTTCATCGCTGTGTATCTCCTTGAGCATATTTTCAGAGACTCTTTTTGTTGCTCCCATGACACTTGTCGGGTTTACAGCCTTGTCGGTGGATATAAAAATAAATTTCTCGACATTATTCTCTAACGCAAGTTGAGAGGTTACTTTGGTACCTAATACATTATTAAGCACAGCTTCCCTGGCATTATTCTCCAATAACGGCACGTGCTTATATGCTGCGGCGTGAAAAACTACATTAGGAGTGTGTTCCTTAAATATCTTTCTCATCCCGATTTCATCTTTAACATCAGCCACAATCGACACATTTGGCACATGCCTGAGCTTTTCACTCATTTCCTTGTTGATATAAAATAGCTCCGTATCCCCAACATCAACAAGTACAAGAAGCTCTGGCTCAAATCCCGATATCTGTCTACAGAGCTCAGACCCTATAGAGCCTCCGGCACCGGTGACCAACACGCGCTTACCTTTAATATATGAAAAAATGCTATCCACTTCTTGACTTACGGATTTTCTGCCCAAAAAGTCGTCCGCTGACACCTCTTTAAAATCTCCGACTGTGACTTTCCCCGCAATAACTTCGGGCAGTCCAGGCATTATTCTAATGTGATCAATCCCCGATTCCCGACAGTACTCAAGTATTTCGCTGATCTGCGATGACGTTGCGGTAGGCATGGATAGAATAATTCCCTCAACATTATATTTTTCCACTACTTTAGGTATGTCTTTCCCATTTCCAACAACCTGAAGTCCTCGAATATAATTACCAAGCTTTTCCGGATCATCGTCTACAAATGCCACAGGAACATAAGAATAGCTCAGATTGGTCGGCCATTTCAGCTCATTTAGCAAATGTACTCCCGCATTACCAGCCCCGACAATAAGGACCCTCTTCCCGTCCTGTTTTTTGTAATCCGATTGATAGAAAATCCTGTACCCGAAACGAAGTCCGAAACTGAGAAGAAACGTCAGTAAAAAATCAATTAATGCTACAGATCTCGGATACCCCTCCATTAAAGGTAAATCTCTGAAGATAACACTCAGCAACGTTAATAAGCCTGCGGATAATAGAGACGCTTTCAATACATCCTGAAGCTCGTAAAGCGAGAAGTATCTATAGGAAATTTTATATAGTTTAAATTGCCAAAAAACAGCAAGTTTTATCGGCATATATACAGCAAGGAGAAATAATATCTGTGGAACAAAGTGACTCTGTATTTCCCCCAATCTTATATAATAAGACAAGAAGAGTATTACAGCGAAAAGCACTAAGTCTGTGACCAAGGTAATTGGCAGCTTATACAGTCTATTGCTATCTACTAATCGGATTATTATATTTCTCAAATTCTAATTACCTCGAGTAAGGTTCTAATTACTATTTTCAGATCCGTCTGAAAGCTCATTTCGTTAATATACTTTCTATAAAGTAAGATTTTCTTCGGCAGAACGACATCGATGTAAGCCTCCTCTACATCTTCATGCCCGGCTAGAACCTCTTCTTCGTTTCTAAACTCAAGTGCTGCATAATCGGTAAGACCAGGACTAATCTGTAATATATAAGAGTAATCATTTTCAAATAAATCTACGTACTTTTTGGATTCAGGTCTGGGACCGACGACACTCATTTCCCCCTTGAGCACATTATAGAGTTGAGGCAGCTCATCCAGTTTATATTTTCTTAGATACTTACCCAGCGCTGTTACCCTGTTATCGTCTCGTGATGTAATGGAGAGACCGTCGGTTTCAGGGCTATATCTCATTGTTCTGAACTTATAGAGTATAAAAGTACTCCCGTTCTTGCCAATTCTTGTTTGTTTAAAAAGACCCGGCCCCTCTCCGGATAGTTTTACGAGTATCCAGATAGTTACCAACACGGGTGAAAGCACTAAAAGAAATGTTAAAGAAAACGCAATATCAAATAGCCGCTTTCCAAACCCGATATAAAAACTATTAGCTTTATTTTCTATGCTTTTCACAAACATCTGTCACCGTTTGAATTACATATCCGACTTCTGCCTCGCTCATACCCGGATAGATGGGAAGTGAGATAATACGCTCATAGACCCATTCTGCCTCAGGAAAATCCTCCACTCCATAAGAAAACGCATTTTGATAAAATGGGTGTCGATGAAGAGGAATAAAATGAACACTCGTACCTATGCCCCTTTCTTTTAATATTTCTATAAACTCCGCTCTATCAATATTCAACACACCGGGGTTAATCTTTAATGCATAAAGGTGGTATGAAGAAACCCTGTCACTGTTAAGGTATGGCGTTATAAGCTGCTCAACATCCGAAAATGCCTCAGTGTATTTTTGGGCTATATGCTTTCTCATTTCCCACATTTTATCCAGTTTTCTTAACTGGGAGAGCCCAAGCGAGGCTTGCAGATCCGTCATATTGTATTTGTAGCCCGTTTCCAGCACCTCATAGTACCAGGATCCACCGTTTGAGTATCTTTTCCAGGCATCTTTAGATATACCATGTAGTCTTAGAATTCGCATTCTTTCAGCCCACTCTTCATTCTCTGTCGTTACCATCCCCCCCTCCCCTGCGGCAAGAGGTTTTGTGGCGTAAAAGCTAAAGCAAGTCAAATCACCAATTGATCCAACGGGCTTACCTTTATAGGAGGCCGGTAGCGAGTGTGCAGCGTCTTCAATTACGAACAATTTATTAGCTTCTGCAATATCCGAGATTTGATCCATATCACAGGGCAGCCCCCCGTAGTGAACCGGGATGATTGCCCGAGTTCTCGGTGTTATCGCCTTTTCAACTGCAGAGATATCAATATTCCCTGTGGTTCTGTCTATATCCACAAGTACGGGTTTGGCATTACAATAACAAACAACCTCTGCAGTAGCTGTAAATGTCATTGTAGGTACTATGACTTCTTCACCTTCCTTTAAATCTATTGCCTTTAAAGCAAGGTGAAGTGCAGATGTCCCTGAATTTACTGCAACCGCATGCTCTGAGCCTACATAGCTTAAGAATTCACGCTCAAACTCAAATGTCTTGGGCCCCATAGTAAGCCACCCCGACCTTACGGTATCAAGCAATCCTGAGACTTCGTCCTCGGTTATATATGGTTTATGAAACGGTATATACATGATTTATAGTATAAAGTAGAGCAATTTCCCTTATCAACAGAACGTCTCCTCGAACATTCTAAACCCTCTTTCCCCACAGGCTCTGATTTTAAAACATATAATAGCTTCGCTAACAATAATTATACAGCAATTTTGTAGCCAATTGAACGTAAAAACATTTAAAAGCAATAACTAACCACTCAAATCTAATATTCCATATTAGAATAAGGGCGTAAGTCTCTAGATACGCTAGCACTCTTTATGATATTCATGTTTTTATCATCATTTTAATTAATCAGATTTCTTCAACCCCATTATGGTATATATACGCGTGACCTGCCTTAATCAGATTTTAAAAATGATATAATTGTAATGTGCTATGGATAAATAATAGATGTATAATATTATCTGTAGTACGTGTTATTAAATGTTGAAAAAGTTTAGATATACAGAGCATGGGTTAGAAAAAATGAAATAATGTGAAGGGGTTATTTCTAACTCTTGAGATTATAGTATATGTTTATCAATAAAAACAGGGAGATTAAGAAAACAAAATTTCAGAAATGTAAGATCACAACCCTAGATACTACACAAGATTAGTAAATTCACCAGAATTCTAGCCCTGAGAGCAACATCAATATGCAAAGAACACAAACACCTACTAAAGACAGCGAATTGGACACAAAAAATTCCGCCATAGGTGCCGACGAAACTAATATTACTGATTACAAAATTCCCACTTCAGTTCGTGAATCCCGGCAAACTGTATCCTTAAATCTGAAAGAGATATGGGCATTTCATGAACTCCTATATTTCCTAGTATGGCGTGATATAAAAGTTCGTTATAAACAGACTGCATTAGGTGTAACCTGGGCGGTACTTCAACCATTTATGACAATGGTTGTATTCACGATATTCTTTGGTAAGCTGGCAAAAATTTCAACAGAGGGCTTCCCAGGACCGATATTTTACTTTTCCGCACTTCTTCCCTGGCAGCTTTTTGCGTACGCCTTAACCAATTCGAGCAACAGCCTGGTTTCCAACAGCGACCTTATAACAAAAGTATATTTCCCGCGCTTAATAATCCCGCTTTCCTCGACAATAGCGGGGATTGTAGACTTTTGCATCGCGTTTTTAGTACTCATCGGAATGATGCTTTACTACGGAATCACACCGACTTGGACGATTTTGTTGCTTCCCATATTTATACTATTTGCCATAGCTACCGCGCTTGCCGTAAGTTTGTGGCTTTCGGCATTAAATGTGAAATACAGAGACGTACGCTTCACAGTGCCGTTTCTAACTCAATTCTGGCTTTTTATTACGCCCATCGCTTACCCGAGCAGCCTCGTGCCTGAAAAATGGCGTATTTTATACGGACTTAACCCTATGGCCGGTGTAGTGGAGGGATTCAGATGGGCTATACTAGGCAAATCGAGTGGCGTGGGTCCTTTAATGGTAGTATCCGGAGTAATTGTGATAGTCATGCTGATTGGCGGCTTAATATATTTCAGACACACTGAAAGAACTTTTGCGGACATAGTGTAACCATGAATAAGACGGCTATATCCATTTCAAACATAGGTAAAGAATACAAACTCGGCGAAAAAATCGAATACGGGAGTTTAAGGGAAGATTTAACTAATTTTTTCAGTAATGGGATCAAAAGATTAGTCTCGAAACAGGGCAGCACTAACGGAGAAGAAAAGATTATTGCTCAGGATTACTTCTGGTCTTTAAAGGATATTTCTTTTGATATCGGCAGAGGAGAGATAATGGGAATAATCGGCCGAAACGGCGCCGGTAAAAGCACACTTCTCAAAATAATAGCTGGAATAACAGAGCCTACAGAGGGAAGAATCAATATATACGGCCGTATAGCGTCTCTACTGGAAGTAGGTACCGGTTTTCACCAGGAGCTCACAGGTAGGGAGAACATATACTTAAACGGTGCAATTCTAGGCATGAGAAGAACTGAGATAGATAGAAAGTTCGATGAAATTGTAGCTTTTTCAGAAGTCGAGAGGTTCATTGACACTCCTGTAAAATTCTATTCAACCGGTATGAGGGTAAGGCTAGGGTTTTCGGTTGCGGCACATTTAGAGCCTGAGATTCTCCTGATAGACGAAGTGCTAGCGGTAGGGGACGCTGCTTTTCAGAAGAAATGCCTGGGCAAACTCAATAACGTTGCTACCTCGGAGGGCAGAACTGTATTATTCGTTAGCCACGATATGGCTGCAATTCTATCTCTTTGTAATAGAGCGGTTTTATTAGATCAGGGGAAAATGGTAGAAACAGGAACTACAAGTGACGTGGTAGAGAAATATTTTCAATCATTCTCATCCTCTGATGCGGTCCCTCTGGACAAACGAACGGATCGTGAAGGAGATGGCAGCGTTATTGCCACATCCCTTTCGATAGAAAATGCAGACAAAGGGAAACCCATACGTCCAAGCAGTAAGCTGAAGATTACAATAGGCTACCGCAGTGACAATCCGGTCAATAATTTAGGTGTTGAAATCAGGATTCGTGATTTCAAGACCAGAGCGGGCATATTATATTTTGACAGCAGTGCATCTCATGACTTTCCTCATAATTTGCCGCCAGAAGGCAAGATCGTATGTGTTACTCAGAGTAATTATCTTACTCCCGGAAGGTGCGTAGTTGATTTAACCCTATATAAATCCATGGTTGACACTGATGATATCGAGCACGCCGGCCAATTCGACGTTCTGACTGAAGATGTATACGGTCTAAGTAAAATCCCATCCCGAAACCGTTCATATTATATAGTCGATTATCATTGGACGATTGAAAGTATGAAATAAAGATACGGAACCATGACAATTCTTAACAATAAATTAACAAAATTTATTTGGCATATACTACCCGATCCGCTCCGATACTATATTAATTTAAAGCTAAGGTGCGACAGATCCATCCCGCCAGGGTGGGTGGGTTTTGGAGACCTTAGAAGACTAACCCCATTGGGAACAAACTTCGGACACGATAGAGGTAAACCGATTGACAGATTTTATATAGAAAATTTCCTGGCCTCTAATTCTTCCGATATAAAGGGTAGAGTACTGGAGTTTGCAAACGACACTTACACACAGACATACGGAAAAGATAAAGTAACAAACAGTGATGTCCTGAATCTAACTAAAGAAGAAAACCCTGCTACAACGATCGTAGCAGATATTTCCTCAGCTCCTCATATACCTTCAAACCAGTTTGACTGCATTATTTGCACACAGACTTTACAATATATTTATGATGTAAATGAAGCCATTAGCACTTTATATCGGATACTGAAACCCGGTGGAGTCCTGCTTGTTACAGTACCGGCCATTAGTCAGCTGGATATCCTCTACCCTGATCAGTTTTTTTGGAAATTTAGTTCCGCTTCCGCCGGCCTATTATTTGGAGAGTATTTCCCGGATGACAAAGTAGAAATATGCAGATATGGCAACATATTAACCGCAATAGGATTTCTCCAAGGATTAGCGTTACACGAATTGACTGAAAAAGAGCTGAATTATCAAGATGATATATATGAGTTAATTATAACAATTAAGGCTACGAAGAATTTATAAAACTGAGCAATAAAATGGCTAATTCTATACCTATACTTATGTACCATCAAGTTAGCAATGTAGTTCATCCCAATTTTCGGGAGTATACGGTAACAACCGAAATGTTCACTTCTCAGATGAGAATTCTGAAACGTCTAGGATTTAACCCTATCACTTTCAACCAATTATTCTCGTATAAAAGAGGAACTGGCATCTTACCTAGGAAACCTATAATTATCACCTTTGACGACGTCTTGGTTGACGCTGTAGAATGTACAGTCCCAATACTTGAAGAATTTGGATTTAAAGCGGTATTCTATGTACCAACCGATTATGTAGGAAGAAAAAGCAGCTGGATGATACCCGACGTAGATGTCGAATTCCCTCTTGTAGATTGGGTGGAAATTAGAGAGCTTATTTCAAAGGGTTTTGAAATTGGTTCTCATTCAATAACTCATCCACATTTGGATAAGATATCATCTAAAGATTGCTACAGAGAACTTGAAGGATCTCGCAAAAAACTCGAACAGAAACTCGGAGTCGAAATTAGGCATATGGCGTATCCTTTCGGCGAATTCGATGAGAGTGTAAGAGAGTTAGCAAATAATGCTGGTTATTATACAGCTTGTGCTGGTGAGTCCTACATAGCCAATTCAAATAGTCACTTGCTCAGTCTGCCGAGGCAAAATGTCGGTATGAGTGATAATATGGTTGAGTTTTTATTGAAGATACATTTTGGATATACAATTACTGATGTATGGAAGACATGTAAAAACAGAACGGAAAACTTAAAGCCGTTAGTTCCGAAACCTGTCAGGCAAGTACTTAAAAAACTATTAAAATATCCAAACTCAGCTTAATACATCATGATTAAAGTCAGCATAATAATACCGACATACCAACGGTGTAACTCATTGAAGCGTGCACTAAACGCTCTTAACTCACAATCATTCCCCTTTGATGAGTTTGAAGTAATAGTGTCAATTGATGGATCTCAGGACGGTTCCAAAGAGTTCGTCAAACAATTCAAGTCTAAATATAATCTGGAATACATCTGGGAGCCTAATGAAGGCAGAGCATTTGCCTGCAACAGAGGCATACGGAGAGCTAAAGGGGAAGTTCTAATAATAATAGACGATGATATGGAACCTGGATTTGAATTTGTCGATGCGCATTTCAAAGCCCATCAATCAAATGCAATGCTCGCTGTTATGGGTGCCGCCCCCATACCCCTTGATAAAGATTCATCAATTGCAGCACACTATATAGCTTCGGAGTTTAATTCAAGACTGAATAAGATTTCATCACCAGACTACAAATTCCAGATCAGAGACTTTTACGGCGGCAACCTGTCAATTCGCCTGGAGAATATTTTAAAAATAGGAGGGTTTGACGAATCTTTCAAAGGATACGCCCATGAAGATATAGAACTCGCTTACCGGTTAATTAAATTGGGTGTTACATTCGTATATGATAAAGACGCATATTGCACTCAACACTATGAAGATAATTTTCGAAACCTTCTCAAAAAAACAATTTCTGCAGGTAAAAGTGCGGTCTTACTTTATAGAATGCACCCTGATTCTTTTGAAGAAAATGAGCTAGCAATTTATAATTCAAACGGTTGGAAATGGCGTTCACTTCGTTTGTTCTTAATTTGGATCAGTATTCTTATTCCCATTACAACCGATATTATTGCATCATTTGTAGTACATTTCGGGAAATCTTATTCAAGAACAAAAGCGAAACTATGTTATTTGGCTATGGATTATTCCCTTTGGCTTGGAGTCTGGCTAGCGCTGAGAAAGGATACCAAGAGAAGACAGATCATCTCCAAAATAAAGCTTTCAAGAGAAAATGAATAAGATTAAAATACAAAAATGATGACTTGCACTCATAATATTAATATATCAAGAATGGTAGCTTAGATGAACCGTAAAATCCCAATCCTAACATATCACCAAGTGGCGCCAAACCCCGAGGCATGCTATCCGCTGCAGTCAGTAGAGCCTAAGACTTTTGCGCTTCAAATGAAATTGCTTAGCAAACTAGGCTACAACACTATTGATCTTGATCAATTGTATGAATATAGAAATGGGAACGGTAACCTACCAAAAAAGCCTATTGTAATAACATTTGATGACGGTTATCAGGACTCAATAGATTATTCAATTCCTATCCTAAAGGATTACGGTTTCACAGCGATTTACTACATACCTACCGATTATGTAGGAAGAAATAGCTCATGGTTAATGCCCGAACTAGGATTTGAATTACCAATTGTTGATTGGAAAAGAATTAAGTGGCTTGACTCAAACGGTTTTCATATCGGAGACCATTCGGCATCTCACCCTCATCTAGACCAGATAACAAGGGATGAGTGTATTAAAGAGCTAAAAGTCTCAAAGAATACATTAGAAGAAAAGCTCGGTCATGATGTTAAGCATCTAGCTTATCCTTACGGATCCTATAATAAATCAGTTATGTCTGTGGCCGCCGAGTTAGGCTTCAAAACTGGTTGCACTATTGAAGAAGGTTTATGCAAATCAAAGTACGACCGACTTTCGCTACCCCGTATCAATATA